>Ga0081539_10000584_pt1 | contig 74942 bp, 69 predicted proteins | sample TabmetS4T2R2_FD_71023 | JGI IMG/M metagenome (GOLD analysis project Ga0081539, IMG submission 71023) | Tabebuia heterophylla rhizosphere microbial communities from the University of Puerto Rico - S4T2R2 | ecosystem: Host-associated > Plants > Roots > Rhizosphere ...
ATGGTGGCGGCATCGGGCGAGACGGCATGGATCACGCGGTCCATGGTGGAAAATTTCTCCTCGGCCGAGACGCCCGAGGTCGGCTCGTCCAGCAGCAGCAATTTCGGCCGCGCCACCAGCGCCATCGCGATATCGACCAGCTTGCGTACGCCGCCCGCGAGTTCCGAAATCGGGCGTTCCGCCTGGTCGGCAAGTCCGAAGCGCGCCAGCAACTCGACGGCCTTGCCGTGGATCTGCGGCGCTTGCGCCGGCGAATGGAACGACAATGCCTTAGGGCCGGCGCCGGAGACGGCAACCGTCAGGTTTTCCGCCGCGGTGAGCTCGACGAACAATTGCGGGATCTGGAACGAGCGCGAGATACCGAGCCGCGCGACTTTTCGCGGCGAGCGCCCGCCGATGTCGAGGCCGTCGAGCGCGATCGAGCCGCTGTCCGGCTTGAGATAGCCGGTGACCATGTTGACGAAGGTGGTCTTGCCGGCGCCGTTGGCGCCGATCAGGCTGACTTTCTGGCCGGCGGGAATGTCCAGCGAGAGCGCGTCGGCGGCGACGACGGCGCCGAACCGCTTGTTGAGCCCTTGGACAGAGAGCACCGGATTCACGACACCGCCTCCTTTTCGGTGACGACGGCCGGCTTGATGCTGCCGCGCTTGCCGCGGACCCAGAGCGAGCCGATGCCGCGCGGCAGGAACAGGATCACGCCGAGCAGGAAGACGCCGAGCACAAGCTGCCAGGTGTTGGGCAAATACAGGTTGGAGAACGACCGGACCAGCTCCAGCGCCATTGAAGCGACGAAGACGGCAGCAACGCTCTGATTTCCGGCTAGCACCGCCACGAAGACGAACTCGCCCGACGTGGTCCAGTAGGCGAATTGCGGATCGATATGCCGCTGCGCCATCAGCGCAAAGGCGCCGCTGGCGCCGGCAAAGATCGCCGCAATGACGAAGTTGACGGAGATGATGCGGTTGGCCGAGAGACCGAGATATTCGACGCGCAAATTGTTCTCGCGAACGGCGAGGCTCGCGAGGCCGAATTCGGAACGGAAAAGGATGGTGGCCGCAATGCCCGCAAAGCCCGTCGTGATGACGGCCACCGCGTACAGCATGAAGTCGGCCTCGCGCGGATCGGCAAAGCTCAACCCGAACAGGGTCGGCCTGCCGACATTGAATCCGTCGGAGCCGCCGAGCACGGTGGATTTCACCAGCGCGCCATAAAACACCATGGACAGCGCGAGCGTCAGCATGCCGAAGAAGATGCCGCTGTAACGCGCGATCAGTGGACCGATCACGAGGCCAACCAGGCCGCTGCAGGCAGCGCCGATGATCACCTGCGCGACCGCGTCGGTCAGACCCCACGCATTGGCGATCAGGGCGACGCCATAGCCGCCGGCGGCGAAGAACAGGCCCTGGCCAAACGACACATTGCCGGTCCGCGCCAGCACCACGTTGCCGAGCGAGATCAGCGCGTTGGCGGCGGCAATGGTGGCGAGCGACAGCGTCCAGGTCGGCAGCACGCGACCGCACAGCGTGACCGCTGCGACCAGCGCGATCATGAGCAGGGGATGCATGCCCTTGTTCATCAGATGCGTCTCGCCGTCTCGCGCTTGAACAGGCCTTCGGGGCGGAACACGAGCACGCCGGCCATCACGAGATAGATCACGAACAGCTCGGCCTGCGGCATCAGGTGTACGGAGGCCGCGCGTGCGAGCCCGACCAGAACGGCACCGACGGCGGCGCCCTCGACGCTGCCAAGCCCGCCGATGACAACGATGGCAAAGCTCAGGATGATCACGTCCGAGCTTAAGCCCGGCTGGATCGAGATTTTCGGCGCGGTCAGCGCGCCTGCGATCGCGGCCAGCAGCGCTCCGAGCGCAAACGCAAAGGCATAGACGCGGTTGACACGCACGCCCATGCTGACGCTCATCTCCTCGTTGTGGATCACCGCCAGCACGATCTTGCCGGTGATGGTGCGGTTGAGGCCAAACCAGATCGCAAAGCCGATCAGGGCCGAGATCGGGATCAGCACGAGATCGTAGCCGACATAATAGAGGCTGGCGAATTCGAGGTTGCCGAACAGCTCGTAGGGCTGCGTCGCGTAGATCGGATTGACCCCCCAGATCAGCTTGGTGACGTCCTCCAGGATCAGGAAGACCGCGTAGGTCACCAGCAGCAGCACGACCTCGTCGCGGCCATAGAACATTTTCAACAGGCCACGCTCGAGCATCAGGCCGACTGCAGCGGCGATCAATGCCACCGAGAGCAACATCGCGACAAACCCAAGGCTCGGCGGCAGGCTGCGGGCGGCGGCCATGGTGACGGCGGTTGCAGCGACATAGGCGCCGAGTGCGTAGAGGCTGCCATGGGCGATATTGAGTATCTTCAGCACGCCGAACACCAGCGTGAGCCCCAGCGCCACGATGAACAGCCAGGAGGCCTGGATCAGCCCGTCGAGGATGATGGTCAAAAAGAAATTCATGACGACTCGGTTCGCGTGAGAAGACATAAAAGCAGCGGCATGAACGCTCGGGGTTCGTGCCGCTGCATTTCGGCTGGTCTGGCTACCGCCGGCCGCTCAATTGCACTTCGCGCCCTGCATGCCGCCCTTGATCCAGTCGAGCGACTTCACGCCGGGCGGCGGATTGACGCATTCGGCAGCGAAATACTCGATGTCCACCAGATCGACCCGCTTGGAGTCGGGATTGTACTTGGTACGGCCGAATGCGATCGGCTGGATGGCCTGGTGTCCGTCCGCGAGCTTCATCTGGATCAAGCCGCCGGGGGAGGGCCATTCCAGGCCGGTCATCGCTGCAACCAATTCATCCGTTGAAGGCTTCTTGCCGCCGTTCTTGGCCATGGCTTTTTCAACCGCCGCCTTCAGGCCGAGGATCGACTGCGTGATGCGATAGGCTGCCTGCACCGGATAAACGCCGTTGGCCGCCTCATAACCCCTAAACAGCCAGTCGTTCAGCGGCGACTTCTGCGACATCAAACCGTAGGCGCCGCGCGCGCCGATGATCGTACCGTCGGGCATCTTGTCGCCGAGCGGCGGCAGCACGTGGTCGGCGGCGCTGAACACGAGTTGGCTGCGCTTGGGCAGGCCGCGCGGTGAAGCCTGCAGGATGAAGGACTGCAGATCGCCGCCCCACAGGCTGGAATAGACGACGTCAGAGCCGGCGCTGACCAGCGCCGAGATCTCGGTGCCATACTGGCCTGCGCCGAATTTTGGCAGCAGGTCGGTTGCGAGCTTGGCGTTGGGATAGATTTGTCCGGCGGCGGCGACGAAGTCGGCGCGGCTGTCCTGTCCCCAGGCGTAATCCTGGTTGATCGCCGACAGCGTATCCATCTTGACGTTCTTCGCCTTCATGTAGCGGATCAGGCCGACATTATCCATCGTGGCATGCGCCGCGGTGCGGAACACGTAGTTGTATTTGGACTCCTCAAAGATTCGCGGCGTGCCGCAATCCATCAGCACCAGGAGCTTCTTCAACTCCTCGGCGATCGGCGCCACCGCGAGGCAGTCGCCGGAGCCGATATAGCCGAGCACGGCATCGACATTGTCGCGCTGGTAGAGATTGCGCAGCTCCTGCACCTGCTTGGTGGCGCCGCCGTTCTCGTCGATGATGACAGGCTCGATCTTCATGCCGCCGAACCCGACCTTTTCATAAGGCGAGGGGGCTGCGCCCTTGTTCAACTGATCGATGACGAACTGCCCGCCGTTGCGCGCAGGTACGCCAAAACTGTCTGCGGCGGGCCCTGACAGGAATGTCACGATGCCGAGTTTGAATGTCTCCTGCGCCATCCCTGGCGCGGCGAATGCAAGCAATATCGCCGCAGTCGAAGCAAGCGTGGCAATCCGTGAAAGACGGCTCATGAAAATCCTCCCTTGTTATCCCGGCGATATGGCCGCCGCGCATTTTCTTGCGGGCGAGTTTAAGCAGGCTTTTTCCGCCCGTCTACCGAGGCTGCTCAGACTTGCGTCTATACGTCATTGACGTCATCTAGCCATCAAGAATGGCGACCGCGCGGGTCCAGCCGGCGGAGGCGCGCTCGATCTTCACCGGGAAGCAGGACACCATGAAGCCGGTCGAGGGCAGAAGCTCCAGATTGTGCAGCTTCTCGATATGGCAATAGCCGATATGGCGGCCGGCCTTGTGGCCCTCCCAGATCAGGCTCGCGTCCTTGGTCTCGGCGTATTTCTTCGCGGTGTAGACGAACGGTGCATCCCAGCTCCAGCCGTCGATGCCGGTCAACCGCACGCCGCGTTCGAGCAGGTACATCGTCGCCTCATAGCCCATGCCGCAGCCGGAATTGACATAATCCTGCTGACCGTATTTGGCGCCGGCGCTGGTATTGACCACGACGATCTCCAGCGGCGACAGCGTGTGACCCATGCGTTTCAGCTCGTTCTCGACGTCTTTGGCGGTGGCGACATAGCCATCAGGCAGATGCCGGAAGTCGAGTTTTACGCCGGGCTGAAAGCACCACTCCAGCGGTACTTCATCGATGGTCCAGGAACGCTCGCCGCGGTTCATGGTGGGGTGGAAATGCCAGGGTGCATCGAGATGCGTGCCGTTGTGGGTCGAGAGCTGCACCTGTTCGACCGCCCAGCCTTGTCCGTCAGGCAGATCCTCGGCCTTCAATCCCTCGAAGAACTGCAGCATGCGCGGCAGGCCCTGCTGGTGATCGATGTACTGGATCGTCGGATGGCCGCCCGGCGGATCGGCGGGCACGTCATTCTGCAGCGGCACGGAGATGTCGATCAGTTTGCGCGCCATGGATTGTCCTTACTTAGTGTTCTTGCCTGGCTAGCGTATACCGCCGCTGTTCAAACGTCGAGAAAACCGGCGCGAAGGCGCAGTGGCTGCGCAACGGTGGCGGTCAAGAGATCGATCAGGCGCCGCGCCTGTTCTGGGGCCGCGGCTTGCGTGGTGACCGCCGCCGTATACATGGTTGCGAGATCGCAGCCCGGAGGGAGCGCGCCCGACAGCACCACGCCCGGCGTGCTGATGATTTCGGTCGCCTGCGTGCAGCCGATCGGGCGTCGCGCATCGGAGGCAGCCAGCTGCTTCATGGCGGTCGCTCCGTTCGCGTGAACGTTTAGGCGGCCGGCGACCTCAGCGGCAATGCCGAGCTGCGCCAGGACTTTTGCGACGTGAATGCCGGCGGTCGAAGCCTTGGTGTCGGGCACGAAGATCGCATCTGAAGCAAGCAGCGCCTCGCGCAGGCTGGCTGCATCCTTTGCCGCCACGAGCGGATCGGCGGCCCGAACGGCAAGCGCCGTTTCGACCCGCCCCACATTCCGTACAGTCGCGGCAACGACCAGCTTCTCCTCCACCAGTCTCGCAATGAGCGCATCCGTCAGGATCACGATGTCGGCAGGACGGCCGGCGCGCAGCTTGCCCGCCATGGCGCCGACCGCGCCAAATTCGCCGTCGATGTCGAGGCCGCTCCCTGCCTTGAAGGCGGGCGCGAGACTCCTGACGAGGCCCTGCGCCGCCCCGCCGCTCAGGATGTTGACGTGGGTCATGCGCCTTCTTCCATCGCCGCGATCAGCGCATCGCGCGTGATCGGCAGCTTGCGCACCCGCACACCCAGCGCATCGAACACCGCATTTGCAATCGCCGCGGTGACCGGCCCGTGCGCTGCTTCGCCGGCGCCTACTGGGTCGATTTCGCTGCGCTGGATCAGCTCGACCTCCACGTCCGGAACCTCGCTGAAGCGCAGCACCGGATAGTTCGACCAGCCAGTGCTGGTGATGCGCCGGCGGTCGAAACGCACGCGCTCCTTCAAGACCCAGCTGGTCGCCTGGATCGCTCCGCCCTCGATCTGGTTGATCACCCCATCGGGATTGATGGCTTCGCCGACATCCACGGCCAGCGTCAGCTTCCTCACCCTTATGTCTTCGTCGCCCTCGATTTCGGCAACGGCGGCGCAGTAGGCCCCGGTGTTCTTGTATCGCGCGAAGCCGAGCCCGTGACCGACACCCGGCTTCTTCGCCGGCTTCCATCCGGCGCGCCTGGCGGCGGCGCGGATGACATCCATGGCCCGCGCGTCGCGCAGATGGCGCAGGTGGAACGCCACGGGGTCCTCGCCGCGAAGGCTCGCGATTTCATCCAGCAACGACTCGATCGCGAACACATTGCCCTGTCCGCCGAGGGTCCGCAGCGCCGACGTGCGCACCGGCATGGTCTTCAGCCGATGGCTCTCGATCAGCCAGGATGGAAAATCGTAGAGCGGGATCGAATTGCGGTCGCCGCCGCCGCCGTTGGCCTGCGGCGGGTTGGACGAGACCATGCGCGGGAAGGGATTTTCGATCTCGGTGCCCGCCAGCAGCGCCGGCTGCGCCGCGCGGCCAGGGCGCGCAGCATGTCCGTTGCTCCAGATCCGGTGCCGCCAATCGACGATCTCGTTCTGCGCGTCCAGATCGGCCTCGATCTCGATCGCCATCGCCGCGCCGAACGGCGCATGCGACATCTCGTCGGCGCGCGACCATTGCACGCGCACGGGGCGGCCAGTAGCCGCCCGCGCCAGCAAGACCGCATCGAGTGCGACATCGTCGGCGCCGTTGTGGCCGTAGCAGCCGGCGCCCTCCATGTGCTCCACCGTGATGTTCTCGACCGGCAAGCGCAGCACCAGTGCAAGGTCGGCGCGGAGGAGATAGACGCCTTGGCTGTGGGTCCAGACATGGACGCGCTCGCCGTCCCATCGCGCCATGGCGCAGGAAGGAGCGATCGATGCATGCGCAATGTACGGGCGGACGTATTGCCGTTTGATGGTCCGCGCGATCGCAGGTGAGGATGCCGCCTTCCGCGCGTCGATGACGGTCGACTCCACCGGCTGCAATTTCAGGAAGGCCGCGAGGTCGTCCTCGTCAGGCAACGCTTCGCCTGCCGACCAGGTCGCGCCCTTGTGCAGCGCCTTGAGTGCCGCCTCGGCGGCATGTTCGCTTTCGCAGACCACGCCGGCAAAACTGCCGTCGCGCACGACCGCGACAAGGCCGGCGATGGCGCGGGCACCGTCCTCCGTCAGCTCCGCCAGCTTCGCGCCGGATGTTTCCGGCCGCAGCACCCGCCCGTGGAGCGTGTTCGGCGGCGCGCAATCCTGGATGAAGCGCGGCTGCGCAAATACTTTGTCCGGAATATCAATCCGCCGCACCGAGCTTCCAGCGACCGACCGCCGCGCCACGGCTTTCGGCGTGACGTCGGCCGTCGCCTCGCGATCCAGCGAAATTTCCGCAGCCAGCTCCCAGTAGCTCGTGCTGATATTGCCGGGCCCTTTGATGGTGCCATCCTCGACGCCGAGGGCATCGATGTGCGCTCCCAGCCGCTCGGATGCCTTCTCCAGAAAAATGCGGCGCACCTCGGCGCAGACATGGCGAAGCGCGCGGCCGGATTGCTGGATCGAAAGACTGCCCGAGGTCACGCCTTCGTTCGGGCTGGCGGCGGTGGAAGCGCGATGCATCCGCACGCGGGAAATATCGACGTCGAGTTCATCGGCGGCGATCTGCGCCAGCGCGGTGACGAGGCCCTGGCCGATTTCGACCTTGCCGGGGGACACCGTGACTTGCCCGTCGGCCGAAAATTTTATCCACGACGACAGCCGTGGATTGGCTGCGACGCTGGCCGGCAATTTGGGCGGGGAGGGCGTGCTCATCCGGCCATCTCGCTTGCCGCGCGCAGCACGGCGCGCACGATGCGGTTGTGCGAACCGCAGCGGCAAAGATTGCGGTCGAGCGCCGCCTTCACCTCGTCGCTCGAGGGCGAGGGGTTTTGCCGCAGCAGCGCCGCTGCGCTGATCAAGATGCCCGAAATGCAGTAACCGCATTGCATCGCCTGCTCGGCGATGAACACCCGCTGGAGCGGGTGAGGCCGCTCGGCGCTGCCCAGTCCTTCCAGCGTGGTGACGTCCTTGTCGGCGACAGACCATAGCGGCAGGTCGCAGGAGCTCATGGCGCGGTCGCCGACAAGCACATTACATGCGCCGCATTCGCCGGCGCCGCAGCCGAAGTGCGGGCCGGTCAGGCCGCACTCGCCGCGCAGAATATCCAGCAGCGAACGGTCCGGATCGGCGTCGATGGTCGTCTCGGCGCCATTCAACCGGAAATGAACTTGCGGCATTGAAAACCTATTGCGGCTTGTCCGGGAATTTCTTGACGACTTCCGCCCATTTCACAATATCGCCGCGCAGGTATTTGTCGAACTCTTCCGGGGTCATCGACATCGCCACCGCGCCCTGGCCGGTCCACAACTTCACGATATCGGGACGCTTTATGGCGGCGTTCACCGCCGCATTCAGCTTGTCGATGACAGGCTTTGGCGTACCCGCCGGCGCCATCAGGCCGAGCCAGATCGTGGCCTCGTATCCGGGAACGCCTGCCTCAATCGCGGTCGGCACATTTGGCAGTACGCTCGAGCGGGTCTTGCCCGTGGTAGCCAGCGCGCGCGCCTGATCTTCGGCGACATTGGGCGCCATCGCCGGCACCGCGTCGATCATCATCTGCACTTGGCCCCCGATCACGCCGCTGCGTGCCTCTCCGCTGTTGCGATACGGCACATGCACGACATCGATCTCCGCCATTGCTTTGAACAACTCGCCGGCCATGTGATACGGCGTACCCTGGCCGGAGGAGGCGTAGTTCAGCTTGCCCGGCTGCGATTTGGCGAGCGCAATGAATTCGGCGAGCGTCTTGGCAGGCACCGACGGATGCACCACGATCACGAGATCAGAATAATTGACCGGCGCGATCGGCGCGAGATCGCGCATCAATTCGTACTTGCGCTGTGCCGGCGTCAGCAGCGATTCATTGGCGGTCTGGGTGTTCGACATCATCAGCAGCGTGTAGCCGTCCGGCGGCGATTTTGCTGCCTCCACCGTTCCGATCACGCCGCCGGCGCCGGTGCGGTTCTCGACCACAAAGGGCTGGCCAAAATTCTCTTGCAGGATGTTGCCGACCTGCCGAGCCGTGACGTCAGCCGGCCCGCCCGCGCCGAACGGCACGATGATCTTGACCGGCCGTGAAGGATAATCCTGCGCGGACGCCGTCGCGAGCGGCATTGCCAGCAGCGTTGCGGCCAGCGCCAGCACAAATCTTGGGCCGGTCATTCGTCTCTCCCGGGACATCTCGTTTTTGTGCGGCCAATCTAACGGCAGGGCGAATGCGCTGTCGACGATAGACTAAAGGCCCCGGCTCGGAATAAAGGCTAGGCTCCGGGGTGCGCAACTTCGCCTTTCATGAGCGGGGAACAAGGGATGAAACAATTTTCGATTTCGCGCCGCGATCTGCTCAAGGGCGGTGCAGCATTGACGGCAGGCGCCGCGCTTTCGACCCGGGTCATGGCGGCTGCTCCTCCGCCGGAGGCGGTGACACCGGCGCTGATCGAGGCCGCCAAAAAGGAAGGCCAGGTGATCTACTACACCTCGACCGACCTGCCGGTGGCCGAAAAACTGGCAAAGGCGTTCGAGGCGAAATATCCGGGGATGACTGTCCGGGTCGAGCGCACCGGCGCGGAGCGGGTGTTCCAGCGCATCGGCCAGGAATACTCCAGCAACATCCACGCCGTCGACATCGTCAATTCTTCCGATGCCGCGCATTTCATCGTCTGGAAACGCGACGGCATTCTGGCGGCTTACGTTCCCGAAGAGGTCGCGAAATTCTATCCGGCCGAGCACAAGGACCCGGACGGCCAGTTCGCGAGCTTTCGCGTCTGGCTCAGCATCATCGCCTACAACACCAACCTGGTGAAAGCGGAAGACGCCCCGAAGAGCTTTGCCGACCTGCTCGATCCCAAATGGAAGGGCAAGATCGTGAAGGCGCATCCCGGCTACAGCGGCACCATCATGACCGCGACCTACCAGATGCAGCGCGACCTCGGCTGGGAGTATTTTGAAAAGCTCGCCAAGCAGGGCGTGATGCAGGTGCAATCCTCGGCCGATCCGCCGAAAAAGCTCGATCTCGGTGAGCGCGCCGTGATGGCCGACGGCAACGAGTACAACATTTTTCAGATGAAAGAGGCGGGCCGCCCGGTCGAGCCGGTCTATGCCGCCGAAGGCTCGCCGCTGATCATCGGCCCGAACGGCGTCTTCAAGGCCGCGCCGCATCCCAATGCCGCGCGTCTGTTCCAGGCCTACAGCCTGAGCCAGGAGGCGCAGCAGCTCATCATCGATGTCGGCGGCCTGCGCTCGGTCCATTCGCAGACCAAAGACAAGGCCGGCCGCAAGCCGCTTTCGGAAATCAAGACCATGAAGGACGATGCCGCTGCGGTAGAGAAAGAGGGCGAGGCGATCAAGGCGCGCTACACAAAACTGTTCCGCGTCTGATGTCGGCGGAGTTGCCCAAAACTTCCGTCGCCGAGACGCTGGCGGCGAAGATCGCCGCGTTGCAGCCGGGCATTCTTCCGGTCGCGACGGCGCGCAAATGCGAGGACCTGCTGATCGACATCGTCGGCCTCTGCGCCACCGCGCGCAACGAGGACTACGTCCGCAGCGCGCTCGCCGGCTGCGACGATGACGGCCCGTGTACGGCGGTCGGACATAAGCGCACGCTGACGGCGGCCGGCGCCGCCTTCGTCAACGGGACCGCCGCCCATGGCGAGGATTTTGACGACACCTTTGAGGGCGGCCCGGTGCATGCCGGCGCCGTGATCGTGCCGGCGGTGCTGGCAGCATGCGAGCGCTACAATCCCGATGGCCGCATGGCGCTGACGGGCATCGCCGTGGGCACCGAAGTCCTGTGCCGCCTCAGCCTCGTCGTGCCGAAGGCGGTGCACGAGGCGGGCTTTCATCCGACCGCCGTGTTCGGCGCGATGGGCGCGGCCGCCGGAGTCGGCGCGGCGCTTGGTCTCCGTGCGAAGCAAATCGTCGATGCGCTGGGTATCGCCGGCAGCATGGCGGCCGGGATCATCGAATACCTCGCCGAGGGCGCCTGGACCAAGCGGCTGCACGCCGGCTGGGCCGCGCAATCCGGTATTCGCGCGGCTCTGCTGGCGCGCGGCGGCTTTGTCGGCCCGCGCACGGTGTTCGAGGGCGTGCATGGCCTGTTTCACGGCTTTGCGCACACCACCAAGGGCGACTACGATGCGCTGGTCGGCGATTTCGGCACGCGCTGGGTCATCGATACGCTTGCCTTCAAGCCCTATCCTTGCGGGACCATGGCGCAGCCCTATATCGATTGCGCGCGCCGGATAGCGGCGCGCGGCATCAACGCCGAGGACATCACCGAAATCGTCTGCGAGGTCGCCGAAGGTACCGTGCATCGGCTGTGGGAGCCGCTCGCCGACAAACAGCGCCCGCGCAACGGCTATGCCGCCAAGTTCGCGGTGCCGTATCTGCTCGCGGCCGGCTTCGTGCATGGCGGCGTTGGCCTTGGCGCCTTCACCGCAAGCGCGATTGCCGATTCCCGCGTGCTCGCGCTCGCCGTCAAGGTGAAATACGTCATCGATCCCCAAAATCCCTATCCGAACACTTACACCGGCCACATGCGGGCGACGCTGAAGAACGGCAGCGTGGTCGAGGAGCGGCAGCCTTATTTACGCGGCGGCGCGCAGGAGCCGTTGACGCGGCAGGATGTGATCGACAAGTTCCTGCTTAATGCCGAGCATGGCGGCTGGAGCAAGGGGCGGACGGACGCTGCGTTGAAGCTGCTGGCCATGTTGTATAGTGGCCGTATCGATCTCTCATCGCTGCGGGGATAAGCGGGCATGGCACAGGAACTCGCGGGCAAAGTCGCCATCGTCACTGGCGCTGGCCGCAATATCGGCCGCGCCATTGCGCTGGCGCTGGCGGGGGGCGGCGCAGCGGTCGTTGTGAATGCGCGCAGCAATCGCGCGGAAGCAGACGGCGTCGTGCACGAGATCGAATCGGGTGATGGCAAGGCGATCGCCCATATCGGCGATGTTGCGGACGCCAAGGCGGTGCAGGCCATGGCCGATGCGGCCGTGCGAAAGTTTGGCCGCATCGACATCCTCGTCAACAACGCGGCGCTACGTCGCGAAAAACCGTTCGCGGAGATGGACTACGCCGCCTGGCGCGAGATCCTCGACGTGACCCTCGACGGCGCCTTCCATTGCGTAAAGGCTTGCCTGCCGGCGCTGCGGCAGTCCGGCGCGGGCACCATCGTCAATATCGGCGGCCTCAGCGCACATACCGGGGCGGCGAATCGCGCCCATGTGGTAACGGCCAAGGCCGGCATCGTCGGCTTCACCCGCGCGCTCGCCCATGATCTCGCCGTCGACGGCATCACCGTGAACTGCGTCGTTCCTGGGCTGATCGGAACGCCGCGGCCGAGGGACAAGCCGGAACCGGCGCATCATGCGACGCACCATACGATTGGCGGAAAAAAAGGCAGTCCCGAGGACGTTGCCGCCATGGTGCGCTTCCTGTGTGGCCCCGCCGCGCGCTACATCAACGGACAGGCAATCCACGCCAATGGCGGGGCTTATCTCGGCGTCTGACGCATGGCGCTTGCGCCAATTTGGCCGGGGAAAGCCCCTCGGCTGCCTCGCATTTTGATGGTACTTCTTGACACATGAACCAGCACGCCAAGATCGACATCCGCCATTCCACCTGTCCGCATGATTGCCCATCGGCCTGCGCGCTCGATGTCGAGGTGATCGACGGCCGCTCCATCGGCCGGGTGCGCGGTTCGAAAATCCAGACCTACACCGCCGGCGTCGTCTGCGCCAAGGTCGCGCGTTATGCCGAGCGCATCCATCATGCCGAGCGGCTGCTCTATCCGATGCGCCGCACCGGGCCGAAAGGCTCCGGTCAGTTCGCCCGCATCTCGTGGGATGAGGCGCTCGACGAAATCGCCGCGCGTTTCGACGCGGCGGAGCGCGAGTTCGGCGCCGAGTCGGTCTGGCCGTATTACTATGCCGGCACCATGGGTCTGGTGATGCGCGACGGCATCAACCGCCTCACGCATGTCAAGAAATACTCCCGCTTCTACTCGACCATCTGCGTCAGCACCGCGCGCAGCGGATTCTCCGTCGGCACCGGCAAGATCGCCGGCGTCGATCCCCGCGAGATGGGTGTCTCCGACCTGGTCGTGATCTGGGGCACCAACCCCGTCAACACCCAGGTCAATGTCATGACCCACGCGCTGCGCGCACGCAAGGAACGCGGTGCGAAGATCGCGGCGATCGATATCTACAACAACGACACCATGAAGCAGGCTGACATCAAGATCATCCTGCGGCCCGGAACCGACGGCGCCTTTGCGTGCGGTGTCATGCATGTGCTGTTTCGCGAAGGCTTTGCCGATCGCGCCTACATGGCGCGCTACACCGATTGCCCGGAAGAGCTGGAAGCGCATCTGAAGAGCAGGACGCCGGAGTGGGCGTCGGCGATCTCGGGCGTGCCGGTCGCTGAGATCGAAGCGTTTGCCCGCGCCGTCGGCCAGACCAAGCGAACGTTCTTCCGTCTCGGCTACGGCTTCACCCGCAGCCGCAATGGCGCGGCGCAGATGCATGCCGCGCTGTGCATTCCGGCGGTGACCGGCGCCTGGCAATATGAGGGCGGCGGCGCGTTCCACAACAACTACTCGATCTGGCAGTTCAACGAGTCGCTGATCGAGGCGCACGAAAACATCGATCGCTCCACGCGAGCGCTCGATCAATCCAGAATCGGGCGCATCCTCACCGGCGACGCGGAAGCGCTGCAGGGCAAGGGGCCGGTCAAGGCGATGCTGATCCAGAACACCAACCCGATGACGGTGGCGCCGGAGCAGAATCTGGTCCGGCAGGGCTTTGCCCGCGAAGACCTGTTCGTCGCGGTGCACGAGCAGTTCATGACCGAGACGGCCGCCATGGCCGACATCGTGCTGCCGGCAACCATGTTCCTCGAGCATGACGATCTCTATTACGGTGGCGGTCACCAGCATATTTCGGTCGGCCCCAAGTTGATCGACCCGCCCGGCGAATGCCGGACCAACCATCAGGTGTTGCAGGGGCTCGGCAAGCGCCTCAACGCGGTGCATCCCGCCTTCGACATGACGCCGCGCGAGTTGATCGACGCCACGCTGAAGAAAAGCGGCCGCGGCGATATCGCGACGCTGGAAGCCGACCTATGGCGCGATATCCAGCCGGATTTCCGCACCTCGCATTATCTCGATGGCTTCGCGCACGCCGACAAGAAGTTTCACTTCAAGGCCGACTGGGCCGCTCCGCCCTACGGCATTGCCGGCAAGGGCCCCTGGGAGCAGATGCCGTCGCTGCCGGACCACTGGGCCGTCATCGAGGAGGCGGACGAGCAGCATCCATTCCGGCTCGCCACCTCACCCTCGCGCAGCTACCTCAACACGAGCTTCAATGAGACGCCGGGCTCGCAGGCCCGCGAGGGCGCCCCGAGCGTGATGATCCATCCGGAGGATGCAGCCGCGCTGTCGATCGCCAATGGCGATGCCGTGACGCTCGGCAACATACGCGGCGAAACCACTTTGACGGCAAGATTGTTCGATGGCCTGCGCCGCGGTGTGTTGATCGCAGAATCGATCCATCCCAACAAGTCCCATATCGGCGGCCGTGGCATCAACGCGCTGACGGGAGCGGATGTGGTGGCGCCGATCGGCGGCGCGCCTTTCCACGATAACAAGGTCTGGGTCAGGAAAGCCGCAGCGCCTGCGCGCAAGAGCTAGTTCGCTCTTGCAGTCCACCGTCGTCCAGCCGCAAATGCTGGTGAGCATTTGGCGAAACAGGCGAGGGGCACCATGACCGATCACACCAGCGTCATCCGCGAGAAGCGCGGACAGGCTTTCTGGATCACCATCAACCGGCCGGACAAGCGCAACGCGCTGAACGGCGATGTCATCGCCGGCATCGCGCGGGGTTATCGCGACGCTCATGACGACAAGGAAGTCCGGGTCATCGTGCTGACCGGCGCGGGCGAAAAAGCCTTTTGCGCCGGCGCCGATCTGCAAAACAGCGGCGCCGCCTTCGCGATGGATTTTGCCCGTCCCAATGTCGACTATGCCGATCTGCTGCGGCTGTCGCAGAACGCGACCAAGCCCGCGATTGCCCGCGTCGGCGGCGTCTGCATGGCCGGCGGCATGGGGCTGCTCTGCATGACCGATATGGCAGTGGCGGCCGACAACGTCATCTTTGGCTTGCCCGAGGTGAAGGTCGGCGTGTTCCCGATGCAGGTGATGAGCCTCTTGCAGTCGATCGCGCCGCCGCGCCTCGTCAATGAATGGGCGCTGACCGGCGAGCCGTTCGACGCCAAGGCCGCGCTCGCCGCAGGTCTCCTCAACTACGTCGTTCCGGCGGCCGAACTCGACGCCAAGATCGATTGGCTGATCAGCCGCATCGTCGACAAGTCGCCGACCGCGATCCGCCGCGGCAAATACGCCATGCGCGCTATCGCCTCGATGTCGTTCGACGAGAGCATCGCCTATACCGAGAGCCAGATCGCACTGCTGGCGATGACGGAGGACGCCAAGGAGGGCATGAAGGCGTTTGGCGAGAAGCGCAAGCCGAGCTGGCCGGGGAAGTAACTACAGCTGTCGTCCCGATCTCAGTTGTCGGCCCTGCGAACGCAGAGACCCATAACCATAGGGCGTGGTTGTGGAGTACGTTGTGGCTCCAGCCTTCGCAAAACCACTCCCTGTGGTTATGGGTCCCGGCTCGCGCTTCGCTTGGCCGGGACGACAGCAATACTACCCAGCATTCGCCTTCAACCCCACGGCCTCGATCCCCGCCACTGCGCAAATCTCGTCATTGTCGGACGTGTCGCCGCTGACGCCAACCGCGCCGAGCAGCGTCGTGCCGTCCTGGATCAGCACGCCGCCGGGCACCGGCACCAGCCGTCCTTGCGCGAGCGCATTCACCGCGCTGACGAAATAGGCCTGCTCCTGCGCGCGCTGGAACAGCGCCCGCGAGCCCATGCCGAGCGCCAGCGCGCCATAGGCCTTGCCATGGGCGATCTCCGCGCGCATCAGGCTGGTGCCGTCCTGCGCTGCGGTGACCTTCACCGCGCCCCGCGCATCGAGAATGGTGATGACCAGCGGCTTCAATTTCCGTTCGACGCCTTTTGCCAGCGCGGCATCGAGAATCTTGCGGGCGATGTCGAGGGTGAGCTCAGCCATGAACTATTCCTTGATATTGGCGGATGTTGATTTTGCGTTGTCGAGGCTCAGCGCCAGCACGCGCGCCACATGAAGCGCGTCGCGCGCGGCGCCGTCCTTGATCTGGTGGCGGCAGGAGGTGCCGTCGGCGACGACGATGGTCTTTTCACTGGCGCGACGCACGGCCGGCAGCAAGGACAGCTCGGCCATTTCCATCGACGCCGAATAGGTGTCCGCGCCATAGCCGAAAGCGCCGGCCATGCCGCAGCAGCTGCTTTCGATGGTCTCGACCTTCAACTCGGGGATCAGACGCAGCGCCTTCTCCACCGGCTTGAAGGCACCAAACGATTTTTGGTGGCAATGCCCGTGCAGCAGCACCTCGCCCGCGATGGCGCCGAGCGGAAGTGTCAGCCTGCCGGCCTCGGCCTCGCGCACCAGAAACTCCTCGAGCAGCAGCGCGTGCGCGCTGATCGCCTTGGCGTCATTGTCTGTCCGCAGCGACAGCAGCTCGTCGCGCAGGGTGAGGAGACAGCTCGGCTCCAGCCCCACGATCGGCACGCCGCGGGCGGCGAAGGGCGCGTAGGTTTTCACCAGCCGTGCCAGTTCCTCGCGCGCCTGATCGACCAGACCCGTCGAAAGGAATGTGCGACCGCAGCATAGGGGCCGGCCGCGATCACTCGGCTTCGGAACATGGACGCGATAGCCGCCTTCGACCAGCACCCTCAGCGCCGCATCGAGGTTTTCGCGCTCGTAGGTGCGATTGAAGGTGTCGGCAAACAGCACAACCTCGTGGCCATCCGCGGGGCCGAACACCTCTGCGTCGGGCGCGAACACGTCGCGGCGGAAGGCGGGAAGGGCGCGCCTGGCGCTGATCCCCGCGAACTTCTCGAACAGGTTTCGCAGCAACGCGCTGCGGTTGCGCAAGTTCGCAATCGGTGCGAAGCGCGAGGCAAGTCCGGCGTAGCGCGGCAGATACCCAACCAGCCGGTCCCGCAGCGAAAGCCCGTGCCCTTCTGCGCGCGCCGCCAGGACCTCGATCTTCATCTTCGCCATGTCGACGCCGGTCGGACATTCATGGCGGCAGGCCTTGCAGGACACGCAAAGTTTTAGCGTCTCCATCATCTCGTCGGAGGCGAGCGCATCGGGCCCGAGCTGGCCGGAGATCGCCAACCGTAGCGTATTGGCGCGCCCGCGCGTGACGTCCTTTTCGTTGCGGGTGGCGCGATAGGACGGGCACATTACGCCGCCTTCGAGTTTTCGACAGGCACCGTTGTTGTTGCACATCTCGATCGCGCCCTGGAAACCGCCGCCGGCGCCGGGATAGGCCGACCAGTCCAGCATCGTCTTCAACTCGCCAATGCGATAATCCGGCGGATAGCGGAACAGCGATCGGTCATCCATTTTGGGCGGATCGACGATCTTGCCCGGATTCAGCACCTGACCGGGATCGAAGCGCTGCTTCACCTGCCTGAAGTCGGCGATGATGCGCTGGCCGAACATTTGCGCGTGAAACTCGGATCGCACGAGACCGTCACCATGCTCGCCGGAATGCGAGCCCTTGTACTCGCGCACCATGGCAAAGGCTTCTTCGGCGATGGCGCGCATCGCCTTGACGTCCTTCTCCAGCTTCAGGTTGAGCACCGGGCGGACATGCAGGCAGCCCTCGGACGCGTGCGCATACATGGTGCCGCGGGTGCCATGCTTGGCAAAGATCGCATTGAGCCGCTCGGTGTAGTCGGCGAGATGCGGCAGCGGCACCGCGCAATCCTCGACGAAGGAGACCGGCTTTCCCTCCTGCTTCATCGACATCATGACGTTGAGGCCGGAGGTGCGGAAATCAGCGATTGCCGTCTGCGTCGCCGGCTCGACAACGTCGACCACGCCGCCCCATTTGCGCTGCGGGTTGTTCCAGCCGAAGCCGAGATCCGACATCAATTCCGAAAGCTGCTTCAGCTTTTGCAGATTGTCGGCCTGATCCTCCTCCGCAAATTCGACGATCAACAGCGCATCGGGATCGCCGCGCACGGTGGCCTCGATCACCGGCCGGAACATCGCGATGTCGCGCCCGAGCGCAATCATGGTGCGATCGACCAGCTCGACCGCGATCGGCCGCAGCTTTACCAGATGCTGAGCCGCATCCATCGCCTCGTAAAACCTGCCGAAATGGCAGACGCCGAGCACCTTGTTGCGGATCACAGGCCACAGCTTCAACTCGACCTGGGTGGTGAAGGCGAGGGTGCCTTCGGAGCCGACCAGGAGATGCGCCATGTTGTTTGGCGCGTTGCGCGGCACCAGCGCATCGAGGTTATAGCCGCCGACCCGCCGCTGCACCTTTGGGAAGCGCGCGGCGATCTCGGTCGCCTCGCGCTCGCCGAGATCGAGCATGTCGCGGAATAGCGCGAGCCCACTCTCCGGCGAATTCACGCGCGCAAGATCACGCGGCACCTCGCCGAAATGCAACTGCGTGCCATCGGCCAGCGCCGCGTCCATCGACAGCGTGTTGTCGCGCATCGTGCCGTAGCGCAAGCTACGGCCGCCGCAGGAATTGTTGCCGGCCATGCCACCGATGGTGGCGCGGGAGGCGGTGGAGACATCGACCGGAAACCAAAGGCCGTGCTTTTTCAGCTGCCGGTTCAGCTCGTCGAGCACGATGCCGGGCTCGACCACGCAGCTCCGGTTGGCGACATCAAGTGAAACGAGCCGGTTCAGGTGTTTTGAGAAATCGACAACGATCCCCTCGTTAATGGTCTGCCCGCATTGCGAGGTGCCGCCGCCGCGGGGGGTGACGATTCGCCCTTCATCCCGGCAAACGGCGAGCGCCCGCAGCGCCTCGTCCATGCTGCGGGGCACCACGACCCCCGCAGGCATGATCTGGTAGAAAGAGGCATCGGTGGCGTAGCGGCCGCGGTTGAAGGCGTCGAACAACACGTCGCCCGTAATTTCGCGCGAAAGCCGCGCGGCAAGCGCGCTATTCCCGGCCGATTTCGGCGCTCTTTCGGCCCCTCTTGCCGCCATGCTAGGTCTCACCAGATGTCCTTGAACTGTCTTGCCTTCCGCCCTTCGGCTTGGCAAGGCAAAGCCCTGCCCACAGCGCATTGGCGGGCCCCACCAGGCGTGGGACAAGTCCGTCGAATAGTGGTATTCGAGCGGCTCGCAAAGCCAAGGAAAGACCGGGAAGGACGCCCATGACGACCGTGCATACTGGAAGGCATTTTCTGCAGATTCCGGGACCGACCAACGTGCCGGACCGGGTGCTGCGCGCCATGGATATGCCGACCATGGACCATCGCGGTCCGGAATTCGCCGAGATCGGTTTTGCCGTGATGGCGGCCATGCAGCGGGTGTTCCGCACCAAGCAGCCCGTGATCATCTATCCATCCTCGGGAACCGGCGCTTGGGAAGCCGCGATCGTCAACACGCTCGCCCCCGGCGACAAGGTGCTGATGGCCGAGACCGGGCAGTTCGCCGTGCTGTGGCGCGGCATTGCGGAAAAATTCAAGCTCGAGGTCGACTTCATTCCCGGCGACTGGCGCCATGGCGCCGACCTCGCCCAGATCGAGGCGCGGCTCGCAGCCGACAAGACGCACAAGATCAAGGCGGTCTGCGTAGTCCATAACGAGACCTCGACCGGATGCGTCACCCATCCGCAGGAAGTCCGCAAGATCATGGATGCCGTCAAGCATCCGGCGCTGCTGATGGTCGACAGCATCTCCGGCCTCGGCTCGCTCGAATACGAGCACGACGCCTGGGGCATCGACGTGTCGGTGGCGGGCTCGCAGAAGGGTCTGATGCTGCCGCCGGGCCTCGGCTTCAACGCCGTCTCGGAAAAAGCGCTCGCCGCCGCCAAGGCCAACACCGCGATGCGCTCCTATTGGGATTGGCAGGACGTCATCAATATCAACAAGACCGGCACCTGGCCCTATACACCGGCGACCAATTTGCTGTTCGGCCTGCGCGAGGCGGTCAATATGCTGGAGGAGGAGGGCCTCGAGAACGTCTTCGCTCGCCACAAGCGCCACAGCGCGGCGACGCGCGCGGCCATCAAGGTGTGGGGGCTGGAGACGCAGTGCCTCGATCCCAACGGCCATTCGCCGGCGCTCACCGGCGTGCGCGTGCCCGACGGGCATGACGCCGACGCCCTCCGCAAGGTGATTTTGGAAAATTTCGACATGTCGCTCGGCACGGGCCTCAACAAGATCAAGGGCAAGGTGTTCCGTATCGGCCATATCGGTCACTTCAACGACCTCATGCTGATGGGCACGCTGGCCGGCGTCGAGATGGGTCTCGACCTCGCCAAGGTGCCGCATCGCAGCGGCGGCGTGCTGGCGGCGATGGATGTGCTGAAGGGCCGCGACGTCGTGCCGATGCCGAAGGCGGCGGTCGCCTGAGCCGGCCGCGGTCTTCGCAAGAGAAGAGAAAGAGCCAAGATGAATGCGCCGGTCACCGCCACTGAGGATCTGATCTATTCCGTCCAGGACGGCATCGCAAAGATCACCTTCAACCGCCCGCAGGCGCGCAATGCGCTGACCTTTGCGATGTATGAGCAGATGGCTTCGATCTGCGAGTCCATCAACCAGGATCGCTCGATCAAGGCGCTGATCATCGCCGGCGCGGGTGACAAGGCCTTTGCCTCTGGCACCGACATCTCGCAGTTCCGCGCCTTCAAGACCGCGCAGGACTCGCTCGACTATGAAGCGCGGATCGACCGCGTGCTGGGCACGCTGGAATCTTGCCGCGTGCCGGTCATCGCGGCGATCGCCGGAGCCTGCACCGGCGGCGGCGCCGGCATTGCCGCCTGCTGCGATATCCGCATCGGCACCGAGTCGACGCGGATCGGCTTTCCGATCGCGCGCACACTCGGCAATTGCCTGTCGATGTCGAACATCTCGCGCCTCGTCTCGCTGGTCGGCCCCGCGCGCACCAAGGATTTGATCTTCAAGGCGCGCCTGGTCGAAGCGCAGGAAGCGCTCGCGCTCGGCCTTCTCAACGAAATCGTGCCTGACGTCACGGTCCTGCAGCGGCGCGCCGAGGAAACCGCAAAACTCGTCGCGAGCCACGCGCCGATCACGCTGGAAGTCACCAAGGAGGCGGTGCGCCGCATCCGCCGCACGCTCTCGCGTGACGAGGGCGAAGACCTGATCCTCAAGGCTTATATGAGCGAGGATTTTCGTGAGGGCATGGACGCTTTCCTCAACAAGCGGACGCCCAACTGGAAGGGCAAGTAGCGCCGCGCCAGTTCCCCGTCCCAATCCAGCGCCGAGCCAAATTAGGCGAAAGTCATAGGCCTGCGACGGCTGCTCATCTTGCGCTTGGGCTTTTGACCCCGCACAATAGCAGCTCGTGCTGAGGTGTTTTTCCTTAGCCAAAACAAAGATATAGGGAAGAGACGAGTGGGACAGATCATCAAAGCCGCGGCCGCACTTGCGGCCACGCTCGCCGCCGCACCGGCATTCGCCGCCTGGGAGCCGACCAAGCCGGTCGAGATCGTGGTCGCCGCAGGCGCGGGCGGGGCGTCGGACCAGATGGCGCGGATGATGCAGGCCGCGATCCAGAAGAACAATCTGATGAAGCAGCCGATGGTCGTGTCGCTGAAGGGCGGCGCGTCGGGCGCGGAAGCGCTGATGTACATGAAGTCCAGCGAGGGCGACGCCAACAAGGTGCTGATTGCCTATTCGCTGATCTACATGCTGCCGCTGTCGGCAAAAATTCCGTTCAACTGGCGCGACCTCACGCCGGTATCCGTCATCGCGCTCGACCAGTTCGTGCTGTGGGACAAGGCTGATGGCCCGAAGACCGTGAAGGACTTCATCGCCGCCGCCAAGGCCGCAAGCTCGCCCTTCAAGATGGGCGGCACGGGATCGAAGCGCGAGGACCATGTGCTGACCGTGTTCATGGAGCAGAAGACCGGCGCGAAATTCTCCTATCTGCCCTACAAGTCCGGCGGCGAGGCGGCGACGCAGCTGGTCGGCGGGCACACCGAGTCCAATGTCAACAACCCCAGCGAAAACCTCGAAGTCTGGCGCGCCGGCCAGGTCCGCGCGCTCTGCGTGTTCGACAAGGAGCGCATCTCCTACAAGACCAAGGTCACGGAGACGCAGTCCTGGAACGATATCCCGACCTGCAAGGAGGAGGGCCTCGACGTGCAGTATCTGATGCTGCGCGCCATGTTCCTGCCCGGCAAGGTCACGCCCGACCAGCAGGCGTTCTATGTCGACCTCTTCCAGAAGGTGACGCAGACCCCCGAATACAAGGACTACATGGAGAAGCAGGCGCTGAAGCCGATCTTCCTCACTGGCAAGGACATGGTGCAGTTCCTTGAGGAAGACGACAAGCTGAACGCCTCGCTGATGAACGAAGCCGGCTTCGTTGCGAAATAACTTTAGCGACGTGACTTCAGCCGCTTGAAGCTTCACTTGTCCGCATGGCCGTAACCGGCCATGCGGACACGCACTTTTTCGATTTCCTCTTTCGACAGCAGTGGCGGTTTTCCGATCTGCAGGGCCGCGTGATACTGTCGCGCCAACGTCTCCACCTCGACCGCAAGCCACATTGCCTTTGCCAGCGACGGCCCGACCGCAATCATGCCGTGATGGGCGAGCAGGCAGGCGAGCCGCCCCTCCAGGGCGCGCACGGCATGGTCGGACAGTTCCTGGGTGCCGAAGGTCGCATAGGGCGCGCAGCGGATGGTGTCGCCGCCGGCGCAGGCGATCATGTAATGCACCGGCGGGATCTCCATGCCCATGATGGCCAGCGCCGTGCAGTAGGTGGGGTGCGCATGCACGACGGCCTCCACGTCCGGCCGGGCCTTCAAAATATCGCGATGAAACCGCCACTCGCTCGACGGGCGCTGGGCCCGATCGTGCGAGCCGTCGAGGCCCATCTGGACGATCTGCTCGGGCCGCATCGTTTCGTAGGGCGTGCTGGTCGGCGTGATCAGGAGCCCGTCGCCGTGGCGGAGGCTGACATTGCCCGAGGTGCCCTGGTTGAGGCCCAGCGCGTTCATGCGCAGGCAGGCATCGATGATGGATTGGCGCTTGTCGCGGTCTTTCATGGCAGGCCATATCAACGTGCTTCGCGCCCGAGAACAAGGGTTGATTATTGCGCCGCGGTATAGTCGAACATTGCCCCGACGCGTTTGAACCGGAGACATCATGACCCGCGCCGTGCTCGGCATCATCGGCGGGTCCGGCATCTACGACCTGCCGGGCCTGGAAAACGTCTGTGACGAGATGGTCGAAAGCCCCTGGGGCGAGCCGTCTGCGCCGCTCCGGCGCGGCACGCTGGCGGGCCTGCCCATCGTCTTCCTGCCGCGCCATGGCAAGGGCCACGTGCACTCGCCCTCCGACATCAACTACCGCGCCAATATCGACGCGCTGAAACGGGCAGGGGTCACCGACCTCGTCGCGCTCTCGGCCTGCGGCTCCTTCAAGGAGGAATTGCCGCCCGGTGCTTTCGTGTTGGTCGATCAGTTCGTCGACCGCACCTACAGGCGCGAGAGTTCTTTTTTCGGCAAGGGCTGCGTCGCCCATGTTTCCATGGCCAACCCGGTGTCGCCACGCCTGCGCGAACATCTCGCCGCTGCCGCCAAGGCCGAGGGCATCGACGCGGTGGACGGCGGCACCTATGTGTGCATGGAGGGGCCGCAATTCTCCAGCCTCGCCGAAAGCCTGACCTACAAGGCGCAGGGCTTTTCGGTGATCGGCATGACCAACATGCCCGAGGCCAAGCTCGCCCGCGAGGCGGAGATTTGCTACGCCAGCGTCGCCATGGTCACCGATTACGATTGCTGGCATCCGCATCATGAGGCGGTCACCGTGCAGGACATCATCCGCGTGCTCAATTCCAACGCCGACAAGGCGAAGGCGCTGGTGGCGCGGCTGGCGCGCGATTTTCCGCGGGAGCACGAGCCGTGTCCGATTGGCTCGGACCGCGCGCTCGACACTGCGCTGATCACGGCGCCGGAAGCGCGCGATCCGGCGTTGCTCAGGAAGCTCGACGCGGTCGCGGGCAGGGTACTGTATCGATGAAGGTCGACGGCAAACATTTCCGCAGCATTTGGCTCGAGCCGGACGGGTTTTCGGTGAGCGCGATCGACCAGCGCCGCCTGCCGCATGAATTCGCCGTCGTCGAAATTCCCGATGCGGAGGCGGCAAGCGAGGCGATCCGCACCATGCTGGTGCGTGGCGCGCCGCTGATCGGCGCCACCGCTGCCTACGGTATGGCGCTGGCCGTGCGTGACGACCATTCCGACGCCAATCTCGACCGCGCTTATGAAATGTTGATCAAATCGCGCCCGACCGCGATCAACCTGAAATGGGCGCTTGACGAGATGGTGCGCACCCTTCGACCCCTGCCGCCATCCTCGCGCGTGCAGGCCGCTTATGCCCGCGCCGTCGACATTGCCGAGGACGACGTCGCCATCAACCACCAGATCGGCAAGAATGGTCTGGCGTTGATCGAGCAGATCGCCGCGACCAAAAAGCCGGGCGAGCCCGTCAATGTGCTGACCCATTGCAATGCGGGCTGGCTCGCAACCGTCGACTGGGGCACCGCAACCTCGCCGCTCTACCAGGCGCATGACCGCGGCATCGCGGTCCATGTCTGGGTCGACGAGACCCGCCCGCGCAACCAGGGCGCCTCGCTGACCGCCTGGGAGCTCGGCCATCACGGCGTGCCCCACACGGTGATCGCCGACAACACCGGCGGCCACCTGATGCAGCACCGCATGGTCGATCTCGCCATTGTCGGCACCGACCGCGTTGCGGCCAATGGCGACGTCTGCAACAAGATCGGCACGTATCTGAAGGCGCTCGCCGCCCACGACAACGGCGTGCCGTTCTATGTCGCGCTGCCCTCGCCGACCATCGACTTTCGTATTAATGACGGCATCGCCGAAATCCCGATCGAGCAGCGCGAGGCGACCGAGGTCACCGAGATGACCGGCCGCACCAGGGACGGCCGCATCGAGACCGTGCGCGTGGTTCCCGAGGGATCGCAGGCGGCCAACTACGCGTTCGATGTCACGCCGGCGCGGCTGGTGACGGGACTGATCACCGAGCGCGGCGTGCTCGCCGCGGATCGTGCTGCACTTGCGAGCGCATTCCCCGAGCGCGCAAGCGGTCATTGACGCAGGGCGCATCGGCACGTAATCCGGTTCGCACCGATCGCCACCCGGGTTCCCCACATGTCCCACACCGATATCGAAATCGTCGTCGACGATCCGACCGCGCCTGAGGCGGATTCGCCTGCGGTCACCAGCAATCGTAGCGTCGACGTCGTCGTGTCCCTGCTGCTGCTCGCGCTTGCCGTGACGCTCGGCTACGACAACTGGCGCACCGGTGCGGGGTGGGAATCCACCGGTCCGCAGCCCGGCTATTTTCCGTTTTATCTCTCGATCATCCTCGGCGCCGCCAGCCTCTACGGCATCGTCGCGGCGTTGCTGTCGCGCAAGGAGGCCGGAGAGACGTTCGTCACGCAAGCGCAGCTCCGCCGCGTGATGGCGGTGTTCGTGCCGACCGTGCTGTTCGTCCTCGTTACTCAATTCCTCGGTATTTATGTCGCAAGCTTCCTGCTGATCTCCGGCTTCATGTACTTCGTCGGCAAGATCGCGTGGTGGAGGTCGCTGCTCACCGCCTTCGTCTTCACGGCGGCGATGTTCATCACTTTCGACATCGCCTTTGACGTCATCATGCCGAAGGGTCCGCTTGAAGCGGCCCTCGGCCGCTAACAAGCCGGGCCACGTGATGGAAGCCTTCGGCCTTCTCATGCACGGCTTTGCCGTGCTGCTGACCTGGAAGACGCTCGCGCTGATGATGGTCGGGCTCGTGCTCGGCATTTTCGTCGGCGTGCTGCCGGGGCTCGGCGGCCCCAACGGCGTCGCGATATTGCTGCCGCTGACCTTCACCATGGATCCGACGTCCGCCATCGTGATGCTGTCCTGCATCTACTGGGGCGCGCTGTTCGGCGGCGCCATCACCTCGATCCTGTTCAACATTCCCGGAGAGGCCTGGTCGGTCGCGACCACCTTCGACGGCTACCCGATGGCGCAACAGGGCAGGGCGGCAGAGGCGCTGACCGCGGCGTTCACCTCGTCCTTTATCGGCTCGCTGGTCGCGGTGCTGTTGATCACCTTCCTGGCGCCGATGATTTCTTCCTTCGCGCTGAAGTTCGGCCCGCCCGAGTTCTTTGCGGTCTATCTGCTCACCTTCTGCTCCTTTGTTGGGCTGGGCCGCGAGGCCAAGCACAAGACCGTGATTTCGATGTCGCTCGGCCTCTTGCTCGCCGGCATCGGCATGGACACCGTCTCCGGCAATCTGCGCATGACCTTCGGCTCGGCCGAGCTCCTGCGCGGCGTCCACTTCCTGGTCGCGGTGATCGGCCTGTTCGGCATCAGCGAGATCCTGCTCACCATGGAGGAGCGGCTGGCGCTGCGCGGGCATGCCGCCGGCATCTCGCTGCGCGTCGTTCTTGCCGTGTGGAAGGACCTGCCAAAATACTGGGTAACGCTGCTGCGCTCGTCCGTCATCGGCTGCTGGCTCGGCATCACGCCGGGCGGGGCGATCGCAGCCTCCTTCATGGGCTACAATCTGGCCAAACGTTTCGCCAAGGACCAGGACAGCTTTGGCAAGGGCCGCATCGAGGGCGTGTTCGCGCCGGAAACCGCGGCGCATGCGTCCGGCACCTCGGCGCTGCTGCCGATGCTGGCGCTCGGCATTCCCGGCTCCGGCACCGCGGCGATCCTGCTCGGCGGGTTGATGGTGTGGGGGCTCAATCCCGGGCCGCTGTTGTTCGTCGAGCACAAGGATTTTGTCTGGGGGCTCATTGCCTCGATGTATCTCGGCAATGTCGTTGGCCTCGTCCTGGTGCTGACCACCGTGCCGGTCTTCGCCTCCATCCTGCGGGTGCCGTTCGCGGCCGTGGCGCCGATGATCGTGGTGTCCTGCGCCATCGGGGCGTATGCGATCCAGAACGCGATGTTCGACATCTGGCTGATGCTCGGCTTCGGCGTCGTCGGTTACGTCTTCAAGAAGATCGGCATTCCGCTCGCGCCGTTCACGCTCGCGCTCGTGCTCGGCAGCCGCGCCGAGGACGCATTCCGCCTGTCGATGATCGGATCTGGCGGAAAGTTGACGGTGTTCTGGTCGAACCTGCTGGTGGGGTCGATCACGACGCTGGCGCTCGTGCTGCTGTTCTGGCCGCTCATCGATCGCGTGTTCAGCGGCCTCACGCGCGCGCTGCGGCCGGCGAGAGCGTGATGAACCGTAAGGGCGGGTTAGCCAACGGGTCGCGCGAACGCGCGCCCGATGACAGGCTCCGCGTAACCCACCATTCTTCGCACGGCATCGGTGGGTTACGCCTTGCACCTCGCTCGTCGAGTCCTTGGTGCGCGTGGCTCGGCTAACCCACCCTGCATCTTTGCTGATTCAGTTTTCAAACAGCCGAAAACACTCCCGCGGCGCGATTTCGCCCGGGGCGTGCCATTTCGTTGTCCCCCTCTGGAAGAGAGGGCGCAGGGAAGGCCGGGCGCCGGCGGCACCCGTAAGCACCGTGTGCAATGGGTAGCAAAGAACGCACACGGATTTGACAGGTACAGCCAGGACATCCCGGCCTTCCCCGCGCAATGGTTTGACGGCTTATACGTACTCTCCCCGGGGAAGCGGCCTTTCTTGCCCCCGTCACCGAAGGATCGCTCCATCGGCTTAGCGCCAGGGTCGCGGCGCCAGGACCACACGATTTCACCGGCCGCTGCCGACGTTTCGCCGGGTGAAGATCACCCTGACGCCGGCCGCGGCCCATCGCCACCCGCGCCTACGTGTCGTGGCGATCATGATACGCCCCTCAGGCGACGCGGGATGGGATTGCTTATATCCCAGCCGTGTTATTATGAAAAGCGGAATTTAGCCTAATCAGATCACGATTTCGTGAAATCATAATAGGCGGTCAGCCATAAAAGGCCTGGCAGCAGTCGGCACGGCCAGCATGTCCTGATCGGCTTGCGGCTAAGCCGCTGCAGGCGCATCCGTTTGAATCAGGCGTGGCGGTCCGGTCGTTCCAGCGCTCCACAGCCAGTGTAACGGTCGGTGCCGTCGGGCCGAATGCCCAGCACGTCCTGCATGCCACGAATTTCGGATCTAGATCGCGGTTAATCCAAAGATTGGAGCCGCCGCAGAAAGGGCACGACCGCGGTGGGTGCGCGGAACCCGGCAGGCGCAGTGGCTCACTGTCGCCGGACTTGGGGGCCATGTTTGTCGGTCCTCCTGCCTGGATCTTCTCAGAGTCTGTCGGGCCTGTCCAAGGCGTTCAGTTCGGCATCGACCCTGTCGAGGAGACGCTCGATTTCCGCGCGCTCGTTGGGACCAGGATACTCTTCCAGACGGCTGAGCAGGTGCTGCTTCTGCGTCAGCAGCTCGGCAATGCTCGTCATCGCTGGCGCGACATCGTCATGCTGCAACATTGGTAATCCTCTTGTTTGTTCGGCGGGGCAGGCATCGGGCTTTCCTGTCAGAGCTGGTGACTGGCCCGCACCAGAGTATCTCCCCACGACGCAGAACTCGGGCCTAGAACGTCCGTTCCGTTATGTCGGCATTCAGCCTGGGGGGAAGAGTTTCGCTGCGCGCTGTCGGCGAACGGGGTCGCGACATCGCGACTGTCGCGACGCCTGGGACAGGAACAAAAACAGTCAGCCGTAACCGCCCGTGGCGCTTCTCCTTTCTCTGCGGAGAGAAGGCGGCGGCAGTACGCCGCCGCCTCATCGTTCAGTTGGTGTTGATGGCGATGCGCTTGACGTTCTGCGAAGCCTGTTCCGTCTTCGGCAGGCTCACGGTGAGCACGCCGTTGCGGAAATTGGCTTCGGCCTTGTCTTCCTGCACGCCATCGAGCGGGATACGGCGCTCGAACGCGCCGTAATACCGCTCGCTGTAGCGGCCGCCGTTTTCGGATTCAGACTTCTTTTCGCCCCGGATTGACAGCACGCCGTTGGCGAGCTCGACCTGAACGTCCTTCTCGCTCAGTCCTGGAAGCTCGGCCGAAACCGTCACGGCCTTGTCGGTTTCCTCAAGCTCGATGCGCGGCCAAGAAAACTGGCCTTCCATCAGCGATGAGCCAAGGCGGCCGAAGTTGCCGAAGCTGCCGAACCCGCGGAAGACATCGTCGAACAGACGATTCATTTCGCGGTGAAGCGTCAGGAACGGATCGTAAGCCTCGCCCCTCGTTGCGAGCTGCTGATTCTTGTTCCACGGAATTAGATCGCGAATAGCCATGTTGGACTCCTTTGTTTGCTGGCTGCGCCGGGTGCGCATTCGTGCACCCACGCGCTACAGTCGATTGGCGAAGAACCGCGTCAGGCCGCTTGCTTGTTGGTATTCTGGTCGGCCGCGCCGATTGGAATCTGCCGGGGCTTCATCGTCTCGGGCAGTTCGCGGACCAACTCGATCCGGAGCAGGCCGTTGTCAAAGGCCGCCGTTTTCACCTGCACATAGTCGGCAAGGTTGAACTGGCGCTTGAAGCCTTTGGCCGAAATGCCGCGATAGAGATAATCGCGCTTGTCCTCGTCGGCCTTGCGGCCCTCGACGGTCAGCACATTCTGCTCGGCCGTAATTGCGATCTCGTCGGGGCTGAAGCCGGCGAGCGCAAGCGAGATCTGGTAGTGATCTTCGCCAAGCCGTTCGATGTTGTAGGGTGGATAGTGTTCCTCGACGGTATGCTGGGTCTCGTCGAGCAGGTCAAAGATGCGATCGAACCCGATGGTCGACCGCCACAGGGGAGTGAAGTCGTAGGTCCTCATAACCAAGTCCTCCTAAGAGCAAGATGGATACGAAGGAGCGCAGGACACCTGTCCGGCGCCCGGTTCAGTTCGCCGGACCCGATCTGGCATCCGGCGCCGCAGCCTTGCGGTAAAACAGAACTAAGAAAAACGTCAATTGTTTCAAGAGGGCTACGCAAAAATTTTGCTGAACTGCCCGTTTACGCGGCCAGGCGCTGCAATTCCGCTTCGGCTTCGCCTGGTGGCAGCGGCAGCAGGTGTCCGGGCCTGTCAAAGCGCCGGTCTCGGCGCGCTGTCCTGGCGCTTCCGGCGGCGTCTTGTGTTTGGGTTCCGGTTGAGTGTCGCCTCCGAGGGATCTCTAGAGCCGAGATCTGCCATGCCGCGAAGTAGGCTCCAGTCGCAGCTGTAACGTTAGCAATCATCAGAGAGATAACCATCGGAGCTAGCATCTGTGCCTTTCAAACCTGTCGAGCCGATGCTTTCGGCTGCGGCTCCGTTCGGCCTTGCCCGATCAGTTTTTAACTGGTTTTCCCGTCCGAGCATTGCAGACTTTACCTTCTGAAATGCGCGCACTTCTATCTGCCGGATGCGTTCGCCGGATATGCCATATTCCACCGCAAGCGCTTGAAGATTCGGAGGTTCCTCGGTTAAGTGGCGCGCCGTAAGGATATGTCGTTCACGGGGGCTGAGAGTTTGAAGGGCAGCTTTCAGCGCTTCGCGCCGTTGAGCCAACTCTTCGTCCTCGGCCAATTTGACGTCATGACAAGGTGCAGGGTCCGTAAGCCGTTCGAGTGCATCACCCGCCTCCGGTGCGTCGTTGATTCGAGAGTTCAAGGAAACGTCACCACGCAGCCGGCGGTCCATATCCACGACTTCACGCTCGGATACTTTGAGCCGCTCAGAGATCGTCCTGACCTGGCCCGGTCGCAGGTCGCCATCATCAAGAGCCGAGATGGCGCCCTTGATTTTCCTCAGTTTGAAGAACAGCTTTTTTTGCGCAGAACTTGCCGAAATCTTCACCATTGACCACGACCGAAGAACGTATTCCTGGATCGTCGCTTTGATCCACCACATCGCATAGGTGCAAAGGCGAATCCCTCGCTCAGGATCGAAGCGTCGTACTGCTTGCATCAGGCCGATATTGCCCTCCGAAACGATGTCGGCAATGGGCAGTCCGTAGCCGCGATATCGCATAGCGATCTTCGCAACGAGACGCAGATGGCTCGTCACCAGGCGATAGGCTGCCTCACGATCCCCGTGGTCGCGCCAGCGCCTGGCAAACGCAGTTTCTTCCTCCTGCGTGAGGATCGGAAACTTACGAATTTGAGTAAGATAATTGGTCAGCCCTGTGCCAATTGAGGGCAATGGCTGAGACATGGTTCGATACATTTTCCCCCTCGCATGAGCCTATGAAGGTAACAATCGTCGGCATCGCGCATGATTACTTCAGAGTGGCGGCGGAGCACCTCTGAGAAGAATGCTCACGATAACTGCCATGCTCAGCAGGCACCCTGAAAATCCGATCAGCTTCGCAACATCCAATGGTTCGAACAGCATTGATCCGTCCTCTTGTCGTCAGGAGAAATCCAATTGAGGAGTGTCTCCCGATTTTCTTCTCCCGTCAGACTGTCGGCCGGATTCGCGGCCCGGATCGGCCATTGGCGCCGACTCTGAATCCAGAACGCGCAAAGCATCCAGAATGTCGTCGAAGCTGACAACAGCTCCAGATGATCGGCTCAGTTGCGAACCCTCTTTCACGGCGCAAGCGTCCGCGGCCCAAGACGATAGAATGGCCCGCTTCTCGTACGTCGTCAGATCGCAGTCCTCGACGACATCCATCGGATGGGTGAATGCATCGGCTGGGTGCAGAAGCGCAGTCACGTCCAGATTCGTTGCTGGTTCATGAACGCTCCTGTCCGCCAAACGTGCGGAAAGGCGCTCGGGAAACTCTTTCCGCAAAAGAGCTTCCATGGAAGCCTGCTCTTCATTCAATCGACGCTCGATATAGGCCCGTTCGAGGTCGGTCAGACGCGTTGCGAGCAACCGACGGTAGCGACGAATATTGTTTTGATGAGCGCGAAGCCGTTCAACGTTGTGGCTGTTCATGATTCTACTCCCGGCTCTAGGCGGCCATGACGCGTTCCGCGGAGCGCAACCAATAGAGCTTTCCACCGGGTGGATTCCGTGGGCCGCCGTCGAGTTCGCACAATGCTTCGAGGATCTCATCGATCGATACCGGCTTCTTCAGGCCGGCAGGGGAGCGCATGGATGGGCAGGATGCTATCGCGAATGCATCCGACGCCCAGGATGCCAAGATCGCTCGCTTCTCGGCCGTTGTCAGACCTGAGTGACGCACGACGTCTTTCGGATGCTCGAAGACTGTGCCGGGATGAAGAAGCGCGTTGAAGTCGAAAACGTTGTCGTCCGCGGTCGTCGGCCGCATGGTATCCTCCTTTTCATTTGACGACGAAAGGCAGCCGCGCGAAGCCTCGCGCGGCGCCAACGAAGCGGGCACTTAAGCTGCCTTGGCTTCCAGTTTCTGGACGTTGTCAACCGCTACGCCGTTGATCGCGATCCGGCGCGGCTTCATGGCTTCCGGGATTTCCCGCACCAGCTCGATCTTGAGCAGGCCATTGTCGAACGCGGCGCTCTTGACCTGAACGTAATCCGCCAGGTTGAACTGCCGCTTGAAGTTGCGGGTCGAGATGCCGCGATAGAGGAAATCGCGCTCGGCCTTGTCGGGCTTGCTGCCTTCGATCGTGACCACGTTCTGTTCGGCCGTGATCGCGATGTCGCTGGGCGCAAAACCGGCAACCGCAAGCGAAATCTGGTAGCGGTCCTCGGCCAGCCGTTCGATGTTGTAGGGGGGATAGTTGTCCTCGCCAGTCCGCTGGGCCATTTCCGCGAGGTCAAAAAGGCGGTCGAAGCCAACGGTCGAACGCCAGAGCGGCGAGAAATCGTAAGTGCGCATAGCCAAATCCTCCAAAGAGCAAGATGGTTACGAGCGGCACCGGACACGACCGGTGCCCGTCTCATCGGCCCGGGCCCGTGAGGCGCCCGGACACCACCGTTCGGTGGCGCCAAAAAAATTAGCAAAGTCGTTTTTGGTTTCAAGAGGGGGGCAAAAAATTTTCGAGGACGATGACGGCCGCCGAGCCACCTCGGCGGATCGGTACCCGTTTCGAGAAACTCTACGGAAGTTTTTGCTGAGCCGCAGGTCATGCGGCCAGGCGCTGCAATTCCGCTTCGGCCTCGCGGGCGAGGCGGGCCAGTCTGTCGTGCTCGTCGCCGGAAAGGCCATCCCGTTTCAGCAAGTTTTGGCAATGCACAATCACCCGCCGTTCGCTCTCGATCAGGAAGGCGCACACGCCATCGGGGAGGTGACGGTGACGCTCGGAAACTTGCGGCCGATGTACCAATTCGAGCATGGTTGCTCTCGGGAAGGTCAGGCGCGACCCACCGGAATGCGGGTCGCGCCGCATGATGGGCTCAGCTTACTCGCAGCAAACTGCGCTCTTGTTCGGATGGAAGAAGGTGGCCGGGCTGGACATTGTCCGGCAGCAGCAGAATGTCGGTCTTGAAGACCGGGGCATCAGGCTTCCAGCTCATCCAGCGCATCGACTCCAGATAGGGGATGGGCGGCAGTGGCAGCAGGTTGCCGGCCCCGTCAAGCGCCGGTCTGGGCGTGCTGCTCATGCCCCAGGCGCCAAGCGGTGCAAGCATGGTCGCGAGCGCGAAAGCCCCTGCGACGATCCTGCGAGCGCGCCGTCCGGATGTTTCACGAGTGGCGCGGGCTGAATATCTGTTGATCATCTCATCCTCCTGTCGTTGCAAAACTGATCCATGCGATCGTGAGAAGGCTGAGGGCGAACATGAGCCAATGCATCGCCGTCGCCCCGCTCTTGTGCGATCGATCTCGAATGCGAGTGCTCATCTGAGGCTCCCTGGTGCTGTAGGTTTCCTTTCTCCTGGTTGGTGGTGAGCCCGGCCGTGTCCGGCCGGGCCCGGGCTTGATCAGAAATCCATTGGCGGTGCGGCGGGAGCCGGTTCCGCCTTCTTCGGCTTCTCCGCCACCAGCGCTTCCGTGGTGATCAGCAGGGCGGCGATGGAGGCCGCATCCTGCAGGGCGGTGCGAGCGACCTTGGCAGGATCGATCACGCCGGCCTTCACCAGGTCCTGGTATTCGCCGGTCGCGGCATTGAAGCCCCAGTTGTAGCTGGAGCTCTCCAGCAGCTTGCCGACGACAAGCGAGCCGTCCTCGCCCGCGTTCTCGACGATCTGGCGCGCGGGCATCTGGATGGCGCGGCGCACGATGTCGATACCGGCCTTCTGGTCGGCATTCGCGGTCTTGAGGCCATCGAGTGTCTTCATCGCGCGCAGCAGCGCCACGCCGCCACCGGGCAGAATGCCCTCTTCCACAGCGGCACGGGTTGCATGCATGGCGTCATCGACACGGTCCTTGCGCTCCTTGACCTCGACCTCGGTCGCACCACCGACACGGATCACCGCGACGCCGCCGGCAAGCTTGGCCAGCCGCTCCTGCAGCTTCTCGCGATCGTAGTCGGAGGTGGTCTCCTCGATCTGGGCCTTGATCTGGGTAACGCGCGCCTCGATGTCCTTCTTGGCGCCGGCGCCGTTGACGATGGTGGTGTTCTCCTTGTCGATCACGACCTTCTTGGCGCGGCCGAGCATTTTGAGCGTGACGTTCTCGAGCTTGATGCCGAGATCTTCCGAGATTGCCGTGCCACCGGTGAGGATCGCGATGTCCTCCAGCATGGCCTTGCGGCGATCGCCAAAGCCGGGCGCCTTGACGGCGGCGACCTTCAAGCCGCCACGCAATCGGTTGACGACCAGGGTCGCGAGCGCTTCGCCCTCGATATCCTCGGCAACGACGAGCAGCGGCTTGCCGGACTGCACAACGGCTTCCAGCAACGGCAGCATCGGCTGCAGGCTGGACAGCTTCTTCTCATGGATCAGGATATAGGGATCCTCGAGTTCGACCCGCATCTTCTCGGCGTTGGTGACGAAGTAGGGCGAGACATAGCCCCGATCGAACTGCATGCCTTCGACCACTTCGAGTTCGGTATCGAGGCTCTTGGCTTCCTCCACCGTGATGACGCCTTCATTGCCGACCTTCTTCATGGCGTCGGCGAGGAACTTGCCAATCTCGGCATCGCCGTTGGCGGAGATGGTGCCGATCTGGGCAATCTCCTCGTTGGAAGTGACCTTCTTGGCATGCGCCTTCAATTCCTTCACGAGCGCGTCGACGGCCAGATCGATGCCGCGCTTGAGGTCCATCGGGTTCATGCCGGCCGCGACGGATTTCGCGCCTTCCTTGACGATGGCCTGGGCCAGCACCGTGGCCGTCGTGGTGCCGTCACCTGCGAGGTCGCTGGTCTTGGAAGCGACTTCGCGCACCATCTGGGCGCCCATGTTCTCGAACTTGTCTTCCAGCTCGATTTCCTTGGCGACAGTGACGCCGTCCTTGGTAATGCGCGGCGCGCCGAAGGATTTTTCGATCACGACATTGCGGCCCTTGGGACCGAGCGTGACCTTCACCGCATTTGCCAGCGTATCCACGCCCCGCAGCATCCGCTCGCGGGCTTCGGTGGAGAATTTCACGTCCTTGGCAGCCATTTGCTTGCTCCTTTCTCGTAATGACTGTCAGCTTGCGACCTGCTCAGGCGGCCTTCCTGACCGAGCCGGTCTTGTCGACCACGCCGAGAAGGTCGCTCTCCTTCATGATCAGGTAGTCCTGGCCGTCGATCTTCACCTCGGTGCCGGACCACTTGCCAAACAGCACGCGGTCTCCCGGCTTGACGTCGATGGGGATCAATTGGCCCTGCTCATTCCTGCCGCCAGGACCCGCGGCGACGATTTCGCCCTCTTGCGGCTTCTCCTTCGCGGTGTCGGGAATGATGATGCCGCCGGCCGTCTTTTCCTCGGCTTCGATGCGGCGCACGAGCACGCGGTCGTGCAATGGACGGAAATGCATGCGCATCCTCCTTGTCAGTTCAGCGATCTCTAAAAGCCGGGTCCGGAACCGGCCCCCGGGCGGAAAACGACCTAGGGAGGGCAAAAAAGCCCTTCAAGGGGTCCCGCAAAAATTTTTGTCACTCTCGGCGGCCGAGTGCCAGCGGGCCTCTTGAACGGTCATTTTCGGTTAACCAGCTTACCGACGCCGCGGGCGGGATGAGGGGGATCGCCAGCATACTTGTAGGGGAAGAAACGATGCAGGCTTTGCGTTGGCTTGGACGACTCGGCGTCGTCTCGGGGCTATTATGGATGCTTTCGGGGGGACCGTTGGCGGCCCAAATTCCCGACTTGAACACCGGGCGCGTTCCGACGCTTGCGCCGCTGGTGCGGGAGGTGACGCCGGCCGTCGTCAACATTTCGGTGCAGGGGCGTGTGCGCGAGGACAATCCGCTTTACCACGACCCGGTATTCCGTGAGTTCTTCGACGTCCCGAAGCAACTGGAGAAGGAGGTCAACGCGACCGGCTCGGGCGTGATCGTGGATGCCCAGCGCGGCTATGTGCTGACCGCGAACCATGTCGTCGCCAATGCCACCGCGGTGCAGATCAGGAGCAAGGACGGGCGCAAATTTGCCGGCCGGGTAGTCGGCCGGGACGCGCCGACCGATATCGCGCTGCTGCAGATCAAGGAGCCGAGCGGCCTCAAGGCCATTGCGCTTGGCGACAGCGATGCGTTGCAGGTGGGTGACTTCGTCATCGCCGTTGGCAACCCTTTCGGCCTCGGCCAGACCGTCACCTCCGGCCTCGTCAGCGCGCTTGGGCGCACCGGACTTGGCAAACATGGCTACGAAGATTTCATCCAGACCGATGCAGCCATCAATCCCGGCAATTCCGGCGGCGGCCTGATCAACCTGCGGGGCGAACTGGTCGGCATCAATACCGCCATCATCTCGCCCGGCGGCGGCAATGTGGGCATCGGATTCGCGGTGCCGATCAACATGGCGCGCAAGGTCATGGAGCAACTCGCGCAGAGCGGCCGTGTCGAGCGTGGCCGCATCGGCATTGCGCTTGAGGATCTGGAAGCACCGGCCACCGGCGCAATGCAGGGTGCGCGAATCAAGGAGGTGAGCCCCGGCTCGCCCGCGGAGCGTGCCGGGCTGCGCCGCGGCGACATTATCCTCAAGGCCAACGATATCCCGATCCGAAGCGCTACGCAGATGCGCAACCTGATCGGGCTTACGCCGGTCGGGGGCCAAGTGCGGCTCACGATCGAGCGCGACCGCGCCACTGAGAGCGCTACGGTGGAAGTCGTTCCGCTGAGCGATCAGAGGCCGAGGGTGCGAGGGCCGGGGTGATGTCGCGCCCGGTCAACCCGGCAGCAACCGCTTCGGCAGGCTGAAGGCGAGCCGATAAAGCGGCAGTGCGTCGATCACGGCATGGTCGTCGGCGGGCAATTTCGCGCGCAGGTGATAGAGCGCGGCGCGGACGGCGGCTTCGTCCAGCCCTTCGATCAGAACGAGCGCGGCGAACGAGCCGTCGTTGGCGCGCATGCCTTTCTCGCTGGTCGGAATCGAGGTTTTCGCGACATTGGTGAGAAGAACGCGCGCAGCGATGATGCGGTCGAGCCGCGCGAGCTCGGCGGTCAAGCTGGCGGCGTCCCAGGACGGAGCGACATCGAGCCGGAGCGGCGCGACGATGCCGCCCTGACCGAGGCCTGCGGAAGCGGCGATGCGGCCGCCGCCCCGGGCGAAATTGCGCAAGCGCGGCATGATGCGCTGCGACCATGGCGTCGGCGCGTTGAGGCGCGCCAGATAATCGGCGCCGCCGACCACGTTCTCATCCTCGAGCTCGTAGAGGATGAAGTAGCGGTTCGCCGCCGCGCCCAATGCGCGGAAGATGCGGCAGGCCAGAAAGCCGTTGACGCCGACGCGCTCGGCGGCGTGTTCGCGCGCGATCCAGTGCGCCCAGTCGGTCTCGTCCTCCGGCGAGAGATCGCTCCAGATCGCGAGGTAGCCGGCGCCCTGCATGCACGCGGCCTCACACCACCTTGCGCTGGCGCAGGTCCGCAATCTCGTCATTGGCGAAGCCGAACTCGGCCAATACTTCCTCGGTCTGCTCGCCGAATTCCGGCGGGCGGGCGGCCATCCTGCTCGGGGTGCGCGACAGCGTCACGGGCTGGCCGACCAGCTGGATGTGGCGGTTCTCGTCGTTGGGCACATGCTGCGCCATGCCGAGATGCTTGACCTGCGCGTCCTCGAACATCTGGTCGATGGAATAGATGGGTCCGCAGGGCACGCCGGCCGCGTTCAATTCCTTCACCCAGGTTTCCGTCGACTTCTTCTCGGTGAGCTTGTTCATCAAGGCATTCAGCGCGTCGCGGTTTTTCGAGCGCGCGGGCGCGGTGGCGTAATCGGGATTGTTGACCAGCTCGGGCGCGCCGATCGCCTGTGCACAACGCTCCCAGATGCGGCCGCCCGTGGTGGCGATGTTGATGTAGCCGTCGGAGGTCTTGAATACGCCGGTGGGAATGCTGGTCGGGTGATTGTTGCCGGCCTGCTTGGCCACTTCCTTTTCCATCAGCCAGCGCGCGGCCTGGAAGTCGAGCATGAAGATCTGCGCCTGCAACAGCGAGGTCTGCACCCACTGGCCTTCGCCCGAAACTTCGCGCTCCAGGAGCGCGGTGAGGATGCCGAGGGCGCAGAACAGGCCGGCGGTGAGGTCGGCTACGGGAATGCCGACCCGCATCGGGCCCTCGCCGGGCGCGCCGGTCACCGACATCAGGCCGCCCATGCCCTGCGCGATCTGATCAAAGCCCGGGCGCTTGTGGTAGGGGCCGTCCTGGCCGAAGCCGGAAATGCTGCCATAGACGATGCGCGAATTGACCTTGCGCACGCTCTCATAGTCGACGCCGAGCTTTGCCTTCACGTCGGGACGGAAGTTCTCGACAATGACGTCGGCCTGCCTGGCCAGCCGCATGAACACTTCGAGGCCTTTGGGGTCTTTCAGATTCAAGGTCATCGCCCGCTTGTTGCGGTGCAAATTCTGGAAGTCGGAGCCATGGCGGGGACCGCCCGGCTGCTCGCCGCCGGCGTCCTCCAACAGCGCGTCGATCTTGATCACATTGGCGCCCCAATCGGCGAGCTGGCGCACGCAGGTCGGCCCGGCGCGGACGCGGGTGAGGTCGAGCACGGTGAAGCGAGCGAGGGACTGGGAAGCGCGCGGGAAGGACATTGCAGAACTCCGGGGGCAGGGTGGAGATCAGTACCCCGAACTCGCTGACAGGTCACGCCGGGACTATTCCGCTTTGACCTGCCATGCTCCTCCTATATAGCTCGCCTAGGTAGAGGAGTGGCGGCGTCGGAGCATTTCATGAGCAGTGTGTTCAATCCCGCTACATCGCCGCAGGCTGCGGCTTCGTCCCGAATTCGCGCCATGCGCCCGCCGCTGTGGGTTCCCCTGGTCATGCTTGGCGTCGCCTGGCTCGCATCCGGCATCGACGCGCAGGCGCAGTCGCTCCGCCAGGGCGTCGCGGCCTTCAACCGGCAGGACTATGTGCTGGCCGCGCGGATTCTCGTCCCCTATGCCGAGCGCGGTGCGTCCTCGGCGCAGGCCTATCTCGGCTTCATGTACGAGACCGGGCGGGGCGTGCCGCAAAACTACACGGAAGCCGCGATGTGGTATCGCCGTGCCGCCGAGCAGGGCGACAGCCTCGCGCAATATCAGCTCGGCGTGCTCTACGACCGCGGGCAGGGCGTGCCGCAGGACATCGTCGAGGCCAGCAAATGGCTCAACCTCGGCACCGCCGGCGCGCCGCGTTATGCGCGGGAATCGCGCTCGCGCATCCGCGATGCCGTCGCCCGCAAGATGACGCGGGGCGAGATCGCGCAATCCCGTCTGCGCGCGCTGGAATGGGTACCGCGGCGCGAAGTTCCCTGAGCATGCCGGTATTTTGGTTCCGTCACCGGAACGAATGAGCTGTTTTCCCGCCATCGTGCAGCCGCAGATTGCGGGCTCTATTTATCGCATTAACTGCGAATTAATGGCTTCTCCGCCATCAATTGACGAGCGATTTTGGAGCTGGCGGTGACCGATCGAGTTGTCGACGCCTGGGATGAGGAAGCCGACGAGGCCGATGAGGCCGGCTCCGGCGGCCGCTGGCTCGCGCGCATCGTGATCGTGGCCTTGCTGGTGGGAACCGGCAGCGGCTCGGCGTTGCTGTGGCGGGCGGCCGGCGGCGGACCGCTGCAATCGCTGCTGCCACAGTCCGCGATGTCGCCGGCGCCAGTGGCGGTGGCCGTCAAGGCGCCAGCCTCCGGCGATGTTGACGCGTTCAGGCAGCAGATCACCAACCTGAACCAATCCACCCAGCAATTGCTGGCGGCGCAGCAGGCGGAAATCAAGCGGCTGTCGGATCAGGTCGCGACCCTGTCCGGCAAGCTGGATCTGCTGCAGCGGCCCGTCACCTCGGCGCAGGCCGCGATACCCGCGACAAAGCCGAGCGCGCCGCCGGCGGCCAAGAAGAAGCCGGAAGGCGCAAAACCGGTCGCCGCAGCCAAGCCCGAGACCAGGCCCGCCGTCGATCCCAAGCCGACCGGCACCATCTCCACCGGCGGCGCGCCGCTGCAGCTGACCCGCTAACCGAACACCGCTTCCGCGAACCAGCCGAGCCAGATGCAGGGGGCGAGAAACGCACCGAAGGGCAGGAAGGCCGTGCCCTTGAGCGCCCGCCGCCGCAATAGGGCGACCGCCAGATAAGCTCCCAGCGCCGCCAGCGCCGCTACTTCCAGCACCGCAAAGATCGTGGCCCAGCCGAGCCAGGCGCCGGCGACGGCGGCGAGCTTGATGTCGCCAAGCCCGAGCCCGTCCCGGCCGCGCCAGCGCCGGTAGAAGGCCATCAGCGCCAGCAGGGGGAGGGCGACCGCCACCGCCCGTATCACGGCCCAGGCGAGCCCGAGCCAGCCGGCGTCCGGTGTGATCGTGGCGGCCCGGAGCAACGCCAGCGCCACGGCGGCGGCTGTCAGCTCGTTCGGGATGATGTAGCGCTCGGTGTCGCTGACCGCGATGGCCAGCATCAGCGCGGCCAGGCAAGCCCCGCACAACCCGTCGGGGCCGGGCGCCGCCAGCAGGCTGGCGAGGATGGCAGCTGGAAGCGCAAAAGCCGGAAAGCTCTTGCGCAGCGTTTCGCCGGTCACGGCGAACGCGCGGCCCCGGTCTTCGGATCGACCGCGATCACGCGGTCGCTGGTGCCGACCAGCCGGCTGTTCATCTTGCTGCGCATCTCCTCAGCGATGACGCTGGCGTCGACCGCATCCTTGATGATGGTGGGCCGGATGAACAGGATCAACTCGGTGCGCGCCCGCGTAAAGGTCTGGTGCGAGAACGCATCGCCCACGCCGGGTATCTGATCGAGCAGCGGAATGCCCTGGCGCTGCTTGTTCTCGTTCTCGCTGATCAGGCCAGCGAGCAGCACGGTCTGGCCGCTGGTCACCGCCACCGAGCTCTTGACCCGGCGCTGCGAGATGGTCGGCGTCAGCACCCCGGTGTTGGTCGTCGTGGAGACGTTGCTGATCTCCTGCTCGATATCGAGCACGATATTGCCGTTGGCATTGGCGCGCGGCAGCACGCGCAGGATGATGCCGGTGTTTTTGTAGTCGATGGTGGAGACCACCGTGTTGTTGGCGGTCAGCACGGTCGCAGTACCCGTCGAGAACGGCACCTGGTCGCCGACCTGCAGTGTCGCCGCCTGGTTGTCGAGCACCACCAGCGACGGATTCGACAGCACCTTGACGTCGGTGACGGTATGCAGCGCGTCGAGGATAACGCGCGGCGAGTTCTCCGCGCCGATCAGGAAATTGAAGCCCGGCAGCACGCGGCCCATCAGCGCGCCGGCGGCGGCGTTCACCGCGTTGCTCGCCGGCTCGATCGCATTGGTGGTGGTCGCGGGCGCGGTCGCGATCACGTTCGAAATCGAGCCCTTCTGGCTCGCGATGAAGAACTGCACGCCGTAATTCAGCTTGTCGTTCAGCGTGACTTCGGCGATCGTCGCCTCGATCGCGATCTGGCGCTGCGGCCGGTCGATCTGGCGGATGGTCTGCTCGACGATGCGCTGCGAATCCCGGTTGGCATAGACCAGCACCGCATTGTTGGTGACGTCGGCGGTGAGGCGCACGTTGACGAGGACGGGATTGCTGGCCGGCCGCGCGGCGGCCGATGGCGTCGCGCTTGACTGTGCATCGGCGGGGGCTTGCGCAGGCGCGGCGGCCACGGGGCGCGCGTTCATCAGCGAACCGGGTGGACCCGTGACCGGCGTGCTGGCGCCGGCGGCTGCGGTCGGCAACCCGCTCAGGGAAGCTATCGACGACGGCGGTCCCGACGAGGAAGAGGTGATGCCCGCGCCGGGCGAGATCTGGCCCGACGCGCTGTCGAGCGTCCCGCCCACGGCGGTGCCGCCGAGCAGCATCTCGTTGAGCAGCGCCACCACCAGCTTCGCATTGCCGTAGCGCAACGGATAGGACTTCATGTTGACGCCGTCGGTGTCGGAACGGTCGAGCCGCGCGATCCAGGTCTGGGCGCGCTTGAGATATTCCGGCTTCTGGCTGACGACGAGAATCGAGTTGAGCCGGCCGATCGGCTGGAACTTGATCACGTTCTGGCTCATGCCGCCTTCGCCGGAATCCATGATCTTCTCGATCTCGGTGATCAACGGCTCGGGCGTCGAGTTGTGCACCGGGAAGATGCCGACCGACTGTCCCTTCATCCAATCGGCATCGAAGGACAGGATGGTGTCGATCGCAGCCGCGCGATCGCTGCCGCTGCCGCTGATGATCAGCGTGTTGCGGCCGCTGTCGGGACGCATGGTGCTCGCCTTCACGCCGAAGGCATCGAGCAGCTTGAACACGTTCTGCGCCGAGACGTAGCGCAGCGGCACCACGCTGATGCCTTGACCCGCTTCCGCCGACATCGAGCGGTCCATGCCGCCGGGTCCGGCTTCGGCCGCGGGGATCAGGCGATAGCTGCCGCCCCGGTCGCGCACCAGCGCCACGCCCGACATGCGCAAGGCGTTTTCCAGCACATAGAGCGCATCCGCCTTCGGGATCGGCCGCACCGAGGCCAGCGTCACCGTTCCCTGCACGCGGGGATCGATGGTGTAGCCGGCGCCGAGCACGTCACCGAGGATGACCTTGGCCACCGTGGCGACCGGCGCGTTCTCGAAATTGAGGTCGTAACCGCTGGCGCCCGTGCCCTCGGCTTCCGCCAGTGCCGCTCCCTGCGGCCGTGTGCCGTCGCTGAGATAGATCGCCGGCCGTGAGGCGGCCTGCTGCCTGATGCCGGTGGCGCCGGGATCCTGGGTCTGACGCGGCAACAGGTCGATCGAGCGGACTTTGTCGGCGATATCAGGCGCGCGCGGATCGCGCGGATTGCCTTCAATCGATTGATCGGCGGTGAGGATGCAGGCGGTCAGCGAAAATGCAGACAAAAATAGAACGAGCGTTCCGGCCAATCCCGAACGCAGGCGCGAAAGCGGATGGACCACTTTGAACAAAATACGCCTACCAACGCTGGGTTGAACCGGAAAAAACGCCCGATCCGGCTTGAACCGGACGCCCCCAAAATTTGCGCCACGATTATGTTTTTGCTACTAAATAAGTCAAGGGTAAAGGCCGGTGGGTGCAGCGTCGACTGTCATCCTCCAGTAACAAGGTTAGCGGTGGGAATTCAATGCGCGACCTGTCCGCAGAGACCTTCCGGCAGCACCTTCTGGAAAAATATTCTCTTCCCGCCAAGGCGCGCGCCCGCGTTGAAAAGTCAGCCAATACCGCCGTAACCCGCCCGCTGCGCGAGCTGTGGGAGGCGACCGATCTGTCGGCGGCCGAGTTCGCCGACGAGGTTTCGGACTATTTTGGCGCGGTGCGGCTGGGCCTGCCGCAGCTATTGGCAGCGACACCGTGTCTCGATGGGTTTTCGCGGCGTTTCCTGCGGGAATCCACCATCTTCCCCTTCCACGGCCCGAACGGCAATTTTCGCATCGCGGTCGCCGATCCCTCCGATACCGCCGCTATCCGCGCCGCCGAAATCGTGTTCGGCGCGCCGGTCGAGATCGCGGTGGCCTCGTTCGAGGACATCACCACGGTGCTCGACCAGCGCATCGAGCATGATGCGGTCGAGGAAAGCGTCAAGCAGGCCGCGCAATCCGACGACGACATCGAGAGCCTGCGCGATCTCGCCAGCGGTGCACCGGTGGTGCGCGCACTCAACGATCTCCTGGAGCGCGCGGTTGAGTTGCGCGCCAGCGACATTCACATCGAGCCGTTCCGAGCGGGACTAACCGTTCGCATGCGCGTCGACGGCTTGTTGCGCGCGCTGCCAGCGCCGTCCGGCGTGCCGCCGCAGGCGCTGATCTCGCGCGTGAAGATCCTGGCCGGCCTCAACATCGCCGAGCGGCGACTGCCGCAGGACGGTGCGGCGCGCGTCCGCGTCAGCCGCGCCGAGCTCGACGTGCGCGTCGCCACCATGCCGACGCAGCATGGCGAGAGCGCCGTCATCCGTCTGTTGCCGCGCGACCGCGGCCTCCTGGAACTGCCGAAGCTCGGGCTTGCAGCGCGCGACGAGAGCATCATGAAGCGCCTGCTCGAACTGCCGCATGGCATGATCGTGATCACGGGCCCGACCGGCAGCGGCAAGACCACGACGCTGGCGACGATGCTGTCGATCCTCAACGAGCCGACGCGCAAGATCCTCACCATCGAGGACCCGGTCGAATACGAAATTCCGGGGATCAACCAGTCGCAGGTCAAGCCGGCGATCGGGCTGACCTTTGCCTCCGCGATGCGCTCCTTCGTGCGCCAGGACCCCGACGTGATCATGGTCGGCGAAATCCGCGACTCCGAGACCGCGCATATCGCCATCCACGCCGCGCTCACCGGCCATCTCGTACTGACCACGCTGCACACGGAAACCGCGGCCGCCGCCGTACCGCGGCTGATCGATCTCGGCATCGAAGGTTTTCTCTTGAAGTCCACGTTGCGCGCGGTGGTGGCGCAGCGGCTGGTGCGCGTGCTGTGCGACCGCTGCAAGGTGCCGCACAAGCTGACATCCGAGGATGTCGCCAAGGACCCGCGCTTTGCCGTGATCGGCTTTAAGGCCGGCGAGGTGATCCACGAGGCCGGCGGCTGCGAGCGCTGCGGCGGCACCGGCTATCGTGGCCGCAACGGCGTGTTCGAGCTCCTTGAAATGAGCGACGAGGTGCGCAAGCTGGTCGGCCCGCAGACGGATTCGCACAGCATCGACCAGGCCGCCATGCGCGGCGGCATGACCACGATGCTCGAGGATGCCGTTGCCAAATGCCGCGCCGGCGTCACCACGGTGCCCGAAGTCTTCCGCGTCACGACGGTGCGGTGAAAGCCATGCCGAATTACCGCTATCGCGCCATCAATGCCAATGGCGAGCTGGTTTCGGGAGCGATCGCCGCATCCGCGCCCGGCGACGTCGCCCAGCGCGTCGAGCGGCTGGGGCTGGTGCTGGTCGACAATGTCACGCTGGAGGAGGGCGGTGCGGGCCGTCGCGCGTTCGGCCTGCTCGGCAAGCCCAAGGCCGAGGACGTCACGCTGTTCACCCGCGACCTCGCGCTGTTGCTGCGCGCCGGCGCGCGCATCAATGACGGGCTGGAGCTGCTGGCAGCCGACCGCGATTTCGGCCGGCTGCGTCCTGTCGTCGCCGACATCCGCTCGCGCGTCGTGGCGGGCGAAAGCTTTGCCGAGGCGCTGGCGCGACATGAGGGGCTGTTCCCGCCGATGTATGTGGCGCTGATCCGGGTCGGCGAAGCCTCCGGCTCGCTCGATCAGGTGCTGGAGGTGCTCGCTGACGAGCGTACCCGCACCGAGGCGCTGAAGCGCAGGCTGGGCGAAGCCATCCGCTATCCGCTGTTCGTGCTCGCGGCGGCCGGCTGCGTGCTCTTGTTCTTCCTCACATTCGTGCTGCCGCAATTTGCCGGCGTGCTGCAGGATTTTGGCGCCAAGGTCGATCCGTTCATCCTCGGCTTCCTCAACTTCTCGACCTTCCTGCGCGCCAACGCCGATGCGGTCATGGCGTTGCTGGCGCTATTGATCGCCGGAGCCTGGCTGATCTTTCGTCAGGACAGCAACCGCCGCCGCTTCATGACCGCGGTGTCGCGGCTGCCGGCGGTGCGCGAGGTGATGCGCTACTACCGGACCTCGCTGTTCTGCCGCAATCTCGGCCTACTGCTCGGCAGCGGCGTCAATCTGACCACCACCTTGCGCATCCTCGTCGACATGATGTCGGCGGTCGGCTCGGCCGCGGTGTGGGCGGATGCCGCCGAGCGCGTCCGCCACGGCGCAAAACTGTCGGATGCGCTGGCCGACACGCAGGCGCTGCCGGCGATGGCGGTGCGCATGCTGCGGCTCGGCGATGAAACCGGGCAACTGCCGATGCTGGCGGGCCGCGTCGCCGAGTTTTACGAGGCCAAATTGCAGCGCACGCTCGACCGTGTGGTCGGCATTGCCGGTCCGGCGGCCATTATCGTGATCAGCATCGTTGTCGGTGGATTGATTGTTTCTGTCATGACAGCGTTGATGTCCGTGAGTCAGATTGTGGGTTAGGATTTACGGGAGCAAGCCAGTGCCGCGGAACAGGAAAATCTCAGCAAGGCGCGCGAGGCGGTCGCAGGCCGGCTTCACGCTGGTCGAAATTCTGGTCGTGATCACCATCATCGGCCTGATCATGGCGCTGGTCGGCCCGCGCGTGCTCGGCTATCTCGGCGAGTCCAAGTCCAAGGCGGCTAAGATCCAGATCGAAAGCTTTTCCAGCGCGCTCGACCTCTATTATCTCGATCTCGGCCGTTATCCGACCAGCAATGAAGGCCTGGCGGCGCTGACCCGCAGCAATAATTCGCCGGGCTGGAACGGGCCGTATCTGCGCGGCGGCGTGGTGCCCAACGATCCCTGGGGCCATGCCTATGTCTACCGCTCGCCGGGCGAGCGCGGGCCGTTCGACATCATCTCGCTGGGCTCCGACGGTCAGGAAGGCGGCAGTGGCACGGCAGCCGACATTGTCAGCGGCGCGAAGTAAGCGCATCGAGAGCGCGGGTTTTGCGCTCATTGAGATCCTGTGCGTGCTCGCGATCATCGCGCTGCTCGCGGCGATCATTCTGCCGTCGGTGCCGCGCACGACTACGCGGGCCAAGCTCGAGAGTCTCGCGGTACAGACCGCGGCGCTGCTCAAGACCGACCGCAGCGCAGCGCTGCGGCGGCATGTCCAGGTCGCGACCCAAATCGATGCACCGTCGCGGCTGATCCGCTCCGGCGCCACCGGCCGCTCTTTGCGGCTGCCCAACGATGTCGTGGTCCAGGCGATGCTGGCCTCGCGCTGCTCCGACCGGCTGGCTGGCAGTTCCATCGATTTCTTCCCGAGCGGCATGTCCTGCGGCGGCGTGATCGCGCTGGCGCGGCCGGGCATGGCGTTCGAGGTGCGGGTCAACTGGCTGACCGGAGGCGTGGACATTGTTCCGCAAAAGCTCCTGTAACGGCGAGGCCGGCTTCACCTTGATCGAGGCGCTGGTGGCGCTGGCGATCATTGCGATCGTGCTCGGCTCGATCGGCACCGTGATTGCGACCACCGTGAAGGGCACGCGCGCCATCGACCAGAAGCTCGCGCTGGCGGCCACGGCCGAGACGCTGCTCTCGACCTTGCCGGCACGCGGCCTGCTCAAGGCCGGCCGGCAATCCGGCGAGCTCGGCGGTCATCGCTGGCGGCTCGACGTCGTGCCGATGAATGTCGGCGAGATTCCGTCCGATGCGCGCTTCGCGCCGCTCACGGTCAATCTGCGCCTGCAGGCGCCCGGCGGGCAGGCGATGCAGCTCACCACCGTGCGGCTGGTGCCGAGGGGGAGCGAATGAGGCGGCGCGCGCAAAACGGCGAGGCCGGCTTCACACTGATTGAGGTGTTGCTGGCGACGCTGCTGATGACGGTGATCCTCGCGGGTCTCGCGACCATCACCGCGCAATGGCTGCCGAACTGGAATCGCGGCATGGCGCGGGTGCAGCGTGCCGAGCGGCTCGCCATCGGGCTCGAGCGCATCGCTGCCGATCTCTCGGTGGCCGAGATGATTCCGCTGAATAACGATACCAAGGCGCCGCTGTTCGAGGGCAATGAATTGTCGGTCACCTTTGTCCGCACCGCGGTCGGCCCGAACACGCGGCCGGGGCTGGAAATCATCCGCTTGATCGAGAAGGCCGACTCCCAGGGGCTGGCACTGGTACGCGAGCGCGCCTCCTTTGCGCCGATGCCGTCGGATGCGCAGCTGCGCTTTGCCGATCAGGTGGTGCTGATTCGCGCGCCGTTCCGCGTGTCGTTCGCCTATGCCGGCGCCGATCAGGTCTGGCAGTCGAACTGGCGCGGCCAGATGCAATTGCCCGACATGATCCGCATCACCGTGCGCGACGGCGGCACCGGGCAGGTGCTCAACGTCTCCACCGCCGCCATGCCGCGCGTCAACGCGCCCGCCGAATGCGCTCGCGCAAAAAACCCCCCCGCTTGCCTCACCGCGCGTTTGAAGCCGCAGTCGCAGAAGAAAGAGGAGCAGCTCTGACATGGGCCGTTTCGCGCCAGCCAGGAGCGACGCACGCGGCTTCATCGTGGTCGCCGTGCTGTGGATTCTCGCCGCACTTTCGGCGCTGGTGCTGATCTATCTCAGCTACGTCACCAACACCGCGGTCGTGGTCGCCGCGGGCACCGACCGCGTGCAAGGCGAAGCCCTGATCAGCGCGGGCGTCGAGCTTGCGGCATTCCAGCTCGCAGGCGCGCGCGACCTCGCGCGGCCGACCAGCGGCACCTTCAATGCGCGCGTCGGCGCCGGCCGGGTGGCGGTGACGTTCCGCTCCGAGGCAGCGCGCATCGATCTCAATGCCGCGCCGAAGAGCCTGCTGGCGGGATTGATCACCGGCCTCGGCGCCAATCCGTCGGATGCGGTCACCTATGCCGAGCGCATCATGGCCTGGCGCACGCCGACGGAAGCTGCGGACGATGATCCCGAGAACTCGTTCTACCGCACGTCCGGTGTGCCATATCTGCCGCGCCATGCGCCGTTCCCGCAGGCCGAGGAGCTGTGGCTGGTGCGCGGGATCCCGCCGCTGGTGATCGAAAAGATGCTGCCCTTCGTCACCGTGTTCTCCAACCTCGCCTCGATCAACGTGCTCGACGCCGCGCCGCAGGTGCTGGCGGCGCTGCCTAACATGACGCCGGGCGCCTTGCAGGAAGTGCTGGCCTTGCGCGCCGATCCCAGCGCCGATCCCAATGCCGTACGTGCCGCGGCCGGCGGCGAGGGCGCCACGCTCGACGGCTCCAGAGCCTACCGGCTGACCGTCGAGGCCACGTCGGGCACGGGCGTTCCCAGCGCCGCCGACGTCGTGATCCTGCTTCTCGACAGCGGCGCGGACGCTTATCGTGTATTGTCGTGGCGCAATGCCGCCGATGGCGGCGGGGTTCCGCAGAGGACGGCCAGGCGATGAATTTCCTGAAGGACATCGGCGCGGTGATCGGCGCGTGGACCGCGAGCGTCGCCGCGGCCGTCATTGCCGGCCTCGACCGCATCGTCTCGCCGCGCGTGGTGCGGCTGATCGAGGATGATTCCGGCGCCTTTGCGCTGCAAGGCGCGCGTTCCGACAACGCGCCGACGCGCGTCGCCTTCGCGGACGGCGCGATCACCGGCAGCAATCTGGCGCAGACATTTCGCGGCAGCCGGGTCGAGATCGTGCTGCAGCCAAAGCGATTCCTGTTCCGCCCGCTGGAGCTGCCGGCGCGCGCGTCGGACTTTCTCGAAGGCATCGTGCGGGCGCAGATCGACCGCCTGACGCCGTGGAGCGCCAGCGAAGCCGTGTTCGGCTGCTGCGCGCCGGTGGAGAGTGGCAGCGACAGCATCACCACCACCATCGCCGCGACGACGCGCAAGTCCGCGCTGGGCTTTGTGCAGGCGGTCTCCATCTTCCATCCGGCTGCCGTTGCGGTCTGCACGGATGTCGCCGAACGCAATGGCGAGCGCGTCAAAGTGTTCGAGCAGAAGGCGCGCGGCCATCTCGATCCGGCGCGGTTGTCGCGGGCGCTGTCCACCGTGCTCGGCGCGGCCGCGGTATTGGCCGTGCTGTCGCTTGCGGTGTCGTCCTATGTCAGCGACAGTCTTGGCGCGCAGGAAAGCGAGCTGGCGCGGCAGATCGCGCAGCGCCGCGCCGCGATTCGCGCCGGCGCCGACGGCGGCGAGCGCTCGCCGCTTGCCGCGCTGGAGCGGCGCAAATACGAGACGCCATCGAGCGTCATCGTGCTGGAGGCGCTGAGCCGCGTGCTGCCCGACCACACCTATGTCACGGAAATGCATCTGGCCGGCAACAAGCTGCAGATCGCCGGCATCACCCGCGATGCGCCGTCACTGATCCCGCTGATCGAGCAGTCGCAGCATTTCCGCCGTGCCACCTTCTACGCGCCGACCACGCGGGCGCCCTCCGATCCCGGCGAGCGCTTCCATATCGAGGCGCGGGTCGAGCCCAAGAACGTTGCGGGGGGCCCATGAGCGCGAGCAGCACGGTGACCCGCGCGCTGACGCAATCGCCGCTGGTTGCGGTGACGCTCTATCTCGCCGTGATCGGTGGGCTGGTGGCGACCGCCGGCTTTGCCATCGCCGACATCGTCGCGCAGCAGCGGGCGCTGGCGCAGACCTCCGATCTGCTCGACCAGTTGCAGGGCCGGCGCTCGCGCAGCGGGCCGGCGCTGGCGGCGGGCCGCACCGGCACGCCGTTCCTGGAGGGGCCGACGGTGACGGTCGCGGGCGCGGCGCTGTTGCAGCGGGTCGCGGCGGCGGTGAGCGGTGCCGGCGGCACCATCCAGTCGTCGCAGGTCGACGTTTCGGGCACGCAAGCCAAAGAGGGCCTCGTCGGCCTCGTGGTGAGCTGCGAGATGGAGCAGCCGGCGCTGCAGAAGGTGCTCTATGATCTCGAGGCCGGCATGCCGTTTTTGTTCGTCGACCAGCTTGACGTGCAGGTGCCGCAGGCAACCGCGATCAATGAAGGCGGCACGGGCAAGATCCGGGTCGTGCTCGGGGTCACCGGGCAGTGGCAGGGCTCGAAATAGAGCATGTTCCCGACCCCGCAGCGTGAGCGCAAATTTGGGACCGGTTTTCGGAAAAGAGGCGGAGGTGGCCGTTCGGCGACGTGTTGGGGCAGAAAGTTCCCGATTGGCCGCCTTGTCAGCGCGTGCGGCCGGCCAGCCTGCCCGCCACGACGCGCCTTGTTGCGGGAGGGCCCGGTTGGTAGGCTCGCGGCCAAGGGCGCGAGGCGCCGTAAGCGGTAGTGCAATGAAGAAATCGCCCATCACCACCGGCCTGGCGCTGCTATCCGGCATCTTGCTGGTGTGCGGCCTGTCGTCGGGCCTGTGGGCGGCGACTTCCACGCTGGACGTTGCTCCCGGCGAGCGGGCGGGCGAGGCGGCCGACAGCGTCGAACTCGGCACCGTCAAGCCGATCGGAGCGCCGCCGGACCGCGACGCGGCGAAACCCGCGCCGCGCGGCAATCCGCTCTGGTCGGTGCCGTTATCGGCGCTGACGGTCACCCAGGAACGGCCGATCTTCTCGGCGTCGCGCCGTCCGCCGCCGCGCGCGGTGGTCGCGCCTCCGGCCGAGGAAACCGTTGCGGCGCTGCCGTCACGCCCGGCCGAGCCGGAGCGGCCGCCCTTGGCGCTGATCGGCGCCGTGGTCGGCGAGGGCGATTCCATTGCCGTGTTCGTCGACCGCACCAGCCAGAAGATGATCCGCCTGCGTCCGGGCGAGACGCATGCCGGCTGGGTGCTGAGCTCGGTGCTCCGCCGCGAGGTGACGCTGCGCAAGGCCGACCGCAGCGAGACCATCGAGCTGAAAACCGCCGATGTCCCGGTGCAGGGAGGCGTGCAGGCAGGCGCGCCGGCCTTCCCGGTGGCGGTGCCGAGAAACACCGGAACGCTGGACACGAACTACGCCCCCTTCATGCCGCGTGCGACGCCGAAGAACGGCGAGTCCGACGGTCTTTGATGCTGGGCGGCTGGGCGCCGGGAACGCGATCAGGTCGCTGGTGGGCGGCGCCGGCCCGTTCCGCTTTGCACGCAGCACGATTACAGCGCCGATGGCGCGCTGCTCGTGTTCGCTTCCGACCACAATGACGAGGATGACTACATCCGGGACTACGGTGCGTTTCAAGACGCGCTGCGCGGACCTCGCTGACGGCGGCGGACATGGCTGATCGCGGCTACTGCACCTGTTGCGACCACAACTGCCTCTCGCGCAGGCTCGCGCTCTATCGTTCGCCGCAGCGGCTGTGGGTGATTGCGAATATGGGAGCCGCGACCAACCCCCGAAAGGTGCGGCCATGAAAGGAAGCCGCGCTCGGAGGCTGTTCGACGGGTGGGGCGCAAGCCTCACGCAGCTGCTGTTGGGGATCACGCAGCAAGTCGGTCTAGTTCCGGTTTTCCTGCATTTCACTTCCAGCGTTTTCCTGGCCGCGTGGCTCGCGCTCTATGCTGCGGGCAGTCTTGTCGCCATCGCGGACTCAGGCCTTCATTCGCGCGCGCTGAACCGCTTTCTATCGTTCAAGTCCGGCGTCGATCCGGACGGGCGGACGGCCCGCTACTATTCGGCGATGCTCAGGCTCTATTTCGTTGCGGCGGGTCTGCTGATCGTGACCGCTCTCGCTGCGATTGCGATTTTCCCGCCCTCGCGCCTGCTCGGATTCCAGGAGGTGCCGCACTTCGACGCAGCTTTCGCGTTGATGGTTGCCGGGATGCTCGCGACGCTGCCATCCAATGTCACGGCCGGACTGTACCGGGCGCGGGGGCTCTATGGCCGTGGGGTGTGGATTCCCTGTGCAGCGCAGGCGGTCGCGCAGATCGGACAGGTCGTGGCGATCGTGACAACCGGCGACCTGCTGATGGTCGTGATCTGCTATGTCGCGCCGCAGATCCTGCTGGCCGTCTATCTCATGACCATCGACGCGCCGCGCTGCTTTCCGTTCCTGAGCGCGAGGGGCCGGCATGTCGCACGGTCCTGGCGGTGGGCGATCGGCCAGTATCGCCTGGCGTTTCCGTTTGCGATTGCCGCCAGCACCGAAATCGCCCTGCAGAACCTGTCGGTTCTCCTGGTCAGCGCCCTTGTGTTCGACCGGGTCGCCGTCGCGCAATGGGGTGTGACGCGCTTGGTGGCGGGATTGCTGCGTGCCGTGTGCACACAGCTGACGCAGCCGCTGGCGATCGAGCTCGGCCATGACCACGCCATCGGCGACACGGCGCGGCTGAAATCGCTGTATGCGCGCGGGTCCGTGCTCCTGACCCTGGTGATGAGCGCGCTGGTCTCCGCTCTGCTGGCGTTCTGGCCGGACTTCTTCGCCCTGTGGACCAAGGGTGCTATTCCCTATGACGCCCAGCTGACCTTCACGCTGCTGATCGGAACCGGTATCGCAGCGCCCGCGCTGCTGGCGCTCGGCTATTGCTACACCAGCAATCGCGGCGCGCTGCTGGCGCGCGTCAAGGCGGTGCAACTCGTGCTGTTTCTGGTGCTGTCATTCCTGCTCACCCCGCAACTCGGACCGTTGGGCATGGCGCTTGCCCTCGTCGCGAGCGATCTTCTGATACAGTTCGGATGGCTGGGCCTCACCATCATGCGCCAGACGCTGGCGAACCCGCTTCGGCATATCATCTTGCTGGCCCTGATCGTCGCGGTCGTGATATCGGCGGGGTGGCTGCTGGGCACCGCAATCCGCTCGGTCGTGCCGGGCGGTGGGCTGTTGCATTTCGTGGCGGAATGCGCCCTGTGGCTGGTTGTGACGGGGCTTGCGGCACTTCCCTTTCTGCGCGCCAAAATGCGCGCGAGGCTGGAGGCCGTCATTCCAAATTAGGCAGCGATTCCGGTGACTTGACACGATGTTTGCCGTGCTCCAAATACCCTTATCGGCGAGCTCCCGGGCTTTGCCGGCCGGTCAGGCCGGAATCGACCACCGCCGGTTTGCGAAGCGCGCACCGGAAAACCTGCCTCCTTCATCCGGTTTCTCCTGAGCAGTTGACATCATCATGTGTGGAATTGCCGGGATCGTTAACCTGCGCAACGGACCGGTCGAACAGGCCGAAATCCGCAAGCTGACGGATCAGCTCGCCCATCGCGGGCCCGATGGCGCCGGCTACTGGTTCAGCGCGGAAGGCCATGTCGCGCTAGGCCATCGTCGCCTTGCCATCATCGATCCCGGCCCCGGCGGATATCAGCCGATGGCATCCGCCGATGGGCGTCATGTCATCGTCTACAATGGCGAGATCTATAATTTTCTCGAGTTGCGCAAGGAACTCGAGGCCGTCGGCGAAAAATTCCGTTCCGACTCCGACACCGAAGTGATCCTGGCGGCGTGGCGCAACTGGCGCGAGGGGATGCTGCTGCGCTTCAACGGCATGTGGGCGCTCGCGATCTTCGACACGGAAACCGGCGAGATGTTCCTCGCACGCGACCGCTTCGGCATCAAGCCGCTGCTCTACGCGCTGACGCCGGAACGGTTTGTGTTTGCTTCAGAGCTGCGCGCCCTGGTGCAAAGCGAATTGATCAAGACCTCGCTTGATGCCGACGTGGCGCGGCGGCTGATGCTGGATGCTTTCAGCGTCGAGGGCAGCGAGCGTACGCTTCGACGCGAGGTGCAGCGCCTTCAAGCCGGTCATTTCATGTGGCTGCGTGACGGCAAGCGTACGATCGGTCGGTGGTGGCGCACGGTCGATCATTTGCCCGAGATACCAAAGACGGAAGCCGAGCGCGTCGAACGGTTCAGCGAACTGTTTCGCAGCGCCGTGGCTTTGCGGATGCGCAGCGATGTGCCGATCGGAACTTGTCTCTCCGGCGGCTTTGACTCGACAGCCGTCATCTGCGAGATGGCCCAACACGCCCGCGACGGAATGGGGCCGCGCGACAGTGCAGCCTGGCGCCACGCCTTCGTGGCGGCGTTCTCGGGTGCCGCGAATGACGAGCGGCCAATGGCGGAACAAGCCGCCAAATGGGCCGGCGTTGCGCCGACCATCGTTGAGATCGGCCGTTACGACGCGACCAGCGAAATCGACCGCATCCTCGACGACAATGACGATGTTTACATCTCGCTGCCGAGCGCGGCGTGGCTGGTCTACCGCGAGCTTGCCAAGCACAAGGTGCTGGTGTCGCTCGACGGTCATGGCGCCGATGAGTTGATGGGGGCCTACCGCCAAGAGGGGCAATCGCTCGCCTATTACCTGCGAAACTCGCTCGCCCGGCTGAGCTCGGGCTCGCCCACGCTCACACGCTGGGCTGACGTGTCGCGGGCGATGACGATGAAGGGCCGGGGATACTATTTCCTGCGCGGCGGTCTGTCGAAGATGCCGCCGCAATTTGCCCTCGTTGGCGCGAGCGACGCGCTGCCGCCGCACTGGGATGCGCTCAACCGGCGCCTCTACCACATGTTCCACGGCACCGTGCTGCCGACCATCCTGCGCAATTTCGATCGCGTCTCGATGGCCCATGGCGTCGAGGTTCGGATGCCGTTCATGGACTGGCGCCTGGTCACCTACACGATGGCGCTGCCGGGAGCGAGCAAGTCGTCCGACACGCACACCAAGTGGATCGCACGGCGGGCGATGCAGGGTCGGATGCCGGAAGACATCCGGATGGGCCGGCGCAAGATCGGCTTCAATTCGCCGATGCCGGAGTGGCTGAACGGGCCGCTCGCGGGATGGACAGAAGCGCTGCTGGATCAGAACGTTCCGGCGTTCGCCGAACTGGTCGACGAAGCGAAATTGCGCGAAGCCGTCCACCGCTTGAGCGCGTCGAAGGCATGGGACTGGGAATCGGTCGGGCGCGTCTGGCCCTATCTGAATGCCAAGTGGGTGATGGCGAGGCTTGCCTGATCGATGCGCCTGTTTCAAAACAGCTCGCTGTATCCGTCATACCTGGCCCGCCGCGACAAGCGGGCGCTGGAAGTGCTTGGTTTCGCGGAACAGCGCCGCCTTTTCCTGGACAACCGGTTCGGTGCGATGCATTTCCTGCAGCCCGTACTCAACGGCGATGCGGAGGCGTTCTTCACCAACGGTGATGACAATATTTTGCAGAGCCAATGGGCGCGAGAAAACGGGATGCGTGCCGATGCGTCGCCGGAAGATGTTCTGCTCGCCCAGATCGAACATCATCGGGCTGAAGTTTTCTACAATCTCGATCCTGTGCGTTTTCCTGGCGCGTTCGTTCGCAGGTTGCCTGGCTGCGTTCGCAAGTCGCTGTGCTGGCGCGCGGCACCCTCAGGAAACGCCGATCTTGCTGACTATCACGCTGTGCTCGGAAATTTTCCGTCGATATTGCAATCCTGGAGGGACCGGGGCTGCCGCGCAGAGCTGTTCTTTCCCGCGATCGATCCGGTGATGTCCGAATACGGCAACGGCAACCGTCCGATCGATATACTTTTCGTCGGCAGCTATTCCCGGCATCACTCGCGGCGCTCGAAAATTCTCGAGCGGGTGGCAAGTCTTGCTGACACCCGAGATGTGGTCTATTGCCTCGACCCAGCGCGCCTGACACGGCTTGCGGAAACTCCGCTTGGCCGTCTGCTGCCGTTGAGCAAATACCGGCGTCCGAATGAGATCGCGAAAATCGCAAAACCTTCGGTGTTCGGAAGAGAGCTTTACGAGTTGATCGGGAAATCAAAGATTGTGCTGAACGGCGCCATCGATATGGCGGGTGAGGACAGAGGCAACATGCGTTGTTTTGAAACGATGGGCTGCGGCGCGTTGTTGTTATCCGACGCAGGCAACTATCCGGAGGGCATGATCGCGGGCGTAACCATGCAGACCTATGACTCTGCGGATCAGGCCGTGGAACTGGCCTCGAAATGTCTGGACGACGCAGCGTCGGTGGAAATCGCCGCCCGAGGAAGGCAACAGATTTCAGCGATTTACACCAAGTCCTCGCAGTGGAGTCGATTTGTCGATCTAGCCGCACGATGCTAACGGTGTTAAAAATCAGCTTCACTAAATGCAGTAGGCGCGGACGTTGTGACAAGGTGGAACGATGCAGTCAGTTGAACTGGAATTACCTGCTCGACCGAAAGGGATAGTCGGGCGGATCCTGGGTCCGATTGTCAGGCGTTATAATCGCACCAACTGGGATTTTCTTGCACAGCGGTTGTTGGGACGGCCGACTTGCGAGTTGAAGGATGGTGCGGTGTTGGGCAGAACCGCCCGGATCAGAAACAGCTTTGGTGACAGCAGCAGGATCGTTGTCGGCTCCCATACGCACGTGAATGGCGAGCTGTTTCTCTTCGCCAACGGCGGCCGGATCACGCTCGGCGAATGGTGCTATGTGGGCGAAGGCAGTCGAATTTGGTCGTCAGGTTCGGTGACGATCGGCAATCGTGTGAACATTTCGCACTCCGTGAATATTTTTGACAGCCTCACCCATCCCATGCGCGCGGCTGAAAGACATCAACAAATCAAGACCATCCTGACCCAGGGCCATCCGCGCGACATTACCCTCGGCGAGCGCCCGGTAACGATTGGCGATGATGTCTGGCTGGGTGCAGGCTCGATCATTTTGCGCGGCGTGACCATTGGAGAAGGGGCCGTCATCGGCGCGGGCTCTGTTGTAACCAAGGATGTGCAACCCTACTGTGTCGTGGCAGGCAACCCGGCCGTCCTTGTCAGGGAAATGCCTGCCAACGAGCGTTGAAGCGGCGATCTCAATCCAGCAATCGCCGCTGGCCGGCTTTCGAAATCATCTTGCCCGAGGCCGCATGTTGTGACGCCCCGGTCAGGATGGAAACGATAGGTCGCCAGAAAACCCGATTTGGCGCTTGTTTTTCTTCAGAAATCCGGCAAACGAGGTGTCTGGCGAGATCAGGGGCATGGCTTCCCGCGCAAGGCTTGCTGGTGCATACGAGGGATCTGAGCCGCTCGTTGCTTCGATTTGGAAGGCGACAATGTCAAACGACTTTATTCCGATTTCGAAACCGTTCATCGGTCCGCGCGAAAAACAGCTCGTGCTCGACGCGCTTGATTCCGGCTGGGTCTCCTCCATCGGAAAATACATTGATGAGTTTGAAAGCAATTTCGCGCGCTATTGCGGGACTGAATATGCGCTTGCGGTGAGCAACGGCACCACCGGACTTCACCTGGCGCTCGCGGCACTTGGCCTGCGAGCAGGCGATGAGGTGATCGTTCCCGATCTGACTTTCGTCGCGACGGCGAACGCGGTTGCCTACACCGGCGCTACGCCGATATTCGCCGAGATCGATCCGGATACACTTTGCATTGATCCTGAATCCGTCAAATCGCTGATCACTGATCGGACGAAGGCGATCATTCCAGTTCATCTCTACGGTCATCCCGCCGATATGGATGCCCTGACCGAAATCGCAGAAGCTCAAGGTATCGGCCTTATCGAGGACGCGGCCGAGGCGCACGGCGCCGAATACAAGGGCCGCAGGGTCGGGGGCTTCGGCAAATGCGGCGTTTTCAGTTTTTACGGAAACAAGGTCATCACCACCGGCGAAGGCGGAATGCTGACGACCAATGACCCTGCATTTTATCAATGTGCCAAACGGTTGCGGGACCACGCCATGAGCCCGCAACGGAGATATTTTCACGAACAGATCGGTTTTAATTACCGCATGACCAATCTGCAGGCAGCACTCGGCGTCGCGCAGCTGGAGCGCATCGACGATTTTCTCGGCCGCCGTACCGAGATCATGGACTGGTACAATTCGGGAATTGCCGTTACGGACAGCGTTCGGCTCAACCGGGTGAAAAACTGGGCGAAGAGCGCGTTCTGGATGATCTGTCTGGAAGTTGACTGGCTCGACGAACCGCGCCGCGATGCGTTCATGCAGGCGCTTCGCGCACGCGGCATCGACACCCGTCCTTACTTTTGCTCGTTGTCCTCCATGCCGATGTACAAGCGGCCGCCACCGCCGATGTCGGCGCGCAAGTCCCAAATCGGAATCAACCTGCCATCGTTTTTCGATCTCTCCAAAAAAGATGTCTCGCGAGTTTGCGGCGCCGTCAACGAATTGCTGTCGGAGGCGCGCCCGCAATGAAAGGGCGAAGCGGCCATCGCAAGAACGGGGAAGGATCGTCAGCCAACTTCCGGGTTAGTGTTTGATGGCACAGCAGGGCAAAAAGACGTTTCCATGCAGTTGGGAAGAGGCGATCGATATCCTGCGCGAGGATCCGGTGCATCGCCAGCTGATCCACGACGCCTACCTCACGTCTGATCTGCTGGGCAACTGCCGCCGCTTTGCGGAGAGCGCGGAATTCGCGGAAACCCTGCGGCTGATCAAGGCGTACCGGCCCGACGCGCGCGACGTGCTCGATATTCCCGCCGGCAACGGCATTGCCACCTGGGGGCTGGCGAAGGCCGGCTTCGACGTTACCGCCGTCGAGCCTGATCCTTCCCAATCGGTAGGCCGCGGCGCAATCGCGAGCTGTCTTGCAACGGAGCATCTCGACGCGCGGATCGTCGATGCCTTTGGCGAGAAATTGCCTTTCGATGCGCAAAGTTTCGACGTCGTCTATGTCCGGCAGGGCCTGCACCACGCGCAGGACCTCAAGGCAATGGTCGCAGAATATGCCCGGGTGCTGCGCCCGGGCGGCCTGCTGCTCGGCTGCCGCGAGCATGTGGTGGACGATTATGATGCGAGCCTGCAGGAATTTCTCGATGCCCAGCCCGATCACCAGCTTTATGGCGGCGAGCACGCCTTCACGCTGCCAGACTACCGGGCTGCCTTTGCCCATGGCGGGTTCAGAATCGCGGAGGAGATCGGCCCGTACGACTCGCCGATCAATCTGCATCCCAACACGCCGGAGAGCCTGGCGGACAAGATCTGCGAGTCTGTGCCGGGGCGGATTCTGCGGCTGGGGTTGCCGAAGGACCTCGTCGCGCGGCTCGGAATGTGGCAATTGAAGCGGTCGAAACGTGCCGGCCGTCTCTATTCCTTTGTCGCCATGGCAGCCTGACGGGAACCATGCGCCGCTTTCTTCTTCCCTTCGTCGTAAGGCTTCGGGACTGGTGGCCCGCGGCCTATTACTTCCTCGTCGGCGTGGCGCGCCGCTTCATGGGCGAGACGTTCGGCGTCTACCCGCGCACACTGGCAAACGAGATCGGCGCCGTCAGCGAAATCCTGCGCGGCGCGCAGTGGAACATGACCTATGGCCGCGGGCTGGCGCACGAGCGTCTCGAGGCGGAGTTTGCCGAGGCGACCGGTGCGCGCGAGGCCATTGCGGTGGCAAGCGGCGGTGTCGCACTGCAGATGTCGCTGCGCGCGCTCGGGCTCAAACCCGGCGACGAGGCGATCCACCAAGTTGACACGTGTGCCGCGACCGCGATGGCAGCGATGAATGCGGGCGTGACGCCGGTATTTGCCGATATTTGCGACCAGACCTTCATGCTCGATCTCGCCGACGTCGAGCGGAGGATCGGACCGCAGACCAGGGCGATCATCGCCACACATATGTGGGGCAATCCGGAGCGAATGTCCGCCCTGCGTGCGCTCGCGCAGGAAAGGCGGTTGATGCTGATCGAGGATGCCTGTCTCGGTCTTGGCGCAGTCGTTGACGGCAAGCCGGCAGGCGCCTGGGGCGACGTCGGCGTGTTTTCGTTCGGATGCGTCAAGCCGATCCAGACCGGCGAGGGTGGCATGATCGTCACTAATGACGAGGCGCTGGCACGCGAACTGAGGGCGCTGCGCCACTGGGGTGACCGCACCATCGAATTCGGCGTGCGCGACGCGACGCAACTGGCGTGGAACGGCCGCATGTCGGAGATTCTCGCTGCAATCGCCCGCGAACAGCTCAGGGGTTACAAACAGCATCTGGCCGACATGCGCGATGCTGTGGGCGATTTCCAGAGCACGCTTGCCGAGTTGCCGGGGTTGTCGCTGGTGCTGGGCCACGCGAAAACGGCGTCGGATTGCGCCTTCACACAGGTCGTGCTGAGGCTCGACGAGGCGCGGGCCGGCATCGGCAAGGACGCGTTGATGGCAGAGTTGACGAAGAATGGCGTCGTCAACTTCCACGCCAATTTCGAGCTCATCAATTCGCTGTCGCTGTTCCGGGGCGGGACATGGCGCGAGTGGATCCAGCGCGGCGACATCGAGCGCGTCGCGCAAAATAATGACGGGCCGTTTCCGGTAGCGGAGCGGATTTTTGCGCGCGAGGGCTTCGGTCTCGGCAAGACCAATTTCCTCTCGGCCGGGAACCGCGCTCACATGCAATCCGTGCTGCGCTCGCTGACCAAGAGGGCAGGCGCTTGACCAGACTTGGCGTGGTGATGCGCGCGGCCCCCGCGTCGGGCGGAACCTACCAATATTCGCTCTCGATGCTCGAGGCGCTCAACTGCGGGCACCGATACGAGGTCACGCTCTATGCCGACACCGCGAATCCGGATCTTGCGCGGTTCAAGTTTCCCGTCCGGCACTTCGTCGAGGAGCGCGCGGCGCAGTTTCGCGATCTTGCGGCGGATGCGCTGCGCATCCGCCTTGCCGATCCATTCGCCGACGAGGATGTGCTGATCGCGCCGACGTTTTCGCTGGCACTGCTGCGTACGGCGAAGCCGTTCGTCTACACGCTGCACGACCTGCAGGAGTATTACTACCCCGCCAATTTCTCGCGGACACAGCGGGCGTTTCGGCGCCGCGTCTATTTGCGTCTCTCGGCGCGTGCGGCAGGGATCATCTGCGAGTCCGAATATGTGAAATCGGACATCGTCCGGCTGCTAGGCGTGCCGAGCGGGAGGGTGTCGGTGATCACCGCGCCGCCGCTCGGTCGGCCTCCAGCCGAACTCACGGATGCGCACCTCACCGACGTGCGGAGCCGCCTCGGTCTGCACGGCCGGTTCTTCTTCTATCCGGCGCAATTCTGGCCGCACAAGAACCACCTGCGCCTCATCGAGGCGTTTCGCCAGGTCGTGGCGAAAGAGCCGGACCTGAAGCTGGTGCTGACCGGCAAGCCGCGCGACGAGTACGACAACGTGATGCAGGCGGTTCGGCGCTCCGGCCTCGAGCGAAGTGTGCTGCATCTCGGTTACATCGACCAGGCGGATTTGCAGGCGATCTATCATATTGCGATCGCACTGGTGATGCCGTCGCTGTTCGAGAGCGTCAGTATTCCCATCTACGAAGCGTTCCAGGCCGGCACGCCGGTGCTCGCTCCCGACCTGCTTGCCATTCCCGAACAGGTAGGGACCGCGGGGCTGCTTTTCGATCCGCTGTCGAGCGAATCCATGGCGGCCCGCATGCTGGAGATCGCAAGGGATGCCGGGCTTGCGCGCAGCCTTGGGGCGCGGGGTCGCGAGAAAATGGCGGCAATGACGCCGCAACGCTATTGCAGCGAGTTGGAGGCACTGCTCGGCAGCATCGCTTGCTAAAGCGCGATGAGATTGGGATGAATCATCATCGCGCTTTAGCTCTTTGTTTGAGCATGATCTTTTCGGAGAACCGCTTCACACTTTTCCGGATCATGCTCTAGACCGCGATCCGGAAGCCGTAGTTCTTGTCGATCCAGGCCTGGTAGGCGCCCGAGGTGATGTCGCGCCACCACTCTTCGTTGTCGAGATACCAGTGCACGGTACGGCCGATGCCGTCGGCGAAGTCAATGCGGCTGCGGCTGCCGAGCTCGCGCTCGAGCTTGCTTGCGTTGATGGCGTAGCGGTGATCGTGCCCGGGACGATCAGTGACGAACGAAATCAGCGAGCGGCAGGTTTCGCCCGTTGCGGCCGGGCAGGACGGGAAGCGGGTGGCTAGTTTCGCGTCGGCTGCGAAGGCGCGGTCGAGCGCCTCGCAGATCAGGCCGACGACGTCGCGGTTGCTGCGCTCGTTGCCGCCGCCGATATTGTATGTCTCGCCGATGCGGCCGCGCTCGATCACGTTGACCAGCGCCTCGCAATGCGCCGACACATGCAGCCAGTCGCGCACATTGGAGCCGTCGCCATAGATCGGCAGCGGCTTGCCCTCCAGCGCGTGAATGATCATCAGCGGGATCAGTTTTTCCGGATGCTGGTAGGCGCCGTAAGTGTTGGAGCAGTTGGTGATCAGCGCCGGCATGCCGTAGGTCGCCACGAACGAGCGCACCAGATGGTCGCTGGAAGCCTTGCTCGCGGCGTAGGGCGAGTTCGGCCGGTAGGGCGAATTTTCGGTGAAAGCGGGGTCGTCGCGACCGAGCGAACCGTAGACCTCGTCGGTCGACACATGCAGGAAGCGGCAGCGCTCCAGCGTTGCCGCCGCGCGCCAATGATCGAGCGCGGATTTCAGTAGCGTGAAGGTTCCGAGCACGTTGGTCTGCAAGAATGCGTTGGGGTCGTCGATCGAGCGATCGACATGGGATTCCGCGGCGAGATGCGCAACGCGCGTGAAGCGGTGCTCGTCGAACAGGCCGCGGATCAGCGTGGCATCGTTGATGTCGCCCTTGACGAACACGATGCTGCGCGCCGCGATCAGGGGCTCGAGGCTGCGCAGGTTGGCCGCATAGGTCATCGCATCGACGACGACCAGCCGGTCGGAGGGCCGCGCGCCGCGCCACGCATGCACCAGATTCTGGCCGATGAAACCGGCGCCTCCGGTGATCAGGATGGTGTGCATCAGATCCTCCGGCGCGGAGAGTTAATTGTTGCGGCCGGGGGCGTCAATAGCGGGCGGCGCGCTCTCGAACATCGAGCGCGGCGTGAGGTACCAGAGCAGGAATAGCAGCACCGCGCCGTGCGTCAGCAGAACCGTGGAGAGCGGCACGTTGAGCATTACCTGCGGCAGCATGGCGCCGGACAGCAGGATGAACCATGCCGGCAGCCCGGACGACAGCCGATTGGCGATACCGATAATGAGGCCGCCGCCGAGCACGGCGACAGGCGCCAGATAGAAACCGACCGAAGCGATGCCTTCGGTCGCCAGCAGCGAGGCGTTGAAATTGCCGAGCTTGTAGACCCGCTCCATCAGCACCGAAAGCTGTTCCTCGTAGGGGCAGTGCATCAGCGGCTTGAGGAACGAAATCTGGCAGAAACGGGTGATTTCGTGGGTCGAGAAGAAATCAGAATAGACGTCGATCGCCGTGGCCGGAATGGCGATCATCCTGAAATTGACGGTGGCGAAAAGCAGCACCGCCTTTTCCGGGAAGATCGCGGCTGTCACAAGCGCGACCGCGATCGGCACCAGCAGCGACAGCACCACTGCGGTTCTCGCCGTGAACAGCATCGAGAGCAACAACATGCCGACGAGCCAGAACGGGGCGAACAGAGCGAGCTTGCTCAGCGTCACCGGATAGAGACACAACAGCAGCAGCAGGGCGGCCGCCGCCCCCCAATATGCCCTGCGCATCACGAATCCGGCGAAAGCAAACGGAAGCAGCGTGCTCGATATCATGCCGATCAGGTAGTTCAGCAGTCTCGGCGTCTCGATCTTGTCGCGGAACTCGTAGATGTCCCGGATCGAGACGAAGCGGAAATGATAGGCCGACCCGACCGCCAATGTCAGGGCAGCCAGCACGAGGATCGCAATCAGCAGGCGGTCGAAGCTGGCTTGCGAAAGCCGGTAACTGCCGCGCAGCGGAGCCGTCATGAACAGCGCCGGCAACAGGAAGGCGATCGCCGACAGGAAGATCGAGATGCCCGCCAGCCGGTGGTCGTAGTTCAGGTCAGTGAAGGAATGCAGCCACAGATAGCCCAGCACCATCGTGTAGAAATAAAACGCTACGAAATAGCCGAAGCTGAAGCGGGCAAAGATGAAGAATATTGCGACCAGCGCGAAGGCGGTGGTCACAGCCAGGGCGGCGGGAAGGTGGGCGACGTCGAAGAAGATGTGAAATGTGGCGGGATCGAACGCCGTCGGGTTCTTGAACGAGGCGACGCGGACCAGGGAGTAGCAGCAGACCGCGATGTGGATGAAGATGAGAGGCCACAGCTCCAGCCGTTCTCGATCGCGCAGGCGGTCCGTGGCCATTGGTCGTTCAGTATCCGGGGTTGCGTGAATCGGGATAGCTCAATCGCGCCGGCTTAACAACCAGTGGTGTCTTCGCCTGCCTCGACCGCTGCGGGCCTTGCGACGAGCAAGGCCTTGGCTCGCGGCGGGGGTCGAATTTGGCCCGAAACGCCTTGATTTGCTGCGGCTTTTCTTAATATAGAGCAGGGGTCTGTCCCGGCTTCGCCCACCTCGGCGGAACGAGCCGGCGCACCTCGCCTGCTGCTGCCGCAAAGGAAGCCCAATGATCAGATTCGGCCTGCTCGGTTGCGGGCGTATCGCCAAGCGCCACTCCGATCTGTTGGGCGGCAATCACATCACTGGCGCGAGCCTGGTCGCGGTCTGCGATTCCGCGCGGGCGCGTGCCGATGCCATCGCGGCGAAATTCGGTGTGCCGGCGCACTACGAGATGGATGACCTGCTTGCGCGCAACGACATCGATGTGGTGGCAGTGCTGACCCCGAGCGGGATGCATCCCGAGCATGTCATCGCCTGCGCCAGGGCAGGCAAGCATGTCGTGGTGGAAAAGCCGATGGCGCTGCGGCTGCAGGATGCCGACGAGATGATCCGCGCCTGCGATGAAGCGGGCGTCAAGCTTTTCATCGTCAAGCAGAACCGTTTCAACGTTCCCGTGGTCAAGGCGCGCCAGGCGCTGGAGGCCGGCCGGTTCGGCCGTCTGATCCTCGGCACGGTGCGGGTGCGCTGGTGCCGCGATCAGGCCTATTACGACCAGGACGCCTGGCGCGGCACCTGGGCCTATGACGGCGGCGTGCTGACCAATCAGGCGAGCCACCACGTCGACATGCTGGAATGGTTCTTCGGCGACGTCGTCAGCGTGCACGCCCGCGCCATCACCGCCTTGGCGAAGATCGAGACCGAGGACACCGCGGTGGCGACGCTGAAATTCAGGAACGGCGCGCTCGGCATCATCGAGGCGACCACCGCGGCGCGCCCGACCGATCTCGAAGGATCGCTGTCGATCCTCGGCGAGAAGGGCATGGTTGAGATCGCCGGCTTTGCCGTCAACCAAATCCGGCACTGGCGGTTTGTCGACGAGCTGCCCTCGGACAAGGACGTGATCGAGAAGTTCTCGGTCAATCCGCCCAACGTCTACGGTTTCGGCCACCAGGCCTACTACCAGCACGTGATCGAATGCCTGACCAACCAGCGCGGGGCGCTGGTGGACGGGCTGGAGGGCCGCAAGAGTCTCGAATTGATCTCCGCGCTTTACGAGTCGATCGAGACTGGAGAAGAAGTGGTCCTGCGCTTCACGCCCCGGCTGAGCCGCCTCGGTGTCGCCTCGTGAACCGCCCGGAGCTGCATCAGGCCCAAATCCGCGACGTCGAATTCGGCGCGCGCGTCAAGGTCGTCGAGCCCTGCAATCTCTATGAGTGCAGGATCGGCGACGATTGCTTCGTCGGTCCCTTCACCGAGATCCAGAAGGGCGCGGTGATCGGCGCGCGCACGCGGGTGCAATCGCATGCCTTCATCTGCGAACTCGTCACGATCGGCGAGGACTGCTTCGTCAGCCATGGTGTCATGTTCATCAACGATACGTTCGCGAGCGGCGGGCCTTCGGGCCGCCGGCGGGAGTTGTGGCGGGAAACCGTGATCGGCAACCGCGTCTCCATCGGCTCCAACGCGACTATCCTGCCGGTGCGCATCGTCGACAATGTCGTCATCGGTGCCGGCGCGGTGGTGACGAAGGACATCACCGTATCAGGCACCTATGCCGGAAACCCGGCGCGCCGCCTGCGCGGGAAGTGAGGACAACATCAATGCCGGTGCCTTTCGCCGACCTGCAGCTGCAGTACCAGACCATCAAGGGCGAGATCGACGAGGCGATCGCCTCCGTCATCAGCGACTCCTCGTTCATCCGCGGGCCGCATGTCGACAGGTTCGAGCGCGACTTCGCCGAGGCTGCCGAGGTCAAGCATTGCGTGTCCTGCGCCAACGGCACCGATGCGATCTGGCTTGCGCTGAAGGCATTGAAGGTGAAGCCGGGTGACGAGGTCATCACGACGGCGCATTCCTGGATCAGCACCTCGGCGATGATCACGCATGCCGGCGCGACCGTGGTGTTTTGCGATACCGACGGCGCGACGTTCACGATCGATCCCGCGGCAATCGAGGCTGCGATCACGCCGCGTACCGTGGGCATCATCCCGGTGCACCTCTACGGCCAGCCGGCGGACATGGATGCGATCATGGCGATCGCGAACCGGCACAAGCTCTGGGTGATCGAGGACTGCGCGCAGGCGCATCTGGCGCGCTACAAGGGCCGGCCGATCGGCACGTTCGGCGAGGTCGCGACCTATTCGTTCTATCCCGGCAAGAATCTCGGCGCGATGGGCGATGCCGGCGCCGTCGTCACTAACGACGCTGCGCTCGCCGAGCACATGACCATGCTGGCGCGCCATGGCGGACTGGTGAAGCACCAGCATCCGATCGAAGGCATCAACAGCCGGCTCGACGGCATGCAGGCCGCGATCCTGTCGGCGAAATTGCCGCATCTTGCCGGCTGGACCTTGGCGCGGCAGACGGCCGCAAGGGTCTATGACGCCGGTCTCAACCAGGTCGAGGACGTGACGGTGCCCGCTGTCGCGCCCGACCGCAGCCACGTCTACCATCTCTACACGATCCGCCATCCGCGCCGCGATGCGCTCGCCGCGCATCTTGCTGCGAATGGCGTGCAGACCAGCATCAACTATCCGACGGCACTGCCGTTCCTCGCAGCCTACAGCCGCTACCAGCATCGGCCTGAGCAATTCCCGAATGCTTTCACGGACCAGGGAACGATCCTGTGCCTGCCGATGTTCGCCGAGATCACGCGCGAGCAGCAGGACGAGGTGATCCGGCTGGTGCGCGAGTTTTAGCGCTCGTCCGCGATCAGCTTGCCGTCGTTCGGCAGCGAGCCCGCGCCCACCAATTCGACGTTGCCGCCGAGTTTTGCCACCGTGCGCAAGGTCGAGCTGAGCTGATCGCGGAGCGCATCGCTGGGCGAGGCGCATTCCGCCCGCAGCGTCATCACATCGGCCTCGCCCGCGCGGCTGACCACGAGGCGGAGCCGGCCGAGCTCGGGATGACGCTTGCCGATCTCGGCGACCTGCTCGGGGCGCACGAACATGCCCTTTACCTTGGTCGTCTGGTCGGCGCGGCCCATCCAGCCCTTGATGCGCATGTTGGTGCGGCCGCACGGGCTGTTGCCCGGAAGCGCGGCGGTGAGGTCGCCGATCGCGAGCCTGATCCAGGGATGATGCGGATCGAGCGAGGTGACGACGATCTCGCCGACATCGCCCTCGCTGACGGGATCGCCCGTGCCGGGGCGGACGATCTCCATGATCAGGTCCTCGTTGACCGTCATGCCTTCGCGCGCCGGCGTTTCAAAGGCGATCAGGCCGAGGTCGGCGGTGCCGAAGGCCTGGTAAGCGTCGATGCCGCGCGACTTGATTTCCTCCTGCAGCGATTTCGGGAACGCCGCGCCGGAGACCAGCGCACGCTTGATCGAGGAGACATCGCGGCCTGCGCTGGCGGCGGCATCGAGCAGTATCTTCAAGAAGTCCGGCGTGCCAGAGTAGCCGACGGGCCGATAAGCCTCGATCAGCTCGAACTGCGCCTCGGTGTTGCCGGGGCCCGCCGGAATCACGGCGCAGCCGAGCGCGCGCGCGGACGCGTCGAAGATGAAGCCGCCGGGGGTGAGGTGATAGCTGAAGGTGTTGAGCACGACGTCGCCGGCTCGGAAGCCGACGGCATGGAGCGCCCGCGCGCCGCGCCATGGATCGGCCTGCCGGCCTTCCGGCTCGAAGATCGGGCCGGGCGAGGTGAACAGCCGGGCGAACGAGCCGGGCGCGGCGGTGACAAAACCGCCGAAGGGCGGGGCGGCCTTGTGCAGGGCCGGCAGTTCCGATTTGCGCAGCACCGGCAGGCGCGCCAGCGCGGCCCGGCTGGTGACTTGCGCCGGGTCGATGCCGCGAAACCGCTCGGCATAGGCGGGCGCCTCGATGGCCTTGCGCAGCACGTCCGGCAGCCGGGCGAACAAATCGGCCTCGCGGCTTGCGGGATCGCGCGTTTCCAGGGCGTCATAATGCTCGGTCATGGCTGGCTCCGGCCGATTGCGGATCGGCGTTGGCGTGGTATCAGACTGGTTTCGGCGAGGCCGGGAGTGGTGGTGTCGGGAATAGCAATGGGTGATCCGTCCGCGGCCCGGGAGGCCGGCGACATCGTCGCCGCGCTGAAGAGCTTCATCATCGAGCGCTCCCTGCCGCTGTGGTCGGGCGAGGGTTGGGACAGCACGGACGGCGGCTTCGTCGATCGTCTCGATCCAGCGGGCCGCGCCGACCGGGACGCGCCGCGGCGGACATTCGTGCAAGCGCGCCAGATCTATTGCTTCGCCAAGGCGGCCCAGATGGGTTGGTACCCCGAGGGCAAAGCGATTGCGCTGAAAGGGCTCGAGCATCTGCTGAGCAAGGCCAAGGCGCCCGACGGCCAGCCGGGTTTTGTCCATCGGCTCGGTGCCGATGGCGCAGTGCTTGACAGCAGGCGCGACACCTATGACCACGCCTTCGTGCTGCTGGCGCTGGCGACGGTGTACTCGCTCGACCGCGACGCGCAGGTGCGCACTGAAATCGACTCTGCGCTGTCATTTGTCGACACCAAACTGCGCTCGCCGCATGGCGGCTTCGCGGAGGGATTTCCCCCGTCGCTGCCGCGCCGGCAGAACCCGCAGATGCACTTGTTCGAGGCGATGATTGCGCTGTTCGACGCGACGCATGATCTCGCCTTCCAGCAACGCGCCGGCGATTTCTACGGCCTGTTCGTCGCCAATCTCTATGACAAGCAGAAGCAGGCGCTGGGCGAATATTTCGAGGAGGACTGGTCGAGGATCGAGCCTGTCGTGGTCGAGCCCGGCCATCAGGCCGAGTGGGTGTGGCTGTTGAAAGGCTTTGAACGCATCACCGGCTGCCCGACGGTGCGTCCGCGCGGCGAACTGCTCGCCACCGCGCTGCGCTACCAGGACGCGGCGACGGGCTGCCTGATCGATGCCGGCGACACCGCCGGCAACATCACGCGCGACACGCGCCGGCTGTGGCCGCAGACGGAGTTGGCAAAAGCGTGGATCGCGCAAGCGGAGTCGGGCGAGGAGGGCGCGGCCGACAGGGCGCGCGCGGCGCTGGCGCGGCTCGAGCGGCATTACCTCCGCCACCCCGTGGCGGGCGGCTGGCACGATCAGTTCGACCGCGACGGCAACTCCCTCGTCGCAACCATTCCGGCGTCTTCGTTCTATCATGTGCTCTGCGCCGTAACGGAAGCGGAACAAGTGATTGGCTAGCGCTTGATTTTTGTTTTGACGCGTTTTCTTCACGCGAACCGGTCTCCACTTCGCTTGAAAACGCTATGTTGAGCTCACAGCCAGCGCTTGCGCCGCTTGAAGCTTTTCAGGTTCTTGAAACTCTTGCGCTGGTCGCCGGCGCCGCCGAGGTAAAATTCCTTGACGTCCTCGTTGTCGCGTAATTCGTCGGCGGAGCCGTCGAGCACGACCTTGCCCTGTTCCATGATGTAACCGTGGCTTGCGACCGACAGCGCGGCGCGCGCGTTCTGCTCCACCAGCAGGATGGTGACGCCGAGATCCCGGTTGATCTCACGGATGATCGAGAACACTTCCTTGACCAGCAGCGGCGACAGGCCCATCGACGGCTCGTCCATCAGGATCATCTTGGGGCGCGCCATCAGCGCGCGGCCGATCGCCAGCATCTGCTGCTCGCCGCCGGAGAGATAGCCGGCGAGCCCCGTGCGCTCCTTCAGGCGCGGGAAATATTTGAACACCATGTCGATGTCGTCATCGACCTCGCGGTCGCTGCGCGTGAAGGCGCCGAGCCGCAGATTCTCCAGCGAGGTCATGTCGGCGATGATGCGCCGGCCCTCCATCACCTGGAAAATGCCGCGGCGGACGATCTTGTCGGGGTCGATGCCGTTGATGCGCTCGCCATTGAACAGGATGTCGCCGCGCGTGACCTCGCCATCCTCGGTCTTGAGCAGACCGGAGATCGCCTTCAGCGTCGTCGACTTGCCGGCGCCGTTGGCGCCGAGCAGCGCGACGATCGCCCCTTTCGGCACCTCGAGGGACAGGCCACGCAGCACCAGGATGACGTCGTCATAGACCACCTCGATGTTGTTCACCGAGAGCAACGGGGTGGCCGCGGCGACGGAAGCAGGGCGGATGGTTTCGACGGTTTGGGTCATGGTTGTTTCACCGAGCTGTCGTCACCCGCGTTTCGTGCGCAACTGCGCACTAGAGCGGGTGACCCAGTATTCCAGAGACGCCAGAGTGCAACCGAGAAGCTGCGGCGTACTGGATCCCCCGCTTTCGCGGGGGATGACAATTTGAGTACTGAGCCGCTGCCACGCAGCAAGCCCGACGTCTCACCAGCCCAGCCATTCCGGCTTGCGCGGCAGCTCGACGGTCTTGACCTTCTCGAGCTTGATGGTGCCCTTGCCCATGAGGTCGTTGAGATCGCCGTCGGTCGCGCCGGCGACCTTCATGCGATAGAGGTCGACCTTGAGCGTGCCGCGATGGTCCTTCTCGGTCCAGGTCGAGGCGTTGCAGACGCCTTCCATGCCTGATGGCACCCAGTCCTTCTTCTGGTAGAAGCCTTTCGCGACGTTCTCGCCGGTGGCGCCGCCATTCTTGGCGGCCCAATCGAGCGCTTCGCGGGCATAGAGCGCGCTGCAGACGCCGGCGATGTAGTGCACCGCGCGATACGCCTTGCCGGTCGGATCGGAAATCTTCGAGATTTCCTGCACCGTCTTCATGCCCGGCGCGTTGCCGCCCCAGGTTACAGCAGTGCGCAGCGGGAACACGACGCCGTCGGCGGCATCGGCCGCGGTCTTGGCGGCGTTCTCGTCCATGCCCCAGACATTGCCGAGGAACTGCACCTCGACGCCGGCGGCCTTGCAGGCCTTCAGCACCGAGATGTTGGAGGCGGCGGTGTTACCGAGATAGGCGTAGTTGGCGCCGGAGCTCTTCAGGCTCAGGCACTGGGCCGAATAATCGCCCGGCGTCAGCGCGAACACGATCGGCGGCAGCACTTCGAAGCCGAGTTCGGTCGCCATCGCTTCACCGGCCGCCTTCGGCGCGTTCGGATAGGGATGGTTGCCGCCCATGTGGACGAATTTCGGCTTGCCGCTCTTGCCCTTGGCCTTCCAGTCCTCGGCCGCCCAGGTCACCAGGGCGCGCATCGCGTCGGAATAGCTCGGGCCGTAGAAGAAGTTGTAGGGCGCGGGCTTGGCCTTGCCGCTGGTGCCTTCCGGATCGGTCAGCGCGGCGGCGTAGGAAGCGGAGATGTAGGGGATCTTGTCCTGTGCCACGAAGCCGGTGAGCGCCTCGGTATCGGCGGTGCCCCAGCCCATGATTGCGGCGACCTTGCCGTCCGGCGCCGACCATTTCTTGTAAAGCGCGATCGCGCGCGGCACCTGGTAGCCGTAGTCATTGGTGTCGAGCGCGACCTGCTTGCCGCCGACGCCGCCGTTTTTGTTGACCCAGGCGAAGGTATCCGCCACGGCCTGGCCGTAGGACAGTCCGACGTCGGAGGTCGGGCCGGAATAGTCGGCGAGCTGGCCGACCGGAACCTGCGCCTGCGCGGCCGTGGATATCCCGCCGACCAGCAACGCCAGAGAAACGGTGCTCAAGAGAGACTTGATCGTCATTTGTGTTTTCCTCCTGTTATTCGTTGACACCAATTGTAGTCGCTTCCGCCCTCAATGCGAGAACGGATAGAGTTTCCAGTAGGCCTTGATCTGCCGCCAGCGGTGCGCAAGCCCGTCCGGCTCGAACATCAGAAAGCCGATGATGATCACCCCGATCGCGATCTCGCGCAGGAAGGTGATGTTGGTGTTGAGCGACAGCGCCTTGTCGATCATGCTGCCCTTCAGCCAGTGGCTGAGCCATTCCATCGATTCCGGCACCAGCACCACGAAGGCCGTGCCCATCAGCGTTCCCATCACCGAGCCTGTGCCGCCGATGATGATCATGGCGAGGAACAGCACCGAGCGCTCGATGCCAAAACCTTCCTGCGAGACTACGAGCTGGTAATGCGCGTAGAGCGCGCCGGCGATGCCGGCAAAGAACGCCGCAAGCCCGAACGACAGCGTGCGGTATTTCGTGAGGTTGATGCCCATGATCTCCGCGGAGAGATAATGGTCGCGCACCGCCACCAGCGCCCGGCCGTCGCGCGTGCGCATCAGATTGGTGACGAGGATGTAGCTCACCACCACATAGGCGAGCACGACGTAGAAATATTGCCGGTCACCGCGCAGCGTGTAGCCGAAGATCGAGAACGGGTTGGCGCTGGCCGGCACCGAGCCGCCGGAAAACCATTCCGCGCGCGAGAAGAAGTCGAGCAGGATGTACTGCGCCGCAAGCGTCGCGATGACGAGATAGAGCCCCTTCAGGCGCGCCGCCGGCACGCCGAAGATCAGCCCGACCAGTGCGGTAACGACGCCGGCGAGCGGAATGGCGAAGAAGACGGGGATGTGGAAGGTGTTGTTGATGTAGGCCGAGCTGAAAGCACCGAACAGGAAGAAGGCGGCATGGCCGATCGAGATCTGGCCGGTGAAGCCGACCAGGATGTTGAGGCCAAGCGCTGCGATGGAGAAGATGCCGATCTGGATCAGGATGCTCAGCCAGTAACCGCTGAACACCAGCGGCGCAAAGCAGGTTAGCACGATGCCGAGGATCGCCATGTTGCGGCTGGTCGTGGTCGGAAAGATCGTGGTGTCTTCCGCGTAGGTGGTGCGGAAGTCGCCGGCGGGAATGAGGGTGGGACCTGCCATGATTTACACCCGCTCGATGTCTTTGGTGCCGAACAGGCCGTAGGGCTTGATCATCAGGATGATGATCAGCACGTAGAACGGCGCGATCTCGTAGAGATTGCCCCAGTGCAGATACTGGCTGTCGACATATTGGGCGACGTTTTCCAAAAGCCCGATGATGATGCCGCCGAGCACCGCGCCGCCGATGGAATCGAGCCCGCCCAAAATGGTCGCGGGGAATACCTTGATGCCATAGGCCGCGAGACCCGACGAAACGCCGTTGACGACGGCGACCACGACGCCCGCGACGGCGGACACGGTCGCGGAGATGGCCCATGCCATCGCGAACACGCTTTTCACGGAAATGCCGAGCGATTGTGCAACCTGCTGGTTGAAGGCGGTGGCGCGCATGGCGAGGCCATATTTCGACGAACGAAAGAACCAGGCCATGCCGACCATCATAGCGAGCGAGACAACGAGGCTCATGACATAGACGGTCTGGATCTGCAGGCCGAACAGGCTGACCGACTGACTCTGGAACACGCGCGGGAACGGCTGCGGATTGACGCCGAAAATCCACTTCAGCGCGGCCTGGAACACGGTCGAGAGCGCGATCGTCACCATGATGACCGAGATGATCGGCTCGCCGATCATCGGCCGCAGGATCAGGACCTGGATCGCGATGCCAAGGATGAACATGAACACCAGCGTCATCGGCATGCCGATCCAGAACGGCACCTCGTATTTGGCAAGCAGTGCCCAGCACACCCAGGCGCCGATCAGCAGCAGCTCGCCTTGCGCGAAATTGACGACCTGGGTCGCCTTGTAGATCAGCACGAACGACATCGCGACCACGCCATAGAGCGTGCCGACGACAAGCCCGTTGAGCAGAAGCTGCAGGAGAAGCTGGGTGTTCATGCTATCGCTCCTCACCCGGCCGCGCGCAGCAACTGCGCGGGCGTGGCTGCGTCGAGCGACATCACGGCGAGCGTGGTCCTGACGCGCTGGGTGGTGCCGTCCTGGAAGCGGATCAGCGTATCGACGGGGATTTGCGGCTTGCCGGCATAGAGCGCCGCGATGATGTCGCCGTAGCGCTCGGCGACGACGCCGCGCCGCACCTTGCGGGTGCGCGTCAGCTCGCCATCGTCGGCGTCGAGCTCCTTGTAGAGCAGAACAAATTTGGCGATGCGCTGTCCGGCCGGGAGCGTCGCGTTCACCGCCTCGACCTCGTGGCGGATCAGCTGGTAGATCTCCGGCCGCGACGCGAGGTCCGTATAGGTGGTGAAGGCGAGGCGCCGCTTTTCCGCCCAGCGCGACACGATCGGGTAGCGAATGCAGATCA
>Ga0081539_10000585_pt1 | contig 74791 bp, 59 predicted proteins | sample TabmetS4T2R2_FD_71023 | JGI IMG/M metagenome (GOLD analysis project Ga0081539, IMG submission 71023) | Tabebuia heterophylla rhizosphere microbial communities from the University of Puerto Rico - S4T2R2 | ecosystem: Host-associated > Plants > Roots > Rhizosphere ...
GCGCCTTTCTTCCCTCTCCTCCCCCGCCCCCCCCCCGCCCCTGCCCCGGCCCCCCCCGGCCCACCCGCTTTTTTTTTGGGGGTGCTAAGGCCGGGGGTGCCGGGGGCGGCCCCGGCCATGACAAAAACTAATTTCGCAGCACGCTGAAATCCATCCGCGTTCCATACAACCCCGCCATCAGCTGCAGTGCCGCGTCGCTCTGCGTCTTGCTCCAGCCGCCATGCTGCGCATTGAGCGCGAATTTATCCGTCACGTCCTGGCGCGTCAGCGGCTCCTGCGCGCCGCCGCGCAGATAGGGCTGCCGCTCCTCGATCGTGCTGCCGTCGCTCAAAGTCGCGCGGATGTGCCCGGTGTAGTTGTTCGGATAAGGGTTGTCCGGATCAATGACGAATTTCACTTTTGCCGCCAGCGCCAGCACCTCGGGATCGCGGATCGCCGTTTCGGTGAACGCGCCGAGCCCGACGCCGCCATGCACGAACCCCGCCGCCAGCAGATACGGCACTGCGAACTTGGCGGCATAGCCGTTGCGCGGGCGTTGCTTGTCGGCGAGCGGCTCCCACAGCCGGTGCACGGTGCCCTCCGCGACCTCGCAGACGATCTCCCTGATGTCGCCGGGCTTGATGCCGCGCGCGGCCAGCCGTTTCGCGCAATCGATGTAAGGCTGCGCCATCGTCCCGCACGGATACGGCTTGAACGCCAGCGTGTCGATCACCCAGCGCTCGCCGAAATCTTCTGTCAGCGCGTCGTAGTCGCCCGCGATGGTATGCGCAAAGCCATTGAACAGCCCGTGCACGCCCTCGAAAACCGTGCGCGGACCGACAAAGCCTTGATCCGCCAGCAGCGCCGCGCGAATCCCGGATTGTGCCGCCCAGCCGGCATGCAGCCGCTTGGTCCAAGCGCCCTCGGCGAGATATTCGATGATGCCCCCCGCCATGCTGCCGGCGATGCCGAGGGCGTCGACGATCTGCTTCGCATTGAGACCCAGTGCCGCGCCGACGCCGGCCGCCGCGCCCATTGCGCCGAAGATCGCGGTGGGATGAAAGCCGGCCTTGTGCACTGCCTTCGGCACCACCACGCTGAGCCGGCACAGCACTTCGCAGCCTACGGCTATGCCGATCAACGCCATGCGGCCGTCCGGATTGTGTTTTTCGCACGCGGCCAGCACCGCCGGCACCACCACCGCGCCGGCATGCACCGGACCGCCTTCAAACGTATCGTCGAAATCCTCGCCATGTGCCGCGGTGCCGTTGACGAACGCCGCACCGGAGGCGGTCAGCGTGCGCGCGTGACCGATCGCGGTGCACGGGCCGTCATCATCCCAGCCGGCAAGCGCGCTTTTGATGTAATCCTCGTTTCGCGCGGTCACGCACAACCCGACCACGTCGATCAGCAGGTCCTCGCATTTGCGCCTGGTTGCCGCCGGCAGCGAACCTGGCTTCAGCACGACGATCTTGCGGCCGAGCGTTTCGGCGACGGCAACCTGGGGCAATCCGGATGTCATGATGGCTCGATCAGGCTCGGATCAGATGCGGAAGATCTTGCTATAGCGCGCCTTGATGGCGTCGCTCTCTTTTTCCACGGCCGCGGCATCGTCCTTCATGGTCTTGATGTCCTTGAACGGTTTTCGCCCGGTCTTTTCCGTGGTTTGCGGATGCGCCGAACGCAGGCCGCCGGCGTCGATGATGAGCTGCTGGGCGTGGCGGCTGAAGCAGAACGACTGGAATAGTCTTGCCGCGTTCGGATTGGGCGAGGTCTTGAAGATGCCGTTCGGCCCGATGATCAAAGGCGATCCCTCCGTGGCATAGACCGGCTCCACCGGACGGCCGGCTTCCTTCATCTGGAAGATGTTGTACTCGTTGCCGTCGGCCATCACCGCACGCTCGCCGATCTCCAGCTTCTTCGGCGGGTCGGCCGAGGATTGCACCTGCATGATGTTCTGTTTCGCAAGCTGTTCGAAAAACGTCCAGCCGAGATCGCGCTGCATCTGATAGGTCGCGGTCATGATGGTGCCGCTGTAGCCGGGATGCGCCTTGACGATCTTGCCTTTCCATTTCGGATCGAGCAGGTCGGCAAAGCTCTTCGGCGCGTCCCCCGCCTTCACCATGTTGGTATTGTAGGCGATGATGCTGAGCCAGATCCGCCAACTGGCGAACTGGCCGTCCACATCCTTGTGTTCACTCGGATAGAACTTCGCGACGTCTTCCGGCACGTAGGGGGCCAGCAGGCCGTCGCGTTTCCAGACAATAAAATGCGCCGCGTCGGATGAATTCACCACGTCGACCGCGCGGATGTTGCTGGCATATTCCTGGCCGATACGCTGGAACACGCGCTCGGCGCCGGTGCGCTCTACCCGCACCGCGATGCCTGGGTATTTCGCCTCGAACGCCTTCGCCAGCTTTTCCGCGACGGGCAAATCGGTCGAGGTGTAATGGATCACCTGGCCTTCCTTCTTCGCGGCTTCGACCAATGCCGGCGTCACCGGCTCGGGCGGGGGTGCTGCGGCAACGACACGGGTGGAGAATGCAGCGCCCGCGAGCAGCGCGCCGGTTCCTGCCAGCACGCCGCGGCGAGACACTTTTGCATTTTTCATCGGCGCATCCTCGTATCTTTTATGTTATTTCCGCGGAATTCCTAAGCGGCCGGCGCTACTTGCCTTTGCGCAGTTCACTCTCGAAATCCCGTCCACCGTAGGCAATCGTAATGATTTGCACCTGTTTTTTGAGCACCCGGAACCGATTGTTACGCGCCGCTCAAATCCGATCGTTCGAAGGCCCGGCAGGACGTCGTCACGACGTCGACCACGCTCCGGAAACGTCGCCAAACCCATGCAGGTCGCATAGATGCGATCCAGATAGTCGTTGGCAACCTGGGCACCACTTTGGCTTGCGATGTAGAGGCCCAGCTCAGTCAGGTCCGCGCTGGCGGAATCGAGCAGGACGACCTTACGCGCCACGCTTGGCGGCTTTCCCTTTGCGGGCAATCGCGCGGCGCGCCCGCGTAAACGCTTCGTCAATCGGCACGCTAGGCCGTTTGTTTGCCAGCGATGCCTTCACTTTCGCACGCAAAAAATCGTCGTATGCCGCCTCACGTTGATCGAGGGCACGTAGCGCATCGCCGATGACTTCGCTGGGATTATCGTAATACTCCGACTCAAGCTGGCGTTGCAAAATAGCCTGTTGCTGAGCCTTGAGTTCGATGTTGATTGCTTTGCTTGGCGCCATGATTCCGATCTTTCTTCAGAGTATTCATAACACAGTCTGACGCTGTTAAAACGTCTGGCGCGCCCTTATTTCGAGCTTAAAGGCCTTACACCGCTGCAAATTATTCTGTGCTTAGCCCGCCGCGCGCGATATTGCATCTGCCAACAGCCCGGCAAACAGCAGCAGCCCCGCATTCCGGTTGGACTTGAAAAGCCGCAGGCACAGCTTGGGATCGCCGATCTCGAGACGTTCGATTTGCGAGAGCAGATGCACGGCAAACGCCGCAAGCCCGATCCATGCCATCCACCCCGCACCGGCCAGCGCGAGCGCCACGCCGATCAGGGCTACCGCCAATCCATAACACACCATCAGCGCCTGACGCGTGCGCGCCCCGAACAGCAGCGCGGTCGACTTGATGCCGATGAGCGCGTCGTCCTCGGTGTCCTGATGCGCATAGATGGTGTCGTAGCCGATCACCCAGGCAATCGAGCCGGCGTACAAAATAAGCGCCGTTGCATCGATCCGGCCGAAGGCTACGGCAAATCCCATCAGCGCGCCCCACGAGAAGGCGAGGCCAAGCACGACCTGCGGCCACCAGGTGATGCGCTTCATGAAGGGATAGACCGCGACGATGACCAGCGAGGCGATTCCCGTTTCCACCGCGAAGCGATTGAACTGCAGCAGCACCAATAGTCCGACCATCGCCTGCAGCACCAGTAAAGCCGCCGCCTGCGGCACGCTCACCTGCCCCGCCGGGATCGGCCGCGACCGCGTCCGCTCCACTTGCGCGTCGAGATCGCGGTCGGTGATATCGTTCCAGGTGCAGCCGGCGCCGCGCATGGCGAAGGCGCCGATCAGGAACAGCACGAGGGTGAGGGGCAGCCGTCTGAGATCGTGGGCGATGCCGGCGGCCAGCGCCGCGGACCACCAGCACGGCATCAACAGCAGCCACGATCCGATCGGGCGGTCGAGACGGGAAAGTCTGAGGTAAGGCCGCGACCACAGCGGCGCGCGCCTATCGACCCAATTGTCGGTCGCATCGGAGACGCGAGCCGCGGCACCCCTCATCTGGCGTGGGTCATCGCGCGAGTACGTTGCCGTTCAGGGTATCGAACGTGCTGCCGCCCTTCTTGGTGGCGGTGGCCTCAGGCAGTGCCGCCGAGGAGCCAAGCACTTCGCTCAAGGAGGGTCCGGCCGCCCCCCGCGCCTGCGCCTGCGCCATTCCGCAAACCTTCTTGATCATCGCCTCGGTGCCGACATGACCCTTCTTCATCTGCTCGGAAATCTGCGGCGGGATCCCGCACTTCGCCTGATTGACCCTGACGTATTCCATCATCTTGAGCTCGGCGTGCGAGTAGCTCTCGATCAGCTTGCAGGCTTCGTCCGGCGAGGCGTGGCGATCGCTGGCCGCCTTGATCAGCTTGCCGCGCTTTTCGGCTTCCTCGCGCAGGGGCACAAATCCCTTCATGCAGGCTTCGCTCGGGCCTGCCGCACCCGGACCCGGCGGCCGCGCCGCGCCCATCGGCTGCGTCGGAGCGCCACCGGCAAGTGGTGCGGCGCCGTTCGAGGGAAACGCGCTCGGCTGTCCGAACGAGGCTGCGGGAGCCGCCCCGTTGACCGACGGAAACGGCGAGGCATTGGCTGGCGCCGCGCCGTTGACGGACGGAAATGGTGAGGCGGCCTGACCGGGCAACGGCGCCGGAAACGCGCCCTGGGCGTTGGCCTGCCCCGCCGAGGTGCTGAAGGCAGCCACCATGGCCAGCGGCAAGATCAAACGGCGGATGATCAAAGGTGTTCCTCCGGCAAGGTCCATCCCCAAAGCCTTCCGCAGAAAGCATTTCCGATTCAGGGCATTTTACGATTGCTGCGCCCCCTTAACAACCCGTCGAATTGGGCGATAGCGCGGCGCAAGGACGCGCCATCGACCGATAATTGGGTGAATTCGCGCGTCTTTGGGCTAAAAGTCCGTCATTCCGGGGCGCGCCCTTTGCGCGAACCCGGAATCCAGAGATAGAGCCCGCCGCCGGATTCCGGATCTGAGCGCTTCGCGCGCATCCCGGAATGACGGGTCATTTGAACGGAATAACGGTCATGCCCCTCGCCGATTTTCGCAAACCCCGGTTGTTCGTCGATGCCGAGCTGGCAGCCGGCGCCAGCGTCGCGCTCGACCGCAACCAGAGTAATTACCTCGGCAATGTGCTGCGGCTTGTCGCCGGCGAAACCATTCTGGTGTTCAACGGGCGCGACGGCGAATGGCAGGCCGCCATCTCCGGCCGCAAGCGCCCGGACCGTCTGGAGGTGACGGTCCAGACCCGGCCGCAGGACCGCCTGCCCGACCTTGCTTACGTCTTTGCGCCCCTCAAGCACGCCCGGCTCGACTACATGGTGCAGAAGGCGGCCGAGATGGGCGTCTCACGGCTGCAGCCCGTTCTGACCCGGTACACCCAGGTCACCCGGATCAATCGGATGCGGATGCGCGCCAATGTCATCGAGGCGGCCGAACAATGCGGCATTCTGAGCATTGCCGAGGTGGGCGAACCGAAGTCGCTCGACCACTGGCTCACCGACCGCACCACTGATCGCCTGCTGATCTTCTGCGATGAGGCCGCTGATGTAGCCGATCCCGTGGCGGCGTTGCGGGCTGAAGCCCCCTCGCTCGGAATCGACGTCCTGATCGGCCCCGAGGGCGGTTTTGCGGAAGAGGAGCGGAGCTTCCTGCTGCGGCAGCCCAGTATCCTGCGGCTCGCGCTGGGGCCGCGGGTGCTGCGCGCCGATACCGCCGCGGTGGCTGCGTTGGCCCTGATACAGGCGGTCCTGGGCGACTGGGCCGCCCCGGGCGGACGTAAATAGGCTGCCGGCCATTAAGCCCATTGGCCGATCGTGGTCGAAACCGGCCGATAGCCATGCTAAGGGCTGCGCCAAATCCGGCCGCAACGCCGAAACTTTGAGACCTGAGACCTTCGAGATGAATGAGATCGCCGCCGCTGCTGCGACCGGATCCGCCGCATGGACGGAGGCGCTGCTATTGTCGTTCGCGCAGGCCGGCTACCTTCAGGCGGAACCTGCGATCCTGCAACCGGCCGAGCCGTTCCTCGACCTCTCCGGCGAGGACATCCGCAAGAGCCTGTATCTGACGACCGACGCCGCCGGCGAAGAACTCTGCCTGCGGCCCGACCTCACCATTCCGGTGGCGCGGGACTATCTCGCCTCGAGCCGCGCCGGTCAGCCGGCGGGGTTCTGCTATCTCGGGCCGGTGTTTCGCTATCGCGGCGGGCGCCCGAGCGAATTCCTGCAGGCCGGCATCGAGTCCTTCGGGCGGCAGGATCGCGCAGCGGCCGACGCCGAAATGCTCGCGCTCGGCCTTGAGGCCGTCGCGGCGTTCGGATTGCCGGAGGTCGAAATCCGCACCGGCGATGTCGCGTTGTTCAACGCATTGCTCGACGCGCTCGAGCTTTTTCCGGTGTGGCGGCGGCGGCTGATCAAGGATTTCAACCGCAAGATCAGCCTGGAGCAGGATATCGAGCATCTCGCAGTGGCGACCGGCCCGGCGCGCAATGAATATCAGGGCGTGCTCGCGGCGCTGGCCGGTTCCGACCGCAAGGCCGCGCTGGCGCTGGTGACCGACCTGATGTCGATTGCCGGCGCGACCAATGTCGGCGGCCGTTCAGTATCCGAGATCGCCGACCGCTTTCTCGAACAATCGACGCTGAAGGGCGGCGGGCTGCCGCGTGAAAAACGCGAAGCGATCAGGCGGTTTCTCGCAATATCCGGCGATCCCGACGACGCGCTGGCGCAACTGCGGACATTGGCCGCGGACGCAAAACTCAACATTACCGAAGCGATCGATCAGTTCGAAAGCCGTATCGGCTTCATGGCCGCGCGCGGCATCGACACGGCAAAGACCCGGTTCTCCACCTCATTCGGCCGTGGCCTCGATTATTACACCGGCTTCGAGTTCGAACTGCACGACAAGGGCAACGGCACCGAGCCGTTGGTGGCGGGGGGACGTTACGACGGATTGATGACCCAGCTCGGCGCCAGCGCACCGATCCCGGCGGTCGGGTTCTCGATCTGGGTCGAGACCTTGACACAACTTGGCCGGCCGGCCGCAAACGGCTCGGGAAGCGCGCCATGACCGCGCCGTTCGTTCTCGCCGTGCCGTCGAAAGGCCGCCTGCAGGAAAACGCGGAAGGCTTTTTCACGCGCGCTGGCCTTGCATTGGCAAAACCGCGCGGGGCGCGGGATTATCGCGGCACCATCGCCGGCCTCGACAATGTCGAGATAGCCTATCTGTCGGCCAGCGAAATTGCCGCCCAACTGTCGCGCGGCGCGGTGCATCTCGGCGTCACCGGCGAAGATCTGGTGCGCGAAAGCATTCCGGATGCCGCCAGCCGCGTCCTGCTGATCGAGCCGCTCGGCTTTGGCAGCGCCAATGTCGTGGTCGCGGTGCCGCAGGCCTGGATCGACGTCCGCACCATGGCCGACCTCGACGACGTCACCACCGGATTCCGGGCCCAGCACAATCGCCGGATGCGGGTGGCGACCAAATACATCAACCTGACACGGGCCTTTTTCGCCTCGCATGGCGTGGTCGATTACCGCATCGTCGAGAGCGCCGGCGCCACCGAGGGCGCGCCGGCCACTGGCACGGCCGAGATGATCGTCGACATCACCACCACAGGCGCAACGCTCGCCGCCAACGGCCTCAAGGTGCTCGACGATGGCGTGATCCTGCGCAGCCAGGCCAATCTCGTCGCCTCGCGCGATGCCGACTGGTCGTTCGAGGCCCGCGAAACCGCCCGCGTCATTCTCGACCACATCGCCGCCCGCGCCCGCGCCAGCAAATACCGCGAAGTGCGGACCCGTTTCGCCGGCTGCGACGCCACACTTCTGGCCGAGGCGCATAACCGGTTCGGCGTGGTCTCGCCGTTCGGTGGACCGACCTCGTCCGGGATGGTCACCCTGCACTGCCCCCCGGCACAGCTCTATGCGCTCGCCAGTTTCCTGCGCGATCACGGCGCGGACACCGTATCGGTGGCCTCGCTCGATTACGTGCTCGACCGCGACAATCCGCTGTTTGCCCGGCTCGAAAGCTTCCTGCGGCCTTGATACGGTAATTCCGTTCATCGTGGCGACAGCTTGGGCCAATTACCATATGTTGTTTCGGTCGGTTGCCGTATGCTGTTTTGAGAATGTCTGGACCTGATCGATGACGCTGGGTAGTGACGTCTCCCGCCTGTCCACCAACGCGGCCACCGCGGCCGCGCAGGGACTGTCGATCGTCGTGCCGCTGTACAACGAGGCGGCCGGCCTCGCGCTGCTGCATGCGCGGCTCGGCGCGCTGGCGAGTACGCTTAAGGCACGTTACGGCCTCGCCTGCGAGGTGGTCTATGTCGATGACGGCAGCGTCGACGCCACGCTTCATATCGCGCGCGGCCTTGCCGCCACCGCGCTCGACGTCCAGGTGGTGTCGCTGTCGCGCAATTTCGGCAAGGAGGCGGCGCTGATGGCGGGGCTCGATCACGCCCGGCGCGGCGCCGTCCTGTTCATGGACGGCGACGGCCAGCACCCGCCCGATCTCGTCGAAAGACTGGTGGGGCACTGGATCGATGACGGCTACGACGTGGTCTATACGGCAAAGGCGCATCGCGACAACGAATCGGCGTTGCGTCGGCTTGCCGTGCACGGCTTCTACGCGCTGATCAATTGGGGCGCGCGGCAGAAAATTCCCGAAGACGCCGGCGACTTTCGGCTGCTGTCGCCGCGGGCAGCTGCGGCGCTGCGACAGCTGCCGGAGCGCAACCGCTTCTTCAAGGGCCTCGCCAGCTGGATCGGCTTCCGTCAGATCCGCGTCGATTACGAACCGGCGCCGCGTGCGCACGGCATCACCACCTTCAGCCCCGGCCGCTTGATCGGTCTTTCGATCGAAGGACTGACCTCATTCTCCGTGGCGCCACTGCGGTTCGCCAGCCTGTTCGGTGTGTTGCTGGCGACCATGGCGTTCCTGTTCGGGCTTTCGATCCTGTGGGAAACCTGGGTCAGCGGCAAATCCGTGCCCGGCTATCCGTCGCTGGTGGTCGGCCTGATGACCATCGGCGGCGTGCAGTTGATCATGATCGGCATTGTCGGCGAGTATATCGGCAAGATCCTGTCGGAGCTGAAGGCGCGTCCGATCTATTTCGTGGCCGAGCACAGCGAAAAGCGCGCCGACATCGCAACGACTGGCGGCGAAACCGAGCGGACCGCCGCCGAATGAACGGCGCCGCGCCGCCGCGCCGCATCTGGCTCTGCGCCGACGATTACGGTCTCAGTCCCGGCGTCAACCGCGCGATTCGCGAACTGATCGAGCGCGGGCGTCTCAACGCGACCTCGGTGATGGTAGTTGGGCCCGCGATCGGCCGCGAGGAGGTGAATGCGCTGAACGATGCGGCCGCGAAGTGTCCGCGCTGCGCCGTCGGCCTGCATGCCACGCTGACCGCGCCATTCCATCCCCTGACCATGCATTTCAAGCCGCTCGAGGGGGGACTGTTCCTGCCGTTTGCAGGGATGCTGCGCGCGGGCCTGCTGCGGCGGCTCGATCCCGAAATCATCCGCGCGGAATTGACCGCGCAGCTTGCAGCTTTCATGGAAAAGTTCGGCCGCGCCCCGGACTTCGTCGATGGCCACCAGCACGTCCAGCTGTTTCCGCAGGTACGCGACGCGTTTCTGGCGGCGGTGAAGCAGGCGGCCCCGAAAGCCTGGGTGCGCCAGGGTGGACGCCGGCAACCGCTGGCGCAGCGGCTCGGCATGCCAAAGGCGCTGGTTCTCGACATTTTGAGCGCGCAGTTCCGGCGCAGCGCGTCGCGCGCGAAGATCGCATTCAACCCGGCATTCGCCGGTGCCTATGATTTTTCGAAAGCGCCGGATTTCGGCGAGCTGATGCGGGGATTTCTCGATCACCTGCCGGACGGCGGCCTGGTCATGTGCCACCCCGGCTTTGTCGACGAAATCCTTGTCCGCCTCGATCCGCTGACGGATCAGCGCGAGCGTGAATATGAATTTCTGGCAGGCGAACAGTTTCCGCGGCTGCTGGCTGCGAACAATGTTACCCTGGGGTAATCCGCCGGTCGTTTTGTCGCACACTCAAATTTAATTGCGGGCGGCACTACTTGCGACGCAAAGCGTCATTACATCCCCTGCGCGCTCATCCAAGGGCGCGATGGAGACCGCCATGACCCCGCAAGAACGTCAACTGGTTGACGACCTTTTCGATCGGCTCTCGAAGCTGGAGGGTGCGCCACGCGATCCCGACGCCGTCGCGGCCATCTCGCAAGGGCTGCGCCGCGCGCCGAATGCCGTCTACGCGCTGGTGCAGACGACGCTGCTGCAGGACGAAGCACTCAAGCGCGCCCACACCCGCATTCAGGAACTGGAGGGCGGCGGAGGCGAACAGCAAGCGTCCGGCGGGTTCCTCGATTCGATGCGTGACGCGATCTTCGGACCGACCCAGTCGCGCGGCTCGGTACCGAATGTTCGCCCGCCCGAAGTGGGCAGCCGGCCGGCCTGGAACACCGGCCAGGTGTTGCAGCAGGGGCAAGGTCCGGGACAGTACAACCCGGGTCAATACGGCCAGCCCTATGGCGCACCGCAGGCGCCTTTCGGCGGTGGCGGTGGCTCGTTCCTCGGAACCGCGGCTGCAACGGCGGCCGGTGTAGTCGGCGGCGGCCTCTTGATGAGCAGCATTCGTTCAATGATGGGCGGCGGCCACCAAAGCGGCTTCGGGGATTCGGCGGGACTCGGCGGCGGCGGTAGCCGTACGCCGTGGAGTTCCGATCAATCCAGCAGCGATCTGGCACGCGAGGCCGGCATCAACGATATTGGCTCGGGCGGCGGTCATCGCGCCGATGACAGTTCGCGCGCCGGATTCTTCGACCAGGCGTCGAATGACTACGACGATCACGACGACATGGATCTGGATTCCGGCGACTTCGATGGCGGCGACAGCGATACCGCCTGACGCTCGTTCCGGCGAACATCAAAGCAATACGGCCGCTTCGACGAAGCGGCCGTTTCTGTTTCAAGGCACGGCCACCCACGGGTGGCCGTTCTTGATTTGGCTGCCCCGGATTCGTCTTTGGTTGCAAAAAAGAAGATGCACGACTAGGATTAGAGTGAGGGCGCGATCGCGCCGATGGCCTTTGCGGACGACGATAGTGTCACTCGACATTTTGCAAACCGATTGTCTGAAAAAGATTGAGTTCGTGTTGAGATTTTCGCCGGGCCGATACACCATGCACTGACATTCGTGCAACCCTTGGCACAGCAAGACTTTAAGTCCGCAGCCGGAGGCGATCAATGTACCGCGGCAATTACGAGTTCGACGTCGACGAGAACGGCAATCTGAAAAACTCGGCCTATAACCTCGAGCGATTAAGAAAACTTTGGCTGGATCGCACCAACGTCGACGGCAAAGACATCGGCCCGGGCGATCCCGGCGATTTCGATAACGGCGCCTGGCATGTCGCCTGCCATCTGCTCGGCGGCGGCGGCGTGCGCAAACTCGCCAACGGCAAGCTTGCATGGCTTCAGGTCTCGCACAACGGCGCGACCGACCGTTACTTTGCCAGCGCAACGGTCCGCGAGGACAAGGCGACACGCGTCGTTCCGCTGGATTCCGCGGAGGGGCGCGCCCTGCTGCGCGACTCCAAGCTTCTCGGCTTTGTCGAAGGCACGTCGGTCGGCCGGGTGTCCGCGCGCAACGTGTCGGACCCCCCGTCCCTGTTCAACTTGTGGCGCCGGCAGGATTTCGATCAGCCGCCGGGAACCACGCAGGACGGCGGCCGGGTCTGGGAGCACTGGTGCACGCTGCGCGATATTAGGCCGGCTCACGCCATTGGAACCTCGGTGCTGACGGCTTTCGTGTCGCTTGTCGCATCGCTTGGCGACCTCTTCATTCCCTGCGTCGCGCGCGGACGGCGGGAATATGGCCATCCGGTGCAATTGCGCGCCATGGTCCGCGCCGGACTGGTCGGTCGCGCCTCGGCAACCTGGGAGGGCAAGCCGGCGGCGATTCCCAAGGAGGCCGAGCTGTTGCTGCTGGAGGCCGATGAGGCCGCAGCGCTCAAGGCCGTCGAGCAGCTCAAATGGTCCTCGGCGCCGCAGTACTACATGTTCTCGCGAAAAATCTCGGCCTGGAGCAAGGCCGAGGAAGTGCGAAAAGATATTTCAGAAATCTGAAGCGAGGGGGATGAAATGGCACCAGGCAAACAAAAGAAACCCGTCAGCGGCGGCGGCCTGCTGCGCGGCGCGCGCGTCTATCTGTCAGGTCCGATGGATTTCGTGGCGGATCGGCAGGACGAGAAAACAAACGGCTGGCGCGCCCGGGTCGGCAACGTGCTCCGCGATCTCGGGTGCATCGTGTTCGACCCCTGGAACAAGCCGGGGGTGCAAGGACTGCACGAATACGGACAAGAGGGCGTCGATACCGATAAGGATCGCGAAAAGTGGACCTTTGAGAATTCGCGCGAGGGCGCAAACACCCGCGCCAAGCTGACCGGCCACTATTGGGAGACATTGCATATCGACCTGCGCATGGTCGACACAGCCGACTTCCTCGTCGCGCATTGCCCAACCAACGTCTACAGCGTCGGCACCGTGCACGAGATCGCGCTCGCCAGGCTGGAGCGCAAGCCGGTGCTTTTTGTCAGCCCGCCGATCGAATTCCCCACCTATGACGAACTCAAGAAGCATCTCGCCAAAGATTCGCGCGGCACGGAGTTGCTGAATCAACTCGTGACGGAGCTGCCGATCAAGCCGAACCCGAAGGGCATTCCCAGCCTCTGGTACATGCCGCTGGTGGGCGGAGAGAATTTCTACGACGGGTTCGGATTCAATGAATCGAAATACCGGAAGAAACTGGGCTGGACGGAAACCCCGCTCGACCGGCTGGAAAAACGCCGCCCGCCGAAGCGCCCGCTGCTGCCGGCGCTCGAAGAGCTGAACCGGCGCCTGCCGCAAAAATGGGATAACCGCCTCAAGAAATATGTCAGGAATGACGACTGGCTGCTGTGGGACATTCACGACAGCAAGGTCGAAGATGCCCATGACTAGCGCCGGCGCAAGCAAGTCCGCAGAGCCGCCGAAGCAAGCCGTCCAGACCATCAAGCAGCTCAGCGGCAAGGCATTGTCCGCGCGCGACGAGCAGCGGCTCTACGATGCGCATCGCGCCATCCTGCGCGCCTATCGCGTGCTTGCCCGCTCCGGCGCCGAACCCGCAAAGAGTTGGCAGGCGCCGGTCAATGCGGCGCTGCGCTATCTCGGCGGCGATTCCGATCAGCATAGCCGCTCGCTGAAACACTACGATCACCACCGCTACGGGCCGTTTCTCGGCGTCAGCGACGACGGCGATTCGGCCGAGGCCGTGCGCCGCGCCGCGCTCGACTCGCCCAAAGCGCGGGCGCTGGGCCGCGGCCAGACCGAACCCCTCACCGTCGGCGTGGCGCTCGATGCCGAACGCCTTGGCGGGGTCGGTGAAGTGCCGGTGGGGCCCGATGAGTTCGCCGATATCTGGCGCGAATGCATCGACCGTACCTTGCTGACCACCAATATCGGCGGCCGCGCCCATCTCTGGCTGTACCGCCTCACGCCGGTCGTGATGATCGCGGACGGCGACCGCGATAGCGCGCTCACCGCGGCAAAGCACGGACTTGCCGAAGCCTTCAAGCCGTTTCTCAAAACGCCGGACGGCAAGCCGCGGCAACTGACTGCGTTCGTCGAGTTTCCGCTTCACACCGAGCGGCCGGTGGAGCAGCAACAGACCCTGCTCGCGGCGCTGCAGCACTATGTACAATCCGGCGAGGTTACGGCCCCGCGCGTGCATCATCTTGGCTTGAGCGTCCGTGTCGGCTGGGAAACCAAGGGAGCGGACGCCGCGATCCGGGCCATCGACCTCGCGCACGCCACCGGCACCGGGACCGTCGGCATTGACGGCGTCGTGCGCAAGGAGGCCGATCGCGTTGGTTCATTCCCCGGTCTGCTCAACTACCTGCCTCCCGCCGACGTCGCGCGGGTGCTTTCGCACGCCAAGGAAAAGTCGGTCCGGGTCCGTGCCCGAAGGCAGCTTGATCCCGATACGGTGGCGCGGTCGATCTGGAGCACGCTGAACACGGCGCGCGCGATGGGACTCGATCTCGGCAAGTACGGACTTTTCCCGCTGACGCTCGAAGAGTGCGACATCGTCGTCGGTCTGATCCAGCAATGGTTCCCGGACTGGAGCGCCGCGCCGGTCTATTATGTCGACCAGGCCATCACCTACCGGAGGCGGGTGTATGACGGCAACGACAGGGCCGCGGGCCTCGAAACGTGGCTCAAGATGGTGGCGCGGCACAAGGTCAAGGTCGTCCTGATCGATACGGTCGACAAGGCGGCAGGCTGGAAGATCCTGCGCAGCGACGGCGATCCCAAGGGACTGCTCGATGCGAAGGAAATAGCCCGGCTGTCCGCTTTGGGCGAGCGATTGGGGATCAAGGTGCTCTGGGCCGGCGGCATTACGCTTCCCCAGGCGCAGTTGTTCGGCAAGCTTGGCGTGTTCGGCATCTACGTCACCACCGCGGCCGCGGCCGCGATAGCCGTAACCGAAAAATACGAACACGATCGCGCATTGGCGGCCTCGAAGCGCCCGTCATACAGGGGGGTGCTGGACGTCAAGACAATTCTCGAGGCGGGCTATCTCGGCGAACGCCTGAAGGGGACAAAGCCCGAGCTTGCCGACGAAATAAAGCGCGCCGGGGTTGATCCCGGCGCGCTGTCGAAACTCCTGCCCGCGGCGTGGCAGGCCTGGTGGAAGCAGAAGGGATAGAGCGTGATGAATTTGCTCGCGTCACCTCTCCCCGCAAGCGGGGAGAGGTGAACCGGGGGTCATGTCGATTCGACTCAAAAACCATCCTGTCTAGAGCACCACGACCCTGGCGCCGACATTGACGCGGCCGTAGAGGTCGATCACGTCCTCATTGCGCATCCGGATGCAGCCCGACGACACGTTGGTGCCGATGGTCCATGGCTCGTTGGAGCCGTGAATGCGATACAGCGATGAGCCGAGATACATGGCGCGGGCGCCGAGCGGATTTTGCGGACCACCTTCCATGTGCCGCGGCAGGTCGGGGCGGCGTGCCAGCATTTCCGGCGGCGGCGTCCAGGCCGGCCATTCCTTCTTGGCGGAGATCGTCTTGACGCCCGACCAGGTGAAGCCGGGGCGGCCGACGCCGATGCCGTAACGCAGCGCCCTGCCGTCGCCTTGCACCAGGAACAGGAACTTGTTGGGCGTGTCGATCACGATGGTGCCGGCGCTCTCCTTGCCATGATACTCTACCGCCTGCTTTTCATATTTCGGATCGAAGGCGGGACGCGCCACCTCGTTCGAATAGTCCTGGCGCAGCGACTGCTGCGGATCCATTGGCGGCAACAGCGCGCGGCGCGGCTCATAGGAAGGCGGAGGCCGCCGGCCTGACTGGCCGTCGCTGAACAGGAACTCGATGAAGCCGCCGCCCATGCCGGCGCGCTCGGCGGACGCGACGCGCAGTGGTGCTGGCCGCTGCGGCATCTGGTCGGCATAGACCACGGTCGGTTCGGTCGCTTCGATCGCCGCGGCCGGATGAAGGTTGACGGCGAGCGTGGATGCGCCGGCAAGCAGCGCGAACAGGATTTTTCTGGACATCGACGTACTCTGCACTGTTTCGTCGTGGATGCGCTTGGTGAGCGCGGCGGTTACACGCCATTAAGTAAAATCAAAACCTAATCGGTTTGGTAAATAAAGCCGGCGTTTCGATTCACCATGTCTCGCGCCGCCGTTGTTCTCGTTGTTAACGTTGATAATCGGTGAACGCGCGGCGCTCATGGTTAACCCTTGGTATGCGCGGCATCTGATGCAAATTCGCGCGTTCCGCGCGTGAACCCGGCGTTAAAACCCCTCGGTCTACAACGCCTGCATGCATTGAGGTTGGGGATTTTAAGATGCCGGTTCATCGCAAGCGCTTTCGTATCGAAGAATCTTTTTTTGGCGCCGCGCCGATATCGGCGGAGGCCGACGGCGATGTCATGCCGATGCATCGCGAAATCATGAACGAGTTGCGCGCCCTTCGCGAGCAGATGGCTGGCCCGCATCGCGGCGCGGCCGCGCAAGGCGGCACCGACCCGACGCTGCAGGCAAGCGATGCACAAATCCTGCTGCAGACCTATCGCGCCCAGATCGAGCAGTGCGAAAAGCTTAAAGTGGAGCTCGATCTGATCCACGACGCCATCAACCGCACCAAGCAGGAAATCGCGATGCTGCATGGCAAGAGCTTTGATGGCGCGCAGATGTCCAAGATTACCGGCGAACTCGGCGCCGTGGTCGGCGGCACCGAAGAAGCGACGCAGCAGATTCTCGAAGCCACCGAGGCGATCGATCAGGCCGCCACCGCGCTCGCCAAGGTGACCTCGCCGGACCAGCAGCGGCTGCTCAGCGAGGAAATCCAGGAGCGCGTGGTCTCGATCTTCGAGGCCTGCAACTTCCAGGACCTTACCGGCCAGCGCATCAGCAAGGTGATGGCGACGATGAAATTCATCGAGCACCACATCACCGTCATGATGGATATCTGGGGCGGCATCGACGCCATCAAGGCGCACGCCCCCGGCGCGGTCGACGAGCGCGTTGGCGATGCCCGACTGCTGAATGGCCCGAAACTCGCCGGCGACATCGGCCACGCCTCGCAGGACGATATCGACGCGATGTTCGGCTGAGGCCTACTGTGTCCCAGCGCGATGCAGCGCGCGTAGCCCTTGCGAAGCGCTGCTTCGCAGAACCGGGACCCCGGTTTCTTAGAGTCGCAAGTAACCGGAGCCCCGGCTCTGCAGCGCACCGCTCCGCAAGGGCTACGCGCTGCGCTGCGTCCGGGGAACGTGGATTGCCAAAAAGCATCCGAGCGCGAGCAGGGAGCCGACGATTCCCATCTCGAGCACGGTGCGATCGGAGAATTGCTCCACCGCCGACGCCACCACGAACGGCGCCAGCGCCTGTACGAACAGCCCGGGCCGCGCGATGCGGCCGATGACCCGACCGTAACCGGTGGGACCGAACATCAACAGCGGCAGCGCGCCGCGGGCGACCGTCATGACGCCGTTGGCTGCGCCGAACGCGACGGCAAACAGCGCCGCAACGACGGGCGATGCGCCGACGAACGCCAGCATGGCGAAGGACAAGGCCGTCAGCGTCACCGCGCCACGCGCGATCCACAGCGGATGGGTCCGGCCTGCCGTCAAAAAATCGACCAGCCGTGCCGCCACCTGTGCCGGCCCGAACAGGGAGCCCACCGCGACCACGGTGGCCGCATCCATTCCGCCACGCTGCAGCATCGCCAGCAGGTTCGACGTCACGCCCGAAAGAATGAAAAAGTGCAGCGCGAATGCCGCGACCAGCAGGATGAAGGGCCAGCCCTCGGGGCGCATCGGCGCTGCCGGCAACGCCGTTGCGCTCGATATCGCCGGCAATGGCGCCACGGCGACCGTGCGCGGCAAGGCAAAGGCGTTCAGCGGAGCGACCACACATGCGAGCACGGCCGCAAAGATCAGATAGGTGCCGCGCCATCCGAGATGCTCCAGCAGGAAATGCGTGGCCGGCCAGCCGACGGTGGAGGCGAAGCCGCCTGCAAACGTCACAAAGGTGATCTGCCGGCGCGCGGAGCTGCCGAATATCCGCGTCAGCGTTGCGAAGGCGGGATCGTACAGCGTCGATGCCATTGCGGCGCCGATCAGGAGCCAGCACGCGAGATAGGCCGGGCGCTGCTCCGCCACCGTCACCAGCACGAGGCCGAGCGCGCCGGCCAGCGCTCCAATCGACATCACGATGTTGCCGCCATGGCGGTCGATCAGATGGCCGACGGTTGGCGACAGCATTCCTGAGGTCACCAGGCCGATCGAAAATCCCGCCATGCCGAATGCAAGCGACCAGCCATGGTCGGCGGCGAGATGCGGCATGGTCAGCACCGGGGGATAGATCAGGATGCCCCAGCTAAGAATTTCCGTGAACGACAGTACGGAAACGGCGCGGCCCGGTCCGAAAACGAGGTCGCGCAGTTTATGCATCAGCACGGCTTTACGGGCGAAGTGGACGGCCGACTTGGATCACGCACGCGGAGCGCAGCGGACATAGACCATGTTGCCGTAGCGGACCCCGGCGTCCTTGTCGACAAACCGCGTCACCAGGATGCGGCCGTCAAAGGAAACGATTTCGCGATCCTGCTCGCCGGGGACCGGACCGGGGGGGCCGATGTAGTTCTTGCCGCTCGGGCTGCCCTTCAGCCGCAGCTCCTGCGGCGTCGCCTGGTCGGCGAGATGCATCATCACGCCCCCGGTCGGTCCAGCGGTGATTACATAAGGCTGCTTGCACTGGCCCTGCGCTGCCTTCTCGGTCCGCGCCCGATCGTTGGGATTCTGGTAGGAGGCGAGACCCCAGCGGCCGACAATCTCATCGGAGCGGATCGTCGCCGGCATGTCCGGTGCCACCGGGGGCTCCGGGGGTGGCGTCGGCCCTGACGAAAACGACGGCAGGCTCACGCCGCTGCAGGCCCCCAGAAACACGGCCAGCGCCGCGGCGATCCCCAGATTCGCCGCTGCGCGCGTTCTGCTTGAACTCATCATGGCATCCCCCAAACGAAAATCGTTGATCGCATCGTCCCGCAGCCAAGCGCAAAACTCCTGTCGGAGCAATGAGGTCCAGCTAAAGACGCCGGCGTTCCGATTTGGTTTCCGACAGCATCCTATACCGGCCTCACCAAGGGCTTAAGACCTTGCTTGACAGGATCGACCCCAGGCCATATTTCCGCATTCACCATTAGCACTCCCCGCGCGTGATTGCTAAGAGTGCGGACGGTTCCGCTTACGGCGGCTTTGCGAGCCCCCCCGCTTCCGATCCGCACTCGATCCCACCGCAGGCCCCAAAAAGCGAACTTCCCAAAGGAAATCCCATGGCTAAGACCAAATTTCGTCCGCTGCATGACCGCGTCGTGGTCAAGCGCATCGACGCCGAAGAGAAAACCAAGGGCGGCATCATCATCCCCGACAGCGCCAAGGAAAAGCCTTCGCAGGGCGAAGTGGTCGCGGTCGGCCCTGGCGGGCGCGACGAGGCCGGCAAGCTGATCCCGATCGACATCAAGACCGGCGACAAGGTGCTGTTCGGCAAATGGTCGGGTACCGAGGTCAAGCTCGATGGCGAGGAACTCCTGATCATGAAGGAGTCCGACATCATGGGCGTGCTGAGCTGAAGATAAGCCGAACAGCCGCAGCTATCTCGATCTTCATGCCCGGGCTTGTCCCGGGCATCCATCCATCAACTGTCATTCCGGGGCGCGCGTCTTCGCGCGAGCCCGGAATCCATAACCACCATCGGAGTGTATGGATTCCGGGTCTGCGCCCGAGAGGGCGCATCCCGGAATGACGATTAAAACCAACGGAGCAAACCTCACATGGCTGCCAAGGACGTTAAATTTTCCGGAGACGCGCGTGAGCGCATGCTGCGCGGCGTTGATATTCTCGCCAATGCCGTGAAGGTGACGCTGGGCCCCAAGGGCCGCAATGTCGTGATCGAGAAGAGCTTTGGCGCGCCGCGCATCACCAAGGACGGCGTCACCGTCGCCAAGGAAATCGAGCTTGAGGACAAGTTCGAGAACATGGGCGCGCAGATGTTGCGCGAGGTCGCCTCCAAGACCAACGACACCGCGGGCGACGGCACCACCACCGCGACCGTGCTCGCCCAGGCTATCGTGCGCGAGGGCGGCAAGTCGGTCTCCGCCGGCATGAACCCGATGGATCTGAAGCGCGGCATCGACATCGCGGTCGCCGCCGTGGTCAAGGACCTCGAAAACAGGGCAAAACCGGTCGCGTCCTCCGCCGAAGTGGCCCAGATCGGCACCATCTCTTCCAATGGCGACACCGCCATCGGCAAGATGATCGCGCAGGCGATGCAGAAGGTCGGCAACGAAGGCGTCATCACCGTGGAGGAAAACAAGTCGCTGGAAACCGAGGTAGACATCGTCGAGGGCATGAAGTTCGACCGCGGCTACCTGTCGCCCTACTTCATCACCAATGCCGAGAAGATGACCGCCGAACTCGAGGACGTCTACGTTCTGCTGCACGAGAAGAAGCTTTCCGGCCTGCAGGCCATGCTGCCGGTGCTGGAAGCCGTGGTGCAATCGGGCAAGCCGCTATTGATCATCGCCGAGGACGTCGAAGGCGAGGCACTGGCGACGCTGGTGGTGAACCGGCTGCGCGGCGGCCTCAAGGTCGCCGCGGTCAAGGCGCCGGGCTTCGGCGACCGCCGCAAGGCGATGCTGGAAGACATCGCGATCCTGACCGGCGGCCAGCTGATTTCCGATGAGCTCGGCATGAAGCTCGAGAGCGTCACCGTGAACATGCTGGGCCGCGCCAAGCGGGTGGTGCTCGACAAGGAAAACACCACCATCGTCAATGGCGCCGGCAAGAAAAAGGACATCGAGGCCCGCGTCGGCCAGATCAAGGCGCAGATCGAGGAAACCACCTCGGACTACGACCGCGAGAAACTGCAGGAGCGCCTGGCAAAACTCGCCGGCGGCGTCGCGGTGATCCGCGTCGGCGGCGCGACCGAGGTCGAGGTGAAGGAAAAGAAGGATCGCGTCGAGGACGCGCTCAATGCAACGCGCGCTGCCGTGCAGGAAGGCGTCGTACCCGGCGGCGGCGTGGCGCTGCTGCGCGCCAAGAAGGCGGTCGGCCGCATCGTCAACGATAATTCCGACGTGCAGGCCGGCATCAATATCGTGCTGAAGGCGCTGGAAGCCCCCGTCCGCCAGATCGCGGAGAATGCCGGCGTCGAAGGCTCGATCGTGGTCGGCAAGATCCTCGAAGACAAATCCGAGACCTTCGGTTTCGACGCCCAGACCGAAGAATATGTCGATATGGTTGCCAAGGGCATTATCGACCCCGCCAAGGTGGTGCGTGCCGCGTTGCAGGACGCGTCTTCCGTTGCGGGCCTGTTGGTGACGACCGAAGCCATGGTCGCCGAACTGCCGAAGGAACAGGCTCCACCGATGCCCGGCGGCGGCGGAATGGGCGGCATGGGCGGCATGGGGTTCTGATCCCGCCTGCCGACGCGCTCCGACGTTGAAGGCCGCCTCCGCGCGGCCTTCTTTTTGGTCATTTGTGCGGGGTTTGATAGAAGGCCCCGACTCTCTTTCGAGGATTTTGCATGCGCGCGCTTATGCTCTGTCTGATCGGCCTCACCGCAATCTGGCTAACCCCGGCCGCGGCCCAAATGAAGCTCTCGCCGAAATCCACGCCGGGCACCAGCGAGACGCGGTATTTCACCTCGATCGATGGGTTGATGGACGGCAATGCCGACGTCATCCTCAAAGAGACCCGCCAGGGCAAGACCGTGACGGCCGCGGTGCTCGATGTCTGCTATCCGGCTGAGAAGGGCTCCGAGCGCAAGGACCGCTTTGTCGTCAATCTTTCGGTAAGCGGACAGAACCTCACGGGCACTGCCCAGAGCCTGGGCGACAAATTGCCGGTTACAGTAAAACTGACGCGCAAGCCGACCGGCGACAGTTTTGAGTTCAAGGGACAGATCAGCGTCGGCCAGACCGTGACGGAAGTTTCATCGACCGATAATTCCGACCTCAGCGAGCAGGAGTTCAAGGACAATCAGTCGAGCGATGACAGCATCGCTGTTGCGCCAAAGGACTTCACCGAAGTCTCGCCGGAAGCGGTCGCGGTGAAGGTGAAGCTGGAGGCGGCGCTGGACTTCCTGAAAAGCCTGAAAGGACAGCCGGTCGAGGTGTCGCTGAGCAGTCTTACCGTCTCCTGCGACGCGCTGCGCGCCGGCGAGCAGACAATCACCCTCAGCATCGACCCGGACCGCGCCGCGGCTTTTATCGCGAAAGCGAAGTCATCGCCCGGCGTCGTCGCCGCCGGCTGGACCTCCGGCGTTGTCGACATGGAACGCGCCATCCGCTTCCCGGCCGCGGAGTGGCGCGACGGCGACAAGGTGAACAGGGATAAACTCGCATCGGCGGTCGCCGCCGTGATCGCAAAAGCGATGTCGGCGAAACCTGTTTCGTCGCAATGGAACGAGAACACCGGCAAGCTGACGCTGACGCTGAAACGCCCGAGCCAGGTCTACCCCGCGCTCGAACTGACGGACACCATCGAAGTCGAAGCCCTGGTTTCCTCCGACAAGCCAGGTGCGTCCGACCGCCTGATGCTCTGGATCGGCAGCCCTTCGATCACGACCGCCGACGAGGCGGCGGGCGCAAAACTCAATCTGACTGAAACCGCCGGCATGGATGAGGAAGGCGAACAGACCGACGACAAGGGATCGGTCGATGCACTGGCAAAGGAGCTCAAGGGCCAACGCTGGAACGCCGACAAGTCGGCATGGAAATAGCACGATCTTGCAGGAGTGCGTTCCCCGGACCCAGCGCAGCGCGTAGCTCTTGCGGAGCGGTGCGCTGCAGAGCCGGGGCCCCGGTTGCTTGTTTGACCGGGGTCCCGGTTCTGCGGAGCGGCATGAAGAATGCCGCACCGCGCCCGGGACACGGACACGATTTGACATGCCGATGCTTAGCGGCAATGAAGCGCCTTGATCGAGGCTTGCAGGGTTTTGGCACTTGATGGCGCGCTATGACGTAGTGGTGATCGGCGCGGGCCTTGGGGGCTTGACGGCAGGCGCAATCCTGGCACGCGCCGGACGCAAGGTTCTGGTTATCGAACGCAGCAACTCGGTCGGGGGGGCGGCTTCGAGCTACAAATCCGGCGACCTGTTCGTCGAAGGCTCGCTGCATGAAACCAGCGACCCCAACGACCCCCGCGATCCCAAGCACGGCGCGCTGGCGCGCGCGGGCGTGCTGGAGGCGGTGAAATGGATTCCCGGCGGCGGGTTTTATCAGGTGCGCGGCGGCCCGCTCAGCGAGCCGTTTGCGATGCCGGACAATTTCGAGGCGGCGCGCCGCGCACTGAGGGCTCGTTTCCCGGAAAGCCGCGGCGGCATCGACAGCGTGCTCGACGACATGCAGCGGCTCGCATCGGCCGCGGACATCGATCTCGTTGCGGAGAGCGAGCGAATATTGTCATTGTCGCAGAAGTTCGACCGCGTCTTCGGCGACAACGAAGCGATCAAATGCGCGCTGGCGGCAAACCTGTCTTATTATCACGACGATCCCGCCACGCTGTCGTGGCCATTCTTCGCGATGTCGCAGGGAGGCTTTTTCCTCAGCGGTGGGCGCTATGTGCAGGGCGGCTCGCAGCGGCTTTCCAGCGCGCTGGCCCGCGCCGTCAGGACGGCGGGCGGCGAGGTGGTGATCCGCCGGCTCGTCACGAGTATCGCCCTGGATGCGCAAGGCAGGCCAAGCGGCGTGGCGCATAGCGCAAAGGACGGCAGCGATATCCAGAGCGTCGAGAGCTCCGTCATCGTCAGCAACGCCGCGCCGGAAATACTGGCCTCGCTGCTGCCCGCGGAAGCGGCGCAGCAATTGAACGACTCATACGCGCGGCAAGAGCCGTCGGTTTCGCTGTTCGCCCTCACCCTCGGCCTGTCGAAACCGCCACGCGAATTCGGCCTTTCCGGGTATTCCACGCAACTGCTGCCGCCATGGATGACGCGGCTCGACGACTATGCACAAGGCGCGGCGCTGATGGCGGACGAGCCCGCGGACCGCATGCCGCCCTTTGCCATCGTCGATTACGCCGCTATCGATTCCGGGGTGCCGGCACCACCCTATGTGCTTTCGATCTTCGGGCCGGATCGGCTTTCGAACTGGGATGGTTCGGATCTCGACCTCTATCGCGACAAACGCGCGCGCTGGCAGGAGGCCATCGCGCGCTATCTCGATGGATTCTATCCGGGGCTCGCAGGCGCGGTCACCACGGCCTCGTTCAATACCGCGCTTTCGGTGCGGCAATATCTCAATGCACCGCAGGGCGCGGTCTATGGATTCGCGCCGACGCCGCATGCGCCCCCGCGTTCGCCGCGAACGGCGCTGCCGGGACTCTATCTCGCTTCAGCCTATGCCGGATTCGGCGGATACACCGGGGTGATCCAGTCGGCCGGCGCCTGCGCGGAGATGATTTTGGAAGAGGCCTGAATTCAGTTCGTATTGATGCGGAATCGCAGCGGTTTCGTCCCGATGAAGGAAACGAAATCGCCCTGCCGCTTCCACGTTGCGGCTTCGCTCAAGCCCGCCACCAGGTCGTCATCGGCCTGCGCCCGCGCCGGCGGACAGGCGCGGTCCTGCAAGGGGCCTGCGACAAAAATCACGCTATTGCCGGCGACCGAGAACTGGCCCTTGCCGCCCTTGCACCACAGTTCGAGGATGACCTCGCCGTTGTCGCCGATTTCCAGGGTCGGCAGCCGCTTCGAGCCGGGCTGGCGCGCGACGTCCAGCGTCATTTCGAGCCCGAACGGAAATCCATCGTCGGCCTGCGCCGATGCGCCATGCAACGCCGCGACCAGAACCAATGCAGCACCCGTCTGCCCCAAAACCGTGATCGCGAATTTCATCTGTGCCCTCATCTCGTCATGGCCGGTCTTGCCCCGGCCATCCACGTCTTTTGTGGACTGTAGCAAGACGTGGATGCCCGGCACAGGGCCGGGCATGACGACGGTTCTTTACAAAAATCCCCGCAGCAGCTGCCGCGGGGATTTTTCTTATCGCATCGCCGGTCGGATGTCCTACTTCAAGACCATCTCCGTGAACGGATAGACGTAGGCCTGCAGCATCACCAGCAGGCCGACAAGGCAGGCCAGCACGATCGAATGCATGAAGACGTAGCGCAAAATCGAGCCTTCATGGCCGTACCAGTTGGTGGCGGTGGAGGCGACCACGATCGACTGCGCGTCGATCATCTTGCCCATGACGCCGCCGGACGAGTTCGCCGCGCCCATCAGGATCGGCGAGATATTCAACTGTTCCGACGTGATCTTCTGCAGGTTTCCGAACAATATGTTGGAGGCGGTATCCGATCCGGTCAGCGCCACGCCCAACCAGCCGAGCAATGTGCCGAAGAAGGGATACAGCACGCCGGTGGCCGCGAACGCCAGACCAAGCGTGGCATCGACACCTGACAGCCGCGTCAAGGTGCCGATCGCAAGCATCGCCGAGATGGTGATCAGCGAGATTGCGCAGATCTTGATGGTACGGCCGTATTCCCTGATCAACCTGACCGGCGAGAAGCCCATCAGGAAGCCGGAGATGATCGCCGCGATCAACATGCCCGTGCCGGTAAAGGTCAGGTAGGTGAAACTGAACACGGCACGTTCGGGAGTCGGCTTGGCGGCCACCGGCGGCACCTTGTTGATCATCTTGTCGAGATCGGGAACTTCGTAGTTCCAGACGAATATCTTGTTTGCCCAGTTCTTGAATTCGCCATTACCCCAGATCAGCATCACGATGCAGACGATGATCCATGGCAGCAACGCACTCCACAATTCGGATTGCGACAGCGGCCTCTTGTCGATCGTCTTGACCGGCTGCATCGTGGAAGCGGATTCGTCATTGCCGCGCAACGCCGGCGACAGCCAGAGTTCCTTCGGCTGCCAGACCTTCAGGAACAGGATGAGGCAGCCCATGGAGATCAGGGACGCGCCGATGTCGACGATCCAGGGATTGATGTAGTTCGAGATCACGAATTGCGGGATTGCGAAGGTGACGCCGGTCACCAGAATCGCCGGCCACACCGCGATCATGCCGCGCCAGCCTGCAAAGGCCCACACCACCCAGAACGGCACCAGCAAAGAGAAGAATGGAAGCTGCCGTCCAACCATCGCGCCAAGCTGGTAGGCGAGCGGAGAGACCTGTTCCGGCGAGCTTGCCATGACGCTGGCAAGGCCCTGGATCGGCGTGCCGAGCGCGCCGTAGGCGACCGGGGCGGTGTTGGCGATCAACGACAGGCCGGAGGCCGCGAGCGGCGAGAAACCAAGGCCGATCAGGACGGCCCCGGTGATTGCGACAGGCGTACCGAAGCCGGAAGCGCCCTCGAAGAACGCGCCGAATGCGAACGCGATCAGCAGCAGTTGCAGACGCCGGTCTTCGGTGACGCCGCCGACGGCGCGCTTCAACAACTCGAAACGTCCGGTCTCGACCGTAACCCGGTAGAGGAAAATGACGTTGAGCACGATCCAGCCGATCGGGAAGAAACCGACCACCACGCCGAGCAGCGATGCCTTGAGCGACATGGCGGCCGGCATGTGGTAGATCGCAATCGTGATGAGATTGGCGACGACCAGGGCGATCACGGCCGCGATATGCGCCTTCACCTTTCCGCTGGCGATCAGCACCAGAAGCGTCACGACCGGAAGTGCGGCGGCGAGCGTCGACAGCACCGGACTGCCGAGCGGATCATAGATTTGATTCCACATTGCGGTTTCTCCCCACGCGATTATGCAGCGCCAGACCAGCGTGGACGGTCAGATGCGCCTGGCGTGATCGCGGAAGTTGTTTGCGCAATGCACGAGGTTAGCCGCATATCTGGTTACCGCCAGAACCTGCTCACAACCCCGCGAACTGGAATTCCCCCCGCCCCGCGCCGTTAGCGTCATGCTAGGATCGCGCGGGGATCGGGACAAGTTGTCGCAGGAGTGCAAACCTGCAACTTTAGTCTATGTGGCCCCCGATTCTCCCATTTCTTCAGAGGCTTTGAAGCCTTTCCCCCGGAGACAGCAATCCTGTGAACAACATCCGCTCGACGCTCGCGGCCGTATGGCGCATCGCAATTCCCTATTTTCGCTCGGAGGATAAATGGGCCGGCTGCGGTCTTCTGGCCGCGGTGATTGCCATTGAGCTTGCGGTGGTCTTTCTGACCGTTCTGTTCAACCGTTGGAACAATGACTTTTACAACGCGCTGCAGGAGCGCGACCAGGCCGTATTCACCTACCAGATCGGCTACTTCTGCGTCCTTGCGACGTTCTGGATCGGGCTCAAGGTCTACCAGCTCTATCTGAACCAGTGGCTGCAGATCCGCTGGCGGCGCTGGATGACGGACCGCTATCTCGGCGGCTGGCTGCACAATGCCAATCACTACCGGATGCAACTGCTCGGCGACGCCGCCGACAATCCGGACCAGCGCATCGCGGAAGACACCCAGCGCTTCGTCGAACAGACGCTGCAGCTCGGCATCGGCCTGCTCAGCGCGGTCGTAACCCTGGTTTCGTTCATCTTCATTCTATGGGGCCTGTCCAATGCAGCGCCGCTGCATCTGTTCGGCAAGGACATCGCGATCCCCGGTTACCTGGTGTGGGGCGCGCTGATCTATGCGGTGCTTGGGACCACGCTGACCCATCTGATCGGCTGGCCGCTGGTCGGACTCAATTTCCAGCAGCAGCGCTATGAAGCCGATTTCCGTTTCAACCTGGTTCGCGCGCGGGAAAACGCCGAACAGATCGCGCTGCTGCACGGCGAGCCGGTCGAGCGCACGCGGTTACTGTCGCGATTCGGCTTCGTGGTGGAGAACTGGCTCGCGATCATGCAGCGCACCAAGAAACTGACCGCTTTCACCGCCACCTATTCGCAGGCCGCCGTCATTTTTCCCTATGTGCTGGTGGCTCCGGCCTATTTCGCGGAGAAAGTTCAGCTCGGCGGCATGATGCAGACGGCTTCCGCCTTCGGCAGCGTCCAGGATTCATTGTCGTTCTTCATCACGGCTTACCGCACGCTGGCCGAATGGCAGGCGGTCGTCGCGCGTCTCGGCGGCTTCGAGGAGTCCATCGAAAACGCCGCGGCGCTGACCACCAAGGAAAACATCATTCATGTCGGCTCCGACGACAAGGCGGCCATCGACCTGGAAAAGCTTCTGGTCAGCCTGCCCAATGGCACGCCCCTGGTCGCCGCGGACGGTTTTTCGATTCGCAGCGGCGAACGCACCTTGCTGACGGGACCGTCCGGTTCGGGGAAATCGACCCTGTTCCGCGCCATCGCCGGAATCTGGCCGTTCGGGACCGGCAGAATCGCGATTCCCTCGCAGGCTACGCTGATGATGTTGCCGCAGCGGCCTTACTTCCCGGTCGGCACCTTAAGGGCGGCCATTGCCTATCCGGCGGAAGCCAGCGCATTCAGTCCGGAACAGGTCGGCGAAACCTTGACTGCCGTGGGATTGCCGAAGCTCGCTTTGCGGCTCGACGAAGACGCGCACTGGAACCGGACGCTTTCGCTCGGCGAGCAGCAGCGCCTCGGCATCGCCCGCGCGCTCCTGCACAAGCCGCAATATTTGTTTCTCGATGAGGCGACCGCATCGCTGGATGAACCGTCGGAAGCGGCGCTGTACGAGCTGATCAAGGACCGGCTGGCCGCGACGACAATTGTGTCGATCGGTCATCGCAGCACGCTGGAGGCGTTCCATCAGCGCGGCGTGACGCTCGCTCGCACCGGGGACCGGTTCAGCCTGCAGGACAGGAGCGGCGGGTAGGTGCCGGCCTGTTCTGACGCAGTCAATCCGGCTTCTTGATGAACTCCCCGGCCCAGTTGCGTCGAACCCCATCTACGTGCCAAGCCATCGTTTCTCGGGAGTTCGACGGATGGAATCTACAGGTGAGGTGACCAATCTGTTCAAGCGGCTGGCAGCACACCTCGCGGCCGGCCCAGCCACGCATGGCGGCAACGGCGAACTGGAAACCATACTTGAGAAACTCGAGTACCTTCCGGTGGATGCAACGAAGCCTCGTGAGCTGCAGAACCGCGTTGCTCTCCTCGAAGCAGCCGGCAGATTTCCCAGCCTGTTCCAGCTGGCTGCCCCGGACGCACCGGGTGTTACATTCTTTGGTGCTGAAGTCAGCGCGGCCGGCATCGATCTCACACACTTGCATCAAGCGCGCTCAAGCGCATCCGGCGCGGGCTTGTCGCTGCGCCAGGCTTTCGAAGCATGCGTCGGAGAAGGCATCGAATATCTTTCCCAATTCGAGACCGCGCATGATCGCCTCCGGCAGGGTGGGATCGAGGACGGTCTTGCGGCTTTCGATCCCTCTTCCCGCAAGACCCTCGCTGAATTTTTGAAGGCATCGGAGCGGCCCGAGCCTGATCGTATCGATTGGATTGAAGCAAGGCAGCTGTCGAGTGGTCGGTCGGTCCCGTATCCAGCGGATTTATGTCTGCGGCGCACCCCCGAACGCAACGCGTTCGCCCCGCCGTTCAAGTTAAGCTCAGGTTGCGCGGCTGGTCCCACTTTCGAAGCGGCTGCGCTGCATGGGATGCTGGAGCTGGTTGAAAGAGACGCCGCCGGCCTGTGGTGGCGGGGCGGTGTTCGAGGACGGATGGTTGCGCTTGAAGGGTGTGCGATCGCAACCGCAGCAGCTTTGGTCGCGCAGGCTAGGGGCGGAACAAACACGCGCAGGACGTGGCTCCTTGACATCACGACGGACCTTGACGTCCCGAGTATTGTGGCGATTTCCAGCCGCCCTGACGGGAGCGGTTTCGCCTGCGGGCTCGCCGCCCGTCTGACGCTGCAGGGCGCGGTGCGCTCGGCGTTGATGGAGATGTTCCAGATGGAATTGGCCTATGTCGTTGTGGAGGCAAAGCGTCAGGAAGGAGGTGCATTGAACGAGTACGACCTACGACATATTGCCCGCAGTACGCTCGTCGATACGGCGAGCTGTGAACTGCTGCATCCGACTGCAACGGGCCGTCAGGTCAGCGAAATTGTCGCGGATACTCCGACGCAGCAGCTTGAAGCACTGGTCGAGAGACTGTCAGCCAAGGGCATCGAGACGTTTGCTATGGATCTGACTCGTCCCATGTTTGCCATTCCGGTTGTCCGGATTGCCGCACCCGCCCTCCAGATGGAACCCGGCGAGGTCGCGACCGAGCGATTGACGTCCGTGCGACGCCGGACCGGCGGCGGCGAGATTTATACGCGTGGCATTACTTTGTTATAGTTATTTCTGGTTTTGAATGCGATCCGAATTGCTGCACGAATTGCCAGTGGGCAAATCCCAGCCTCAATCCTCATTCGCCTTGAAGCGCCCGAGCCCCTTCATCACGAACGGCGCGAGCAGCGCGATCAGCGCGATGGCGAGCAGCGTCGCCGACATCGGGCTTTGCACCAGCGCCATGGGATCGCCGAGGCTGATCGACATCGCGCGGCGCAGCTGGCTTTCGGCGATGGGACCGAGGATGAGGCCGATAACGACCGGCGCGATCGGAAAATCGAACCGGCGCATCAGAAAGCCCATCACGCCAAAACCGGCCAGCATCGACAGCTCGACCACCGACGGTTTTGCCGCGATGGTGCCGGTGGTCGCGAATACGAGAATCCCGGCGTAGAGCCATGGCTGCGGGATCGCCAGCAGTTTTACCCACAGGCCGACCAGCGGCAAGTTGAGGACCAGCAGCATGACGTTGGCGATGAACAGGCTTGCGATCAGGCCCCACACCAGATCGGGCCGCTCCGCGAACAGCAGCGGTCCCGGGTTGAGGCCGTATTGCTGAAAGCCCGCCAGCATCATCGCGGCGGTCGCCGAGGTCGGAAGGCCGAGCGTCAGTAGCGGCACCAGCGTGCCGGCGGCGGAGGCATTGTTGGCGGCTTCCGGCCCCGCGACGCCTTCGATGGCGCCCTTGCCGAATTCCTCCGGATGTTTGGTCAGCCGCTTCTCGGTGGAGTAGGACAGAAAGGTCGGAATCTCCGCGCCGCCCGCCGGAAGCGCGCCGATCGGAAAACCGAACAGCGTGCCGCGCAGCCATGGTTTCCATGAGCGCTTCCAGTCCTCCTTCGTCATCCACAGCGAGCCGCGCACCGGCTCGAGTTTCTCCTCGGCATGATGCCGCCGCGATGCGACGTAAAGCGCCTCGCCGAGCGCGAACAGCCCGACCGCGAGCGTCGTCACTTCGACACCATCGAGCAGTTCGGGGATGCCGAAAGCAAGCCTGGGCTGGCCGGTGAGCTTGTCGATGCCGATCAGCCCGAGCGTCAGCCCGACGAACAGGCTTGTCAGCCCGCGGATCGGCGAATCTCCGAAGGTTGCCGACACCGTGACGAAGGCGACGCACATCAGCGCAAAATAATCCTCCGGGCCAAAGCGCACCGCGAAATCGACCAGCCACGGCGCCAGAAAGGCAAGACCGATGGTGGCGACGGTGCCCGCGACGAACGAGCCGATCGCAGCGGTCGCCAGCGCAGGGCCGCCGCGGCCGGCCTTGGCCATCTTGTTGCCCTCCAGCGCGGTTGCCATCGAGGCGCTCTCGCCGGGCGTGTTGATGAGAATGGCGGTGGTGGATCCGCCATACATGCCGCCATAATAGATCCCCGCGAACATGATCAGCGAGCCGCCGGGATCGAGCTTGTAGGTCACCGGCAGCAGCAATGCGACGGTGAGCGCGGGGCCGATGCCGGGCAACACGCCGACCGCGGTGCCGAGCAGCACGCCGATCAGCGCATAGGCCAGGTTCATCGGCTGGACGGCCACCGCCATGCCGTGAGCGAGCGCGGCGAAGGTGTCGATCATTACATCAACCTTTCCAGCGGGCCGGCGGGCAGGCTCAGCGTCAGCAGCCGGTCGAAGGCGAGATAGATCAGGGTGGTCATCACCAAGGCGATGGCGAGATCGGCGAGAATTGCCCGCCGTCCGAAAGCGGTCGAGGTCGTGACGAACAGCGCGGTGGTGGCAAGGATAAAGCCGCCGCCAAACCCGATGATGGCGATGAGCAGCGCAAGGCCTGCGAGGATCAGCAGCACAGCCCTGGGATCGGCGCTCTCGCGCGGTGGCAGATTGCCGCGCAGCGCGTCGACCAGATTGCCGATCGCGAGAATGCCGAGCCCGATGGCGATGACGACCGGCATCACCTGGGGTCCCATCCCGTAGCCGGTGCTGGCCGGCAGTTGGTTCGCGTCCCATACCAGCACCGCGGCCACCGCCGCGAGCACCAGGGCAATGACAAGGCCCGCGGGATCGACGCGTCGGGACGCAGGACCGATTGACAGATCGCTATCCGGCGTCATGATTTGACCAGGCCGACCGATTTCAGCACCTCGGTTACCCTGGCATTTTCCTTTTTCAGGAAGTCCGCGAACGCATCGCCGCTAAGATAGGCGTCATCCCAGCCCTTCTGCTTCAGGATGTCCTTCCAGGCGTCGGACTTGACCATCTTCTCGACCGCGTCGGTCAGGGTCTTGCGCTGTTCCGCCGTGATGCCGGGAGCTGCGACCACCGAGCGCCAGTTGGTCAGCACGAGGTCGATCCCCTGTTCCTTGAACGTCGGAATATCCAGCCCGGCGATGCGTTTCTCCGAGGTCACGCCGAGCGCGCGGAGTTTTCCGGACTTGATCTGGCCGTCGTATTCGCTCACGCCCGAAATCCCGGCGGTGACCTTGCCGCCGAGAATGGCCGCCAGCGACTCGCCGCCTCCGGAAAACGGGATGTAGTTGACCTTCTTCGCGTCGGCGCCGACCGCGCCCGCAAACAGCGCCGCCATGATATGGTCGACCCCGCCGGCCGAGCCGCCGGCGAAGGTGGTCTTGGCGATGTCGGCCTTCAGCGCGGCCGCAAGATCCTGCGCCGTCTTGAGCGGCGAATTCGCCGGCACCACGATGACCTGGATCTCCTCGGTCAGACGCGCGATCGGCGTCACCTGATCCAGCGTCACCGGCGATTTGTTCATGGCGAGCGCGCCGACCATGACGAAACCGTTCACCATCATCTGGTTGCCGTCGCCCTTGGCGCCGTTGACGAACTGCGCGATGCCCACGCTGCCTCCGGCGCCCGCAACATTGGTGACCTGGACGCTGCGCGCGATTCCGGCGGCGACAAGGGCCTGCTGCATGGCGCGGGCGGTCTGATCCCATCCGCCGCCGGGCGCTGCGGGCGCCATCAGCTTGAGCTCTAGCTGCTGCGAGAGGGCCGGACCCGCCGCGGCGAGGGTCAATGCGGCAACCGCGCCGAACAGGCGCGCGCGAAATGGGGTCATTGAGGTTCCTCCGGGGCTGGTGCGGCGCTGGCCGTTGCCGGCCTTGCCGCATTGTGTTTCGTCGCATTCCAGCCGGAAAAGCCGCCTCTGTCCACAAATTCGTCGGACACGATTGCGGTGCGGACAGCGACCGTCTGCCGCGCGTGTTCGAGCATTTCCATTGTCGCTCTGGCACAAAACAAAAGGGCGGCAGATTGCTCTGCCGCCCTCATCAGTCTTGGGAGAATGCCTTACTTCAGGTTGGTCATCGCGGTCAGGTCGGCCGAGAGTTTTGCGGTGAACCTCGCGTCGCACCAGTTGGAGCCGAGCGCGGTGGCGCCGGTACCGGGGTTGATCGGCGTCACGAAGGCGGGGCTTGCACTCGTGGTCGCGAAATCGCTGGTGAAGGCGTTGCAGCTTGCCTTGGAGAGGTTGGTGTCGGAGTAGCGGAGATCGAGCGTGAAGACCTTGTAGGTGAAGCCGACGCCGATATTCCAGGTGTTGTAGCTCGGCTCGGGGATGCCGGCGGCATAGGCCGGGACGATCAGGCCGTTGCCGTAGAAAGAGTCGGACGTTCCGAGCCACTGCCGGCCAAATTCGCCGGACACGTACATGCCGATGCCGGTCGAGCCGAACCAGGTCCCCGGCGCGGTGAACTTGCCGGTGATGGACGCGTAGTTGCCCCAGGCGCCGAGGTTCAGGAAATTCGGCGAGTAGTACTCGTTGGCGCCGATCTGGAACATGTCGTTCAGGGTCACATTGACCTTGGCATAGCCTTCATAAAAGCTGGCATCGCGCTTGGCGACGTTGCCGAAACCGACCGGCACGGCGAGGCCGTTGGGCAGATTGCCGTTGGCGACGCAGTCGAATCCGGAGCCCGGAATGCCGGACCCGGGGAAAGCGGCCGCGTTGAAGCACTGTCCGCCCGGATAGAGGTAGCCCCAGGCGCCGAAGTCGAAGGCGAACATGCCGATGGTCGGCCGGATACCGCCGTAGATATCGACCTCAGCCGCGGCGCGGTTCGGGAAGGAAATGCTTTCGAAGGACGAACCGACATAAAGCTGCACGTCCTTGGTGACGTTGTAGCGCGGCTCGAAATAAGCGGTCACCGAGGGCTTGTGGTTGGACTGGGTGACACCGCGGAAGATGTAATCGCTCATGATGCCGGCGCCAAAGGCGATATCCCACGGCTCGAAGGGCGCGGGCGGCGGCGCCTTGACCGCTTTGACGGCCATATCCGCAGCAAGAGCCGAACCCGAAAGCAATGCCAGCGCCGTTGCCAACAAAACTGTTTTCTTCATGACGATCCCCATCGTTTTAAGATCAGTGCGACTTCGAGGCCCCAAGCAAAGCGACAATCGAGTGCAACCAATTTCCGCGGACCAATCTGCGGTGCGACACCCGTTGCGGGAAGCTAAAAAGACAAGCAACTGCCGCCTTTTTGGGCGTCTGCCGGATGTTGTCGGCATGTGTTGCATTCCGACAACTATTTTCGGCAAGATTCCATGTGAGGGCGGATCTGGGGAGGGAATCCCTGGGGCATCTTTGCAACAAATCCGGCGCCGAATCTGAGCCGACGCGGTCGGCCGTTGCGATTCGGGGCCACGATGCCCCAAATAGAAAGGCCGCAGCGACCGCTGCGGCCTTTGATGACCCGGTAAGTTGGCCGGCTCAGTTGGAATCGTCGTTGCCGCCCGAGGCGCTCTCCTCCGCCACCGGCGGCAAGGGCTGTGGATTCAAATCGGACGACGAGGCGGGCGCGGCGGCGCGCTTTGCCGCCTTCTTCGGCGCGGCTTTCTTGGCTGCCTTCTTCGCCGGCTTGGCGGCGTATTTTTTCTTCGCGGGCCTGCTGGTTTTCTTGGCGGCCTTTTTCGCCGCTTTCTTCACGTATCTTTTCGCTACGGCCTTTTTCTTCTTGGCTTTCTTGCCTTTCGCTTTCTTCGCCTTCTTAGCCATCATGATCCTCCTGTTGCCGCAAATAGGTTCGATCGAGCATCTCAAGTCTTCCGCTGCAGCGGGCCTTCAACCGATCAGTTCAATGCCGGCCGCGGACCGCCTGTCGCCCAGTCGAGAAGCTCTACCGTGTGAACCACAGGGACCGGCGTTCCGTCGACTTTCCGTACAGAGCCAATCTGCACCATGCATCCGATGTTTCCGGCCGCGATCACGTCCGGCTTGACGCTCGCGATGTTGGCGATCTTGCGATCGCGCAATCTGCCCGCAAGTTCAGGCTGGAGAATGTTGTACGTGCCCGCCGAGCCGCAACACAAATGACTCTCCGGCACATCTTTCACCACGAATCCATTCTTGGAAAGCAATTCTTTCGGAAGCTGCACGATTTTCTGTCCGTGCTGCAGCGAACATGCCGAGTGATAGGCGACGATGAGATCGCTGCGCCGCTGCGGCACAGGCAGATCCAGGCTGTCGACATATTCGCTGATATCCTTGGCCAGCGCCGAAATTTTCGCGGCGGGCCCGGCGAATTCGCGGTCCTCGCGCAGCATGAATCCGTAGTCCTTGATCACGGTGCCGCAGCCGGACGTCGTCACCACGATGGCGTCAAGTCCGCCCCGCTTGTCCTCATCGAGCCACGCCGTGATGTTGGCGCGCGCGCGTCCCAGCGCATCGCCGTCGCGGCCGAGGTGGTGGGTCAGCGCGCCGCAGCACTGCTCGTCCCTGACCAGCACCACCTCGATGCCATGCCGCGTCAGCAGGCGAATGGCCGCCTGATTGATCCGCGGCGCCAGCACTTGTTGAGCGCAGCCTTGCAGTAGCGCAACCCTTCCGCGCTTCGGTCCGAGGGCCGGAAACACGCTGCCTCCGGCCGGTCCGGACGGCGGCAATCCGCGCGGCGCCAGCGCCAGCATCGCCTTGATTCGCCGAGACAAAGATGGCGTCGGCGCTCGCGGGGCGGAGGCCGGCAGCAACGCCGCCAGCGGCCGTCCCAGCCGCGCCAAAAGCATGCTGGCGCGAAACAGGCCTGGCCGCGGCAGGACCCACGCCAGAACCGCGCGCAGCGCCCGCTCGCTCAGCGGCCTTGTGTATTGCTCCTCGATCCTCACCCGCGCCTGATCGACCAGATGCATGTAGTTCACCCCGGAGGGGCAGGTGGTCATACAGGCAAGGCAGGAGAGGCAGCGATCGATGTGCTTGACCACCTCCGCCGTGGGCGGCTTGTCCTTCTCCAGCATCTCCTTGATGAGATAAATCCGGCCGCGCGGGCTATCCAGCTCATCGCCGAGCAGCACATAGGTGGGACAGGTCGCGGTGCAGAACCCGCAATGCACGCAGGCACGCAGGATCTTGTCGGCTTCCGCAATGTCGGGGTCGGCGAGTTGGGCTACGCTGAATTCGGTTTTCATGTCGCAAGTCCCCGCGCCATGCGGCCGCGGTTGAGGATGTGTTTCGGGTCGAAGCTGTGGCGGATGCGCTCGGTTAAACTCGCTAGGCCAGCCGCCTGCGGGTGGAATACGTCGATCTCCCGGCGTACCGGTTCGGAACCGCGGATCAGCGTGGCGTGGCCCCCGGCCGCATCGACCAGCGGCCGCAGTTTGCCTGCGCCTGCATCGCTAGATGGTTTCAGAGCCGCCCAAATCAACCCGCCGCCCCAGTCGTAAAAGACGTCGCCGCCACAGTCCCGCGTCAGCGCCCTTCCAAGCACGCCGCCCGAGGCCGGCGGACAGACGATGCGCCACACCGGCCAGGCGCCAAGCACGCCGCCCGCCGCGAACGGCGCAGCATCGCGTATCGAACTCCAGACCGCCGCCGAAGTCGCATCTTCGATAATCTCGGCGGCTCCGAAGCCGCGGAGCGCCTCGCCGAGCGAAGCTGCGCGGTGGGCGGCGGAGGCCGTGATGCCCTCCAGCCGCAGCAAGGTGATCGCCTGCCGCGGCGAGCCGAGATCGGCCAGCGCGCCCAGGCCTGCCCCAACGGCCGAATTCGGTACATGCGCGGCACCCGAAACATCGAACGGCGAGCCCAGCGCCGCGGTCATCGCGCGGTTTGCGGAGATATCATCGAGCCCGCGCAGCACCAGCGTGCGTTCGCTCTCGGCCTTCGGCATCACCTTCAGCGTCACCTCGGTCATGACCGCGAGCGTCCCCCACGATCCTGCCAAGAGCTTGCAGAGATCGTAACCGGTGACGTTCTTCACCACCCTTCCACCGGCTTTAAAGCTGTCGCCGAAGCCGGACACTGCGTGCGCGCCGAGCAGATGGTCGCGCGCGCCCCCGGACTTGATGCGCCGGGGACCGGCGAGCCCCGCGCCGATCATGCCGCCGATGGTGCCGATATCAGGCGTGCCCAAAAGCTGCGAGGTGTTCATCGGCTCGAAGGCGAATTGCTGGTTTTTTGAATCGATCAGCGACTTGACGTCGGCAAGCGGCGCGCCGGCCTGTACGGTGATGATCAGTTCGTTCGGCTCGTAGGACGACACCGCGTTCAACGCGGAGAGGTCGAGCAGCGCGTTGGTCGCCATCGGGTGACCGATCGCGCGCTTGCTGCCGCCGCCTATGATTTCCAGCGGCTGCTCGCTCGCAACCGCCGCGCGCACCACCTGCTCGACGTCCTTGGCGTCACGTACCTTCAGGGTGTCCACGCTGGCCGCCTTCTCATTCGTCATGGCCGGGCTTGTCCCGGCCATCCACCTCTTGATCGACCACGCACCAGGAAAGACGTGGATGCCCGGGACAAGCCCGGGCATGACGGAGCGTTTGGAGGCGACGCTGGATCATCCTCAAAATCTCGGAATGTCCGGAAACGCCAGCCTGCCGCCGTGGACGTGTACCCGGCCGAGCTCGGCACAGCGGTGCAGGGTCGGAAACACCTTTCCCGGGTTGAGCAGCCCCTGCGCATCGAAGGCGCATTTCAGCCGCTGCTGCTGGTTGAGGTCGATTTCGGTGAACATTTCCGGCATCAAATCGCGCTTCTCGATGCCGACGCCGTGCTCGCCGGTGAGCACGCCGCCAAGCTCCACGCATGCGCGAAGGATATCGGCGCCGAAAGCCTCGGCGCGGTCCATCTCGCCGGGCTGGTTGGCATCGTACAGGATCAGCGGGTGCAGGTTGCCGTCGCCGGCGTGAAACACGTTGGCGACGCGCAGCCCGTATTTCTCCGAGAGCTCGCGGATCCGCGCCAGCGCCTGCGGCAGTGCGCCGCGCGGAATGGTGCCGTCCATGCAGAGATAATCCGGCGAGATGCGTCCCACGGCCGGAAACGCCGCCTTGCGGCCGGCCCAGAACAGGTTTCGCTCCTGTTCGGAATTCGATATTTGGCACGTGGTTGAGCCGCACCCCAACGCGATGGCCTCGACCCGCTTGATCAGCTCGTCGACCTCGACACCCGGGCCGTCAAGTTCGATGATCAGCAGCGCCTCGACGTCAAGCGGATAGCCGGCATGGACGAAGGCTTCCGCGGCGTGGATCGCGGGCTTGTCCATCATCTCCATGCCGCCGGGAATGATGCCGGCGCCGATGATATTGGCGACGCATTGGCCGGCCGCCTCCACTTCCGAGAAACCGACCATCAGCGCCCGCGCCGTCTCCGGCTTTTGCAGGATGCGCACGGTGATTTCGGTGATGACGCCAAGCAGCCCTTCGGACCCGGTGATGATGCCCATCACGTCGTAGCCTGAGCTTTCCGGAGATTTGCCGCCGACCTTGATGATTTCGCCTGACATCAGCACGATCTCGCAGCCCAGCACGTTGTTGGTGGTCATGCCGTATTTCAGGCAATGCACGCCGCCGGAATTTTCCGCGACATTGCCGCCGATCGAGCAGGCGATCTGCGAGGATGGATCCGGCGCATAGTAAAATCCGGCATGCGCCACCGCCTGGCTGATGGCGAGGTTGGTGACGCCGGGCTCGGTCACCACCACGCGGTTGTCGAAATCGATCTCGCGGATGCGCTTGAACTTGCCGAGGCCGAGCAGCACGGCGTCCGCAAGCGGCAGCGCGCCGCCGGACAGCGAGGTGCCGGAGCCGCGCGGCACCACCTTGATGCCTTCATCGAAGCAATATTTCAGCACCCGCGAGACCTGCTCGGTGGTGTCGGGCAGCACCACCACCATCGGCGGCTGGCGATAGGCCATCAGGCCATCGGATTCATAAGGCAGCATCTCGGCGGCGGAATCGATCACGCCCTCGCCGGGTACGATCGCGCGCAAATCGGCCACGATCCTGTCGCGGCGGCCGAGAACCGCGGAATCCGACGCGGGCATCAATATGGTCATTCGGGAACACCCCACGGGCGCATGAGCGCTTAATTTTATCGCATGGAAACAAGCACGTCCCGATGCGTTTGGGTAGGTCGCCAAATAACGGCCGGGGCCTCTGCCCGCTTGTCCACCGGGACACGCTTGTGCCACAACAGAATCGCGGAACCCGCTGCAACCGGCCAAGAAACCGACCCAGAGCATTCCATGAAACAACTGACCCTGACTACGCTGATCGTCATCGCATCCGCCGCGGCATCCTCCGCCGCGCCGGCGCAGGATGTCGCCGCCGGCAAAACCTCCTTCAACAAGTGCCTGGCCTGCCACGCGGTCGGCGAAGGCGCCAAAAACAAGGTCGGCCCGGTGCTCAATGGCCTGAACGGACGCAAGTCCGGCACCGTCGAGGGCTACAGCTATACGGAGGCCAACAAGAATTCGGGCATCACTTGGGATGAAGCCAGTTTCAAGGATTACATCAAGGATCCCAAGGCCAAGATCCCCGGCACCAAAATGGTGTTCGCCGGGATCAAGAACGAACAGGAAGCCAGCGATCTGTGGGCGTTCCTCGCGCAATACGACAAAGACGGCAAAACGAAATAGGCGGGAGAGTGCGCTGTGCTTCACCTCTCCCGCAGGGAGAGGTCGGATCGCAAAGCGATCCGGGTGAGGGGTTACGGACTATCGATGGAGCCTAACCCCTCACCCGGCTCGCATCTGACGATGCAAGCCGACCTCTCCCTAAGGGAGAGGTGAAGGTTCACTGCGTCCGGGACAAGAAAGCCTACGCCCCCACCAGCATCTTGGCAGGCAGCACCGCCTGCACGACGAGGCCGCGGGCGCGGGCGTCCATCACCCCGACCGCGCGCAGCGCCAGCAGCGTGACGGTCTGCACGGCATCGCGCAATTTTGCCGGATCGTCGAGATTTTCCGGCGCCAGTGGGCCGACCAGCGATTCATGCAATGCGCCGAGCAGCGCGGACGCCGCCAGCGCGGTGTCCTGCGCCGGCAGGTGTCCCGCGCGCACCGCCGCCGCGATCCGCAATTCGATCTCGCCTGATATCTCGCGGCGGCTCGCCAGCCGCGACGCTGTGACGTCGACATCGACCGGCTCGGCCAGGATGCCCCATGCGAGCTTGCGGTGTGACAGCACATGCACCGCGACGGTGGTGACGGCCGCCGCCAGCGCCGAGGAAGGCCCGGGCGCGGCGTCCGCAGCGCGGCGGATCGCGGCCAGCTCATCGCGCGAAACGTCGGCGATCAATTCGGATATCAAATCGGATTTCGAGGGAAAATAGCGATAGACGGTCCCGGCGGCGACATTGGCGCGGCTTGCGACCGGCGCAATCTGAACCGCCGCCATGCCGCCTTCCGCGGCGGCATCCCGCGCCGCCGCCAGGATGGCGCTGCGGCGCGCCGCAAGGCGCTTTACGACCTGATGAGTCCGCCGGTAAACCATGCCGCGTTTCGCTCCCGCAAGCGGAGTTTTCGAGCGATGCTGGGAGATTCGCTGAAAGAACTGAACACCAATTCAGAACTCTTGACAAGCATTCGTAACCACGAGCGGATGAATTGAACGGCCTATGTCTGGAATTGGCGGATGTTGATCGGCGGCGCCGACGGCGCGGCGCCCATGCGCGTCGCAAAGCAACGGCAGGCGATCAGCGCGCCGACCACCAATGTCGCTGCAAAACCGGTTGGCGCGCCGAACAGCGGATAGAACATCAGCAAAAATGCCATCAAACCAAGCGCCGGCAATTCATAGCGGCGGAAGCCGTCGCTGAGCCCGATCCGGACCAGGAATCCGACCGCGACCGCCAGCACCATCACGTCGTAGAGAAACAGATAGGGCGTCACCAGCAACGTCCCGGTCGCAAGCGCCGCGGCTTTCAGCGAATAGCGCACCCGGCTCCGCCACAGCAGCACCAGCGCCACTGCGACCGCCGCGATCATGGTCCACTGCAAGGCCCAGCCCAGGGATTCGCTGCCGCCGAAATAGCGCACCAGGGCAAAAATGCTCTGCATCTTGCCCCATGGCGCGCGGCCTTCGGTGAGGAAGGCCTGCGAGAACATCGGCAGCCAGTGAAAGAAGGCGAGCCAGCTCTCGGTGCCGAAGGCAAGCCACGACAAGCCGGCGATCGCGGCCGCGACCATTCCGGCGGTGAAAAACACCGTCCATTGCGACGCTGCGATCAGCACCAGCGGAAACAGCAGGCCGTATTGCGGCTTGTAGCTGAGCAGCCCGAGGCAGATGCCGGACAGCACCGGCCGCGCCGGCAGCAGGATCAGCATGCCGCCGACCAGCGAGGCGGTGAGAAAGCCGTTCTGCCCGACCAGCGTATTGGTCAGCACCACCGGGAACGCCGCCGCCAGCATCCAGCCGAAGCGCCGCCCGACGATCGCGCGCAGCGTCACCAGATAGGGTATGAGGCTGACCGAAACCCAGCCGATGAACGCCACGGCGTACGGAAACTGCGCGAGGAAAGCCGCCACGAACAGGAAAGGCGGCGGATAGTGCCACGCAAAATGGCCGGCGAAGGTCTGGCCGAGCACGCCGACCTGAACCTGCTTCTGGATGTCCCAGTCCCAGGCCCATGCCGGATGGCCATCGAGCACCAGCTTTCCCGCGGACCAGACATTGACGAAATCGATGGGAATGCCGAGGCCGTTCGGATCGGTGATCCACCAATGCGCAAAATACGCCGTCGGGAAAAACGCCGCGTTGATGACGAACAGCACAAAGCAGGCGTTGAACAGCGCCGCAGGAGGCGCGTTCTGTTCGGGTATCGTTGGGACGGAAACCGCCGCGGCCATGGCTATCCCTGCGTGCGCTGTCTCGCGCCGCCTCCAGCAATAAGCCAGACAGGCTTGAGGAAATCTTAAGGATCAGGGCCAAATGCCGTCATGGCCGGGCTTGTCCCGGCCATCCACGTCTTACTTGCTGAAGGATGAAAGGCGTGGATGCCCGCGACAAGCGCGGGCATGACGAACCTAAGTACAACCTTCAATTCCCCGTCTGCAGTTCGCCGAAGCGCTCCCACGTCCTGCCGGAAAACCGCATGAACTGCATCTGCTCGACCGGCACGTGATCGGTCGGCGAGGTGTTGACCTTGATGCCCGGCAGCAGCATGGGCAATTCGAGGTCCTTGATCGCGTAGGCCTGCTTCAGGATGTTCTCGGTCGACAGGTCGTCGCCGCAGGCTTTCAGCACATGTTCCAGCGCCATCGCGCTGTTGTAGGAATTGACATAGTTGGTGTCATGCAGGTCGCCGTCGGGAACGTATTTGATCATGAACTCCCGCCAGCCTTTTACCCCTGCATCGTCCTTCCAGGCCGGATCGTCAGGATCTTTTACGTAGGCGGTGGACAGGATGCCCTGCCCGGCCTCCAGCCCGGCGGGCTCCATCACCGTGGACACCCAGACCGCGACATTGGACAGGAAGGTCAGCGGCCGCCAGCCGATCTCGAATGCCTTGCGGATCGATTGCGCGGCGAATTTCGGCGTCGCCGCGATCACGAATACGTCGGCGCCGGAGGCTTTAAGTTTTACAATCTGGGAATCGATGGTGGGGTCCTGGATTTCGTAGGTCGCTGCGGTGACGACGGAATCGTATTTCTCGCCCAATACATCCTTAAGCCCCAGGAGATAGTCGCGCCCAAAGTCGTCGTTCTGCGAGATCACCGCGAATTTCGCGTTCGGATTCTTCGCCAGCGCATAACGCGCATACAGCCGCGCCTCGTAGCGGAACGGGCCCTGCACGCCGAGCGTCGCCTGCGGATATTGCGCGGGGTCGGCGAATTTCGAGGCGCCGGAGCCGATGAACAGCTGCGGCACGTTCTTGCTCTGCAGGTACTTGGCGATCGCGGTGTTGTGCGCGGTGCCGATCGAGGAAAAGATCAGCGCGACCTCGTCGCTCTCCACCAGCCGCCGCGTCTGCTCCACGGTCTTCGGCGGCGCGTAGCCATCATCCAGCGAAATCAGATTGACCTTGCGCCCGTTGATGCCGCCGCGCTCATTGACCATCTTGAAATAGCCGACCTCGCCCTTGCCGAGCGCGCCGAACGCGGAGACGGGGCCGCTATAGGGCATGGTCTGGCCGATGCGGATTTCGGTGGGGGTGACGCCGCGGAAGTCGGTTGCAAACGAGGCCGCAGGTAACAGCGCCGCCATGCCCCATAGGGCAGCAAATCCCGTAACAACGTGCATCGATTCCTCTCCCATTCAGACACGCCGAGAACACGCGTGCGGCTGGCCCTACTCTCGCCCCCGGGCGAAACAATGACATGAGGCGTCGATGGGCGCCACTCGTAAACGTGATTGGGCTAGCAAAGGCGGAACGCACGACCAAAGGTCTCGCGTTTACCTTTGTTCGCACAGGTAATTAGACTACCAAAAGCTACGAGAAAAAAGAAAATCGCCGCTTAGATGAAATATCGTTTGACTCCCGCTATGGTTGTTAGTTCATATTGAAGGAAATTGAGGCCGAAAGGCCGCCATTTCTTCGAAACCCTAGATACGGCCGCTTTGAAAGGCCGCACCCACTGATGTCCAATCATTGAGGAGCGCTAAATGTTTATCAATCTTAGTTTCGACGCGAGTGTCAGCACCACCGCGCGGGCAGTAGTCAATTCCGTAGCTCAATTTCTCCAGGCTCAGTTCTCCGATCCAATTACGATCAACATCAATGTAGTATTCGGCAATACCGGACTCGGTAAAAGCAACTACAATCTCGACCCTTATACCTATTCGCAAATCAAGACCGCCTTGATCAATGACGCAACGTCGAGCGACGATGTCTCCGCCGTTTCGTTTTTGTCGGCTACGGACCCGATAAGCGGCGCGCATAGCTGGACAATGACTCCCGCCGAAGCCAAGGCTTTGGGCCTGATCTCCGGCAGCGGGACCGCTTCTGACGGCACTATAACATTCAGCAATACAGCCGCGTTCGACTATGACCGCAGCAACGGCATTACATTCAATCAGTACGATTTCTATGGGGTGGTCGCGCATGAAATGACCGAAGTGATGGGCCGTGAATTGAACGCCATCGGCAACACTGTCCAGTTCGGCCCTGGCTACCATCCGTTGGATCTCTTCAAATACGCTTCGGCGACCAATCACAGCTTCACCGGCAGCCAAACCGGATATTTTTCCGTTAACAACGGCTTCAGCGATCTGAACCCGATTTTCAATACGCGGACCGATGGCGACTTCGGTGATTGGGCAAGCAGCGAGGCCGGCGACGCCTTCCTCGCATTCAGCGACCCAAGTGTGGTGAATGCTATCACTACGGCGGATCTCGTACTGCTGGATGCGATCGGTTTCACCCGAACCGACGACTACACGTCAACCGCGGCAACGACCGGACAGGTCACCGTAGGAAGCTCGACGACGGGCAACGTGAACTACCTGCGCGACCACGACTGGATTCGCGTCCAGCTTACCGCCGGAGTTCAGTATACGATGGACGAGCAGGGCCAGAGCGTCGGTGCCGGAACGCTGTCCGATCCATTCATGGCACTCTACAGCACCGCTGGCCAACTGATTACATCGGACGATGACAGCGGAGGAAGTCGCAATTCCCGCATCGTCTATACGCCGACCACCACCGGAGCCTACTATATTGACGCTGGCGCTTTCGATAATGAGGGGACAGGAACCTACCGTGTGAGCGTTAGCGGTGGGCCCTTGTCAGGCTCCGTGTCGATCAATGACGTGGCGCTCACCGAAGGTAACAGCGGCAGCAAGGTTGCGACCTTCACGGTGACGCGTAGCGGCGGCACGGCCCCATTCGCCATCAACTTTTTTACCTCCGACGGGGGCGCCACAACTGCCGACAACGACTACGTCGCGAACTCGGGCACGCTGAGTTTCGGCACCGGCGTCAACACGCAGACGATCTCGGTCACGATCAACGGCGACACCAAGGTAGAATCGGACGAAGCTTTCTTCGTCAACCTGTCGGGCGCGACCAACGGTGCCACCATCAGCGACAATCTGGGAATTGGCACCATTATCAATGATGATACGGCGCCCGCAGGCTCGGTGTCGATCGATGACGTGGCGCTCACCGAAGGTAACAGCGGCAGCAAGGTTGCGACCTTCACGGTGACGCGTAGCGGCGGCACGGCCCCATTCGCCGTCAACTTTTTTACCTCCGACGGGGGCGCCACAACTGCCGACAACGACTACGTCGCAACCTCCGGCACGCTGAATTTCGGCAGCGGCGTCAACACGCAGACGATCTCGGTCACGATCAACGGCGACACCAAGGTAGAATCGGACGAAGCATTCTTCGTCAACCTGTCGGGCGCGACCAACGGTGCCACCATCAGCGACAATCTGGGAATTGGCACCATTATCAACGATGATACGGCGCCCGCAGGCTCGGTGTCGATCAATGACGTGGCGCTCACCGAAGGTAACAGCGGCAGCAAGGTTGCGACCTTCACGGTGACGCGCAGCGGGGGCACTGCGGCATTCGCCGTCAACTTTTTCACGTCCGATGGCGGCGCCACCACCGCCGACAACGACTACGTCGCAAACTCCGGCACGCTGAATTTCGGCACCGGCGTCAATACGCAGACGATTTCAGTCACGATCAATGGCGATACGAAGTTCGAGTCCGACGAAGCCTTCTTCGTCAATCTGTCGGGCGCGACCAACGGGGCTACCATCAGCGACAATCTCGGTATCGGCACCATCATCAACGACGATGCGGCGCCGGCCGGCTCGGTTTCGATCAACGACGTATCTATCACGGAGGGCAATAGCGGCACCAAGGTCGAGACGTTCACGGTGACGCGCAGCGGGGGCACGGCGGCGTTCGCCGTCAACTATTTTACCTCAGACGGCGGTGCCACGACCGCCGACAACGACTACGTCGCAAACTCCGGCACCCTGAATTTCGGCACCGGCGTCAATACGCAGACCATTTCGGTCACGATCAATGGCGATACGAAGTTCGAGTCCGACGAAGCCTTCTTCGTCAACCTGTCGGGCGCGACCAACGGCGCGACCATCAGCGACAATCTCGGTATTGGCACCATCATCAACGACGATGCGGCGCCGGCCTCCGTGTCGATCAACGATGTGATAGTCTCGGAGGGCGACAGCGGTACCAAAGTTGCCACCTTTACGGCGACGCGTAGCGGCGGCACGGCGGCATTCGATGTCAACTTCACTACCGCGGATGGCACCGCCACGGTCGCCGACCATGATTACGTCGCGAATGCCGGTACGCTGCATTTCGGTGCCGGTGTCAACACGCAGACCGTTTCGGTTACAATAAGCGGCGACACCAAGCTGGAAAACAGTGAAACCTTCCACGTCAATCTGTCCGACGCGACCAACGGCGCCGTCATCGGCGACAACTCGGCGTTGGGCACCATCGCCAATGATGAAGGGACCTGGAGCCCCCACGAATTCAACGGCGACGGCAAGAACGACTTCCTGTGGCGCAACGACAACGGATCGGTCGCCACCTGGGACATGAACGATCGCAGTTCCAGCGGGGCTGCCATCGCCAGCGTTTCGAATGACTGGCACATTGCCGACACCGGCGATTTCAACCGCGACGGCAGGAGCGATATCCTGTGGCGCAACGACGGCGGCGCGGTTGCCACCTGGAACATGAATGATCGCAGTTATAATGGGCTGGTCATCGGCAGCGCGTCGAATGACTGGCATATCGCCGGCACCGGCGATTTCAACGGCGACGGCATGAGCGACATCCTGTGGCGCAACGACAGCGGGGCGGTCGCGACATGGAACATGAACGATCGCAGCCCCAACGGGGCTGTCATCGGCAGCGCTTCGAACGACTGGCACATCGCCGGCACCGGCGATTTCAACGGCGACGGCAAGACCGACATCCTCTGGCGCAACGATAGCGGGGCGGTCGCGACCTGGGACATGAACGACCGCACTCCCAACGGGGCTGTCATCGCCAACGTTTCAAACGACTGGCACATCGCCGGTACCGGCGATTTCAACCACGACGGCAAGACCGATATCCTGTGGCGCAACGACAGCGGAGCAGTCGCCACCTGGGACATGAACGATCGCAGTTCCAACGGCGCTGTCATCGCCACCGTCTCGAATGACTGGCACATCGCCGAGACCGGTGATTTCAACGGCGATCACAACACCGACATCCTGTGGCGCAACGACAACGGAGCGGTCGCCACCTGGGACATGAACGATCGCAGCTACAGTGGGCTCGTCATCGCCACGACACCAAATGACTGGCACATCATATAAGCGAATATAAGTGAGCTCGCAGCGGCTTTTTTGGTCCGCTGGGCGCCCTATGAGCTGAAAGAGCTCGCGCAGAAGCGGCGATTTGCGAAGTTGTGTACGCTCGAAACTTAGAGAAAAAAGAGCAATTGGCGCGCATGCCATTCTTCTAGTCGGTTGTAAGCTTCTATTATTCGCGGATCAAGACAGTGCTGGGCGGAAATGCAGTTCGGCCTGGGCATTCATGCCGCCGCGCGCCAACCGCGAAGCGGCCGCCAAATGATAAACATATGCCCTTCTCCGTATAGTTAGTCCCGGCAGACCACAGTACACCCGCGCGTCGTCATTTTCCCGACAATGCTTTCGCGAAGGCGAGGAAAAACTCGCAGAAAGCTTTTTGAATTTCCCACTGCAATCCTTCGGTTCCTGTTGACTTGGACCCGGCAGCCTGAGAACCATGGCGTGACATGCAATTTATTCAGGGGCGTCATGAAAACGATCGGACGATGCAACTGATGCTTGCCGCAGTCGCGGCGTCGTGCGCGCTGGCCGCCGGCACAATGACTGCAGCCTCGGAGTCACCTAGCTTCACCGCGACACCCGCAGTCGGTACAGCTCCGCTGGCAGTTCGGTTCACCGTCGGTGGGCGACCCGGACGATTCATGATTGACTTCGGCGACGGCAGCTCGCAGGCCACGCTCGACACCGTCCTGAGCCAACCCTGGATTAACCACTCTTATGCCGGTCCAGGCACCTACACCGCCACACTCTTTGCGACCGCCCGCGGCGGCACGGACGCCGAGCCGCAAGCTGTCGCTACTCTGGCAATCGCAGTGACCGATCCCCGCAAATAGATGCCGCCATGCTGAACCGAGGCTGACGTCGATACAGGGTACAGGCCGTGAGTCGTAGAATCTGGAACACGATGCATGGTAGCGATCTCCAGGGGGACGATTCGTCCCTCGATTCCTTCTATTCCGATACCGCATATTTTGTATTCGCCGAACCGTTTCAGCATCCACTGGATGAGACAGCGGCCACTCGCGTCTTCGAACCCCAACTCGCTCCGACTTCAACCCCTCTGACGATTGATGGATTTATTCCAGCGAATCCGGCTGTGACCGATGCAGCAGGCCCGCTTTCCGCTGCGGAGCAGCGTTCCGCTGCTGCGGACGATCCCACCCAAAGCGTCGGCGCAAGCACGGCCTCGTTGATCGCGTACAACGGTGCCGCGCACAGCCTTAATCCCTTCAGCGGCAACCCCGATATTGACGGGGTCCTGATCGGTTCGAAGTGGAACGGCGCGAACCTGACCTTCAGTTTCCCGACCAATGCCAACCAGTATCAGGCGGGTTACGGCAGCACACCATCGGGAAGCGGTTTTTCAACCAACCCCGGCGGGTTCATTCCCTTCAATGCCGCTCAACAGGCCGCGGCGCGCTATGCTCTGGCGCAGATTCAAGCCTATACAAACGAGACCTTTACCGAGATCACCGAGACTACGACCACCCACGCCACGATCCGGTTCGCACAGACCAGCGATCCGAATCTTGGCAGCGCTCAGGCCTGGTTTCCTTCCAATTTCAACCAGTCGGGAGATGTGTGGTTCGGCACCTCGACAAACCAACCCTTCTATTTGACGCCGGCGCCCGGCAATTGGGGCCAGGCCACCGTGATGCACGAGTTGGGCCACGCAATGGGGCTCAAGCACGGCCACCAGAATTATACCAACCTGGATTTGCGACCTTACCTCGAGCCTACCAGCACGACTGCGCGCTGGGGATCGCAGGCTGTGCCATCAAATCATGACGGCCAGAGCTGGACCTTGATGACCTACGCGTCGGACCCTGGCGATCCGAGCGGCCGCTTTTTCCAAGGCGACGGAGTAAACCAGCCTCAAACCTACATGCAGGACGACATTGCGGCCCTGCAATTCCTGTACGGGGCCAACTTCAACACCAATAATACAGACACCACTTACGCTTTCAGCACCATAACCGGCCAGATGTTCATCAATGGCGTCGGGCAGACGGCGCCGACCGGAAATGTCGTCTATCGCACGATTTGGGATGGCGGCGGCAATGATACATATGACCTGTCCAATTACTCCACCAATCTCAGTATCAATCTCAATCCGGGGGCATTCTCCAATTTCGGCATGCAGCTGGCCAACAATAGGCCGCTTTCTAACGGACCGGTCTTTGCCACGGGCAATGTCGCGAACGCATTGCTTTTCAACGGTGATGCCCGTTCGCTGATCGAAAACGCCATCGGCGGCTCTGGTAATGACACGTTTGCCGGAAATGCCGCGGACAACATTTTCCGGGGCCGCGGCGGCAACGACACCATCGATGGCGCCGGCGGGATTGATAGCGCAGTCTTTTCGGGACAGCGGTCGGCCTATGTACTCACCGCGCTGGCCGGCGATGGCGTGCGGGTTTCGGGACCGGACGGCGTTGACACCCTTTCCAATGTGGAGCGGCTGGTTTTCGACGACCAGACGGTAACGTGGCCGATCCCCGATGATTTTGCCGCCAATGTGGCGACCGCCGGAGCGATATCGATCGGCGGAACGGCAACCGGCAATATCGAGGTCACCGGCGACCATGACTGGTTCCGGGTGCAGCTGACCGCGGGGGTACAATACACATTCGACCTTGAGGGCGAGACCGTGGGAGCGGGAACGCTGCACGATCCTTTCATGCAGTTGTTCAACAGCTCGGGCCAACTCATCACGTCCGACGACGACGGTGGAGGAAACCTGAATTCCCGTATCGCATATACGCCAGGCAGCAGCGGCAGCTATTACGTCGATGCCGGGGGCTTCAACAATCAGTATAACGGGACGTACCGGGTCAGCGTCACCACCAGTTCGATTGCGATCCAGGACGTGATGATCATCGAGGGTAATAGCGGCACCCAAATTGCGATCTTCACGGTTACGCGCAGCGGCGGCACCGCGGCATTCGACGTCAATTTCACCACTTCAGACAACACCGCGACGGTTGCCGACCACGACTATATCGCGAATGCCGGCACGCTGCATTTCGACGCCGGCGTCAACGCGCAGACGATTTCGGTCGCGGTCAACGGCGATGCCAAGCTGGAGTCCAGCGAAACGTTCCTGGTCAATCTGTCGGGCGCGACCAACAACGCCGTCATCATCGACAGTTCGGCATTGGGCACCATCGCCGATGATGACGGGACCCGGAATCCCCACGAATTCAGCGGCGATGGCAAGGACGACTTTTTGTGGCGCAACGACAGCGGAGCGGTCGCCACCTGGGTCATGAACGACCGCAGCTCCAACGGGGCCGCATTTGCCACGGCATCGAACGACTGGCACATTGCCGAGACCGGGGATTTCAACGGCGACGGCAAGAGCGATATCCTGTGGCGCAACGACGACGGATCGGTCGCCACCTGGGTCATGAACGATCGCAGCTATAGCGGCGGCGTCATCGCCACGGTCCCGAATGACTGGCACATCGCCGGCACCGGTGATTTCAACGGCGACGGCAGGGGCGATATCCTGTGGCGCAACGACAGCGGAGCGGTCGCCACCTGGAACATGAACGATCGCAGTTCCGCCGGCCTCGTCATCGCGAACGTTTCAAACGACTGGCACATCGCCGGTACCGGGGATTTCAACGGCGACCACAAGGCCGACATCCTGTGGCGCAACGACAGCGGCGCGGTCGCCACCTGGGACATGGACGATCGTAGCTCCGCCGGGCTCGTCATCGCCAATGTTGCGAACGACTGGCACATTGCCGGCATCGGCGATTTCAACGGCGACGGCAAGGCCGACATCCTGTGGCGCAACGACAGCGGTGCGGTCGCCACCTGGGACATGAACGATCGCAGCTATAGCGGGCTCGTCATCGCCAACGTTTCGAATGACTGGCACATTGCCGGCACCGGCGATTTCAACGGCGACCACAAGACCGACATCCTGTGGCGCAACGACGACGGATCGGTTGCCACCTGGGACATGGACGACCGCAGCTACAGCGGCTTCGTCATCGCCACCACCCCGAACGACTGGCACATCATATAGGCGGCCTGGCGCAGCGGTTTTTGCTGCTGGCGCAACAATGCGTACTCGCTGCCCGGAACCGGAACTCGCTGAACGGAATTCGCGGTTCGCCGCAGTTATGGCTTGCTATTCCTGCGATCGTTCGTTAGGGCTGCGTGCAAATTACAAAGCCACAACTTTTTCTGCCTTAACCGCGTCCAAACATATGGCGCCGAACTTGCGAGCGACGATGGCAGCGACCCCGCATCGAACAATGGAAACGGCGGCGCCGCGATTGCGATCGCGACCATGAGCGCTGCGCCCACCGTTACAAACGTCGCCACCAGCGCTTCCTACATCGAAAACGCAACCGGCATTGTCATCGCGCCGGCGCTGACGGTGAGCGATGCGGATTCATCCACTCTCGCAGCGGCAACGGTACGCATCAGCGCCGGCAGCTTTGCCGGCGCCGGCGACACGCTTGGCGTCAACCTCGCCGTCAGCAACGGAACCGTCAGCGGCACCAACATTCACGTCAGCTACAACCTGGTCAACGGCACGCTGCTGCTGTCCGGAACCGACACCATAGCGCATTACCAGGACGTGCTCCGGCACGTCGTCTACTCCTCGAGCAGCGACGATCCGACCGATAAGGGCGGCGCCGCCACCCGCACCATCGAGTGGCAGGTGAACGACGGCTCGGCTCTCGTCGGCCCGCTATTCGGAAGTCCGGTGGTGCTGGGAGTTCGGTCCGATCCGCTGGCTGTGACCACAGGCGACTTCAACGGCGACGGCAAGCTGGACATCGCGGCCGGCAACCGGAGCTCCAAAACCGTATCGGTGCTGCTTGGGGACGGGCATGGCAATTTCACCGCCGCGACGGATTTCGCCACGGGAACGGGCCCCGCGGCTGTCGCCGCCGCCGACTTCAATGCAGATGGCAAACAGGATCTCGCGGTCGCCAACTCGCTCGGCACGGTTTCGATCCTGCTCGGCAACGGAAATGGCGGCTTCGCCGACCGGGTGGACTACCCGGTGGGATCACTGGCGCGTTCCATTGTCGTGGGCGACTTCAATGGCGACGGCAAGCTCGATCTTGCAACGTCAAGCCAGCAGTCGGAAACCATCTCCGTACTGCTGGGAGACGGCAATGGCGGCTTCACCCCCCTGCCGGATTTCGCGGCGGGAACAACCCCGTTCAGCATGGCAACCGCGGACTTCAACGGCGACGGCAAGCTGGATCTCGTCACTGCGAATTACAGCACCCAGAATGTCTCGGTCATGCTGGGGGATGGTAGCGGGCACTTCGGGCCGGCCGTCAGCCTCGGCGTGGGAGTGCTGCCGATCGGCGTCACCACCGGGGATTTCAACGGCGACGGCAAGATCGACCTCGCTGTTTGCAATTCCGGGTCGAACAACGTTTCGATATTGCTCGGCGACGGCGCTGGCGGCTTCGCCAATCGGGTAAACTACGCGCTGACATTCGAGCCGGAATCCATCAAGACGGGCGACTTCAACGGCGACGGCCGGCTCGATCTTGCGATCGCGAATTACACCAGCAATGCCACGGTGCTGTTCGGCAACGGCAATGGCGGCTTCGGGGCGCCGGCGAATTTCGCCCTGGGAGACGGATCGTTCTCCCTCGCGGTCGGAGATTTCAACGGCAGTGGCGCGCCCGACCTCGTGGCCTCCGGAGGCTTCGGCGCGACCCACATATCGGTTCTGCTCGACAACGCCACCAATCTCAGCGCCTTGCAGCGCACCGCGATCAGCATCGTCGCGGCGAACGATGCGCCGGTCAACACCGTACCGGTGCAGTTCGCGGAGAAAGGCAATCCCGATCTGGCGATTACCGGATTGTCGATAACCGACCCCGATGCGATATCGTTGACGACGATGCTGCATGTCGATCACGGCACGCTGACGGTCGCGGCCGGCGCCGGAACTATTGTCTCCGGCAACGGCAGCGCGGACGTTACGCTGACCGGCACCGTCGCCCAGATCGACGCGGCGCTGGGAGCGGCGAACAACGTCCTCTATCACCGCGCCTTCGATTTCAACGGCATCGACCATCTGACCGTAACCAGCAACGACCAGGGCGGTACCGGCGTCGGCGGGGCGCTTGTCGATGCCGATACGGTGGCGATCATGGTGAGGTCGCTGGGCAACGATTTCAATGGCGACGGCTTGAGCGACATCCTGTGGCGCAATGACGCCGGAGCGGTCGCCACCTGGGACATGAACGATCGCAGCTCCGCCGGCGCAGTCATCGCCAACGTTTCGACCGACTGGCACATCGCCGGCACCGGCGATTTCAACGGCGACGGCATGAGCGACATCCTGTGGCGCAACGACAGCGGCGCAGTCGCCACCTGGAACATGAACGATCGCAGCTCCGCCGGGGCCATCATCGGCTCGGTCACGAATGACTGGCATGTCGCCGGCACCGGCGATTTCAACGGCGACGGCAAGTCCGATATCCTGTGGCGAAACGACAGCGGCGCGGTCGCCACCTGGGACATGAACGATCGCAGCTATAGCGGGCTTGTCATCGCCAATGTTTCGAACGACTGGCACATCGCCGCCACCGGCGATTTCAACGGCGACCACAAGACCGACATCCTGTGGCGCAACGACAGCGGCGCGGTCGCCACCTGGGACATGGACGATCGCAGCTCCGCCGGCGCCGTGATCGGTACCATGACCAATGACTGGCACATCGCCGGCACCGGCGATTTCAACGGCGACGGCAAGTCCGACATCCTGTGGCGCAACGACAGCGGCGCGGTCGCCAGCTGGGACATGAACGATCGAAGCTACAGCGGAAGCGAGCTTGTCATAGCCAAGGTTTCGAACGACTGGCACATCGCCAACACCGGCGACTACAACGGCGACGGCAAGAGCGACATCCTGTGGCGCAACGACGACGGCGCGGTCGCGACCTGGGACATGGACGATCGCAGCTATAGCGGCGTCGTCATTGCCACGGCCGCGAACGACTGGCATATCGTGTAGGCGAGCTCACCTCGCTGGAGCGCTCTATCGCCGCCGCAGAGCGCGCGTGAGCTGCGGTCCGACCTGATCAAATGGCGATCCTTCTCGCATGCAAGCGCCCCTCCAAATCACGACGTTGTCAGTGATAACGCCTAATAAGCTTTGCCGAATCTGGGTGTTAAGGCTTTAAACCACTGGTTGCATATTTGCAGTATACGTGTTATCAAACCTTTCCAGAAAACTACCCCGCGCCAAGAAGCGTCATCAGACGGACTCTCGGGAATTGTATATTGTCATCGTGACTTCATTCGGCCTTCGGGGGGCGAAAGATGGTCCGTGCAATCATGATGACTAGGGAACAAATCGCCGAACTGGTAGAAATTGCGCGACGCGACGATCACGCACATCGGCAAAAGTTTTCAGGTATCGGGTGCCGACGGGTTTGACACACTGACGAGCGTGGAGAGCCTGGCTTTTGACGACGGCACAGTCCGGTCCGGCTTGGGGCCGACGCCCCAAGATTTCAATGGCGACGGCATGAGCGATATCCTGTGGCGCAACGACGGCGGGGCTCTCGCCACTTGGGACATGAACGATCGCAACGCCGGCGGAGCCGTCATCGCTACAGTTGCAAATGACTGGCACATAGCCGACACCGGCGATTTCAACGGCGACGGCAGGAGCGATATCCTGTGGCGCAACGACAGCGGATCGGTCGCCACCTGGGACATGAACGATCGCAGTTATAGCGGGCTGGTCGTCGGTAGCGCTTCGAATGACTGGCACATCGCCGGCACCGGCGATTTCAACGGCGACGGCAAGGCCGACATCCTGTGGCGCAACGACAGCGGATCGGTCGCCACCTGGGACATGAACGATCGCAGCTCCAGCGGGGCTGTCATCGGCTCGGTCACGAACGACTGGCACATCGCCGGTACCGGCGATTTCAACGGCGACGGCAAGGCCGACATCCTGTGGCGCAACGACAGCGGCGCGGTCGCCACCTGGGACATGAACGATCGCAGTTCCAGCGGGGCTGTCATCGGCTCGGTCACGAACGACTGGCACATCGCCGGCACCGGCGATTTCAACGGCGACGGCAAGACCGACATCCTGTGGCGCAACGACAGCGGCGCGGTTGCCACCTGGGACATGAACGACCGCAGTTCCAGCGGGGCTGTCATCGCCACTGTCACGAATGACTGGCACATCGCCGGCACCGGCGATTTCAACGGCGACGGCAGGAGCGACATCCTGTGGCGCAACGACAGCGGCGCGGTCGCCACCTGGGACATGAATGATCGAAGCTATGCCGGCGCTGTCATCGGCACCGTGCCGAATGACTGGCACATCGTGTAGGGGACACGTAGCGGCCTTCGCCGGCTACGCTTTACTCCGAAAGCCTCGTGTAGCGGTCGTGTGATCGCTACCTCACGCCTGCGGCTGCGGCTCCAGACCGGGATCCGGATCCGGCCGCGGGCGCGGCTTGCCGGCCGGCGGCACCGCGGAGGTGCGCGGGCCGGTGGGCTCCAGCACCGACTCGCGGTTCGGCTTCTTGCCGTTGAGCAGGTCGACGATCTCGTCGCCGGTCAGCGTCTCGAATTCCAGCAGGCCCTTTGCCAGCGTCTCGAGGTCGGCGCGCTTCTCGGTCAGGATGCGGGTGGCTTCGTTGTAGCCTTCCTCGACGAAGCGGCGGATTTCCTTGTCGATCTTCTGCACCGTTGCTTCCGAGGCGTTCTGGGTGCGCGACACCGACATGCCGAGAAACACCTCGTCCTGGTTCTCGCCGTAGGAGACGGTGCCGAGCTCTTCCGACAGGCCCCAGCGCGTCACCATCATGCGCGCGAGGCGCGTCGCCTGCTCGATATCCGAGGAGGCGCCGGAGGTGACCTTGTCCTTGCCGAACACCAGTTCTTCGGCAACACGCCCGCCCATCATGATCGCCAGCCGCGAGGTCATCTGCTCGCGCGACATCGACAGCTTGTCGCGCTCCGGCAGCTGCATCACCATGCCGAGCGCGCGGCCGCGCGGGATGATGGTCGCCTTGTGGATCGGATCGGTGGCGATGACGTTGAGGCCGACGATGGCGTGACCGCCCTCGTGATAGGCCGTCAGCATCTTCTCTTCCTCGGTCATGACCAGCGACTTGCGCTCGGCGCCCATCATCACCTTGTCTTTTGCTTCCTCGAACTCGGCCTGCGTCACCATGCGCTTGTTGCGCCGGGCCGCGGTCAGCGCCGCCTCGTTGACGAGGTTCATCAGGTCGGCGCCCGAGAACCCCGGGGTGCCGCGCGCAATCGTCTTCAAATTGATATCGGGCGCCAGCGGCACCTTGCGGACGTGGACCTTCAAAATCTGCTCGCGGCCGACGACGTCCGGATTCGGCACCACCACCTGGCGGTCGAACCGGCCCGGCCGCAGCAGCGCCGGGTCCAGCACGTCGGGACGGTTGGTGGCCGCGATCAGGATCACGCCTTCATTGGCCTCGAACCCGTCCATCTCGACCAGCAACTGGTTCAGCGTCTGCTCGCGCTCGTCATTGCCGCCCCCTAGGCCCGCGCCGCGATGGCGGCCGACGGCGTCGATTTCGTCGATGAAAATGATGCAGGGCGCGTTCTTCTTGGCCTGCTCGAACATGTCGCGCACGCGCGAAGCGCCGACGCCGACGAACATCTCGACGAAGTCGGAGCCCGAAATGGTGAAAAACGGCACATTGGCTTCGCCCGCGACCGCGCGCGCGATCAGGGTCTTGCCGGTGCCGGGAGGGCCCACCAGCAAGACGCCGCGCGGAATCCGGCCGCCGAGCCGTTGATATTTACCGGGATCGCGCAGGAACTCGACGATCTCCTGCAAGTCCTGTTTGGCCTCGTCGACACCCGCGACATCCTCGAAGGTCACGCGGCCATGGGCCTCGGTGAGCATCTTGGCCCGCGATTTGCCAAAACCCATCGCCTTGCCGGCGCCGCCCTGCATCTGGCGCGACAGGAACACCCAGACGCCGATCAGCGCGATGAAGGGCAGCCAGGATACCAGCAGCGACACGAACCACGGTACATTGTCGCCGGGCGGTTTTGCGGTGATCGAGACCTTGCCGTTATAGAGCCGCGACACCAGCGTCGGATCGTTCGGCGCATAGGTCTGGAAGCTCGAGCCGTTGGTGAAGGTGCCGTGAATCTCCGGCCCCTGGATCACGACGTCGCGGACGTGATTGGCGTCGACTTCGGTGAGAAGCTGCGAGAAGGAGATATCCTGCGAGGACGCGCGCTGACCCGGATTCTGGAAGAGCGTGAACAATGCCAACAGCAAAAGGACGATAATGACCCAAAGGGCGAAATTGCGCAGATTGGCGTTCATCGAACTTCCTTCGTGGCCGCGCGGATCGCGGCCTTATGTCCTTGGGTCGGCTGGAGCGGAATCTATCAAGGAATCCATTACGGTCGGCTGGCCTGTAATCTAGGTGCCACACCCTTCGATGCCAAGGGAACGGCGCCGGACTATTTAACGCATCTTAGCCGCATTCCCGCTCAAATAATGGCGGCGAAACGGCTGTTTTCCCGCGGTGGTTAAGGCCCGATGCCGGCCTGCGGGCGATCGCAACCTCAATCGGCCCGCCTGCGGCGCAGCGGCGCCGGTTCGATGCGAATGCGGCCATCGACAAGGCTGACCAGCGCGCCGGCGAGGGTCTTTTTCAGCCTGATTCGGCCCCGTGCAGGCCCCGTTTCGGCAACCGCGCTGTCGAGCGCCGCCAGCAGCGCCTCGACCTTGCCGAGTTCAGCCGGGCCTTCGTGACCGACCCGGTCGATCCGGCGCAGCAGCAGGCGAAGCCGGATTTCCTCCGTAAGGACGGCGAAGGCTTTGGCATCAAACCCGGCATCCGTCCGATCGCGCGCGCCGAGCCTGAGGTAGCGCTCGGCACCGTCGACCAGAATCTCCAGCGCCGCATTGGCGCGCGCCAGACGCCACGCCAGCCGCGATAGATTGCGCGCGTCAAACCCCTCGGCGGCCAGCGCCGGCATTAGCGCCCGGAAGCGCGGCCGGGTAAAACTGGCATCGCGGTTGGTCGGATCATCGGCGAAGTCGATCCTGGCCTTTTTCAGGGTCGCCAGCAGCCTCGCCTTCGGGATCTGCAGCAACGGCCGCGCCAGCGCCACGCCGTCGCGCTGCGACTGTCGGGCCATCGCGGCAAGTCCGGCAATCCCGCTGCCGCGCGACATCCGCATCAACAGAGTTTCGGCCTGATCGTCCTGTGTATGCGCGGTCAGGACATGCGTTGCGCCGGCTGCCCGCGCAGCCTTGGCCAGCAGGTGATAGCGCGCCTCCCTCGCCGCTGCCGGCAGTCCGGTCCTGGGTTTTGCGCCGCTCCAGCGTAGCGTGCGATGCGGCACATCGAGGGTTTTGGCCAAGTGCTTCACCTCACGCGCCTCGCGCGCAGCTTCGGGGCGCAAGCCATGATCGATGGTGACGGCGATGAGCTCGGGCCCGCGCGTAAGGGCGCGGCGCCAGCGCGCCGCGAGCCACATCATCGCGATCGAATCGGGCCCGCCGGAAACCGCAAGAACGAGACCGGGCGCGGCCTTCCAGTCCGCGAACAGGCGTTTTGCTTCCGAAACCGAGATCGGTGAATGGTTGTCATCACGCATCGTCGCTGCCTCAAGCACGGCGTCATACGCGGGCTTGCCGTCTTCGCTAAAGCTTCGCCGGCCTGACACCGAAGTGCCCGGCGAAGCCTTGGCGTAGCCGGGACCCGCGTATCCATCACTCTTGCGAAGAAGATGGATGGCCGGATCAAGTCCGGCCATGACGCTTCATGTGAATGCTAGCACTTCACGCGCTTCTGCTCACGATCCACGGCGGCTTTGACGCCGCCCGAGGCACGGGGATATTTCCGCGTCACTTCGCCGAGCGCAGCGCAGGCGGCTTCCTTTTCGTTCAGCGCCGCCAGCGATTGCCCGAGCCGCAAGAGGGCGTCGGGCGCTTTCGCCGAAGAGCCGAATTTGGTCGTCACCCCGAGGAAGGCTTCGGCGGCGTCGCGATATTTCTGGCGCTGGAAAAAACTTTCGCCCAGCCAATATTGCGAATCCGCGAGCAGCGGATCGGCCGGATATTTTTGCGCGAAGTTGCGCATGGTTTCTTCGGCCAGCGCGTAATCCTTGCGCTGCATGTAGCCGATGCCGAGATCGAATTCATCCCTGGGCGTTGCCGACGGCGGCAGCGTGGTCAATGTCGCGGTCGCACCGGGCCCGCGCGGCGGGATTGCGCCCCCCGGATCGCGCGGAATGCCGGCGGTGTTGCCGAGATCGAGCGGCTCGCCCGGCCCGCGTCCTCCCGGAGCGCCGACCGCCGCTTCGTTCGGGATCGGCAATTGTCCGCCGCCCAATGCGCGCGGCGCGCCCGGCGCATTGGGATTTTGGCCAGGATCGAAAGCATCGCCGCGGCGGCGGGGCTGTTGCTGAGGCGCGGGCGGCTCCTGGATGATCGGTGCGGGCGCCGCGATCTGCTGCTCGTAGGGCGCCTGCTGGACCGGCGGCTGCCGTGCGCCTTGTTGCGCCGGGACGGCTGCGACGTTGGGATGGGCGACAGCCGGCTGGCCGGCAGGCCCCGCACCCAGCTGCCGCAGGCGCTCCTCAAGCTGCCGGTTGCGGTATTGCAGCTCCTCATTCTGGCCGGTGAGCTGCCGCAACTGGTTCTCAAGCTGCTGGATCCGGATTTCCGGATCGACGTCGTAGGATTGCTGGGCAACCGCCGGCGAGCCGGCCGCGAGCATCGCAGCCATCAGGGCCGCGCCTGGAAGCATTGAAAACCTGGAAGACATGCTGGCCTGATGGATGAAATGGGCGTCACGGAGACGCAATACATTGAGGCGGGGAGTACGCCAAAAATGTGACTGATGCCAGTCAGGGTCGAGTATCGTTAAGCAAGCATCAAGCAGCACGACCGGCAGCGCACCGGATCGCAGGAGATCGGCATGCATGTGCTCGTAAACGGTGTGCGACTGTTCTTCGATGTCGAGGGCGCGGGCCTGGTGGCCGACGGTCCCGCCATGCGGGAAAAGCCGACCTTGCTGATGCTGCACGGCGGCCCCGGCGCCGATCATTCGATCTACAAGCCTGACTATGCGGGTCTGGCGGACATCGCCCAGATCGTCTACCTCGACCATCGCGGCAATGGCCGCAGCGAGGACGGTCCCAAAGCGGCGTGGACGCTGGCGCAATGGGGCGACGATGTGCGCGCGTTCTGCGAGGCGCTCGGCATCGTCAATCCGATCGTGCTGGGCGCCTCGTTGGGCGGCATGGTGGCGCTGGCCTACGCCACGCGTCATCCAGCGCATCCTTCGAAACTGATCCTGATCAGCACCGAAGCGGCGGGAGGTTCGCATCGCGAGCGGCGGGTGGAGCTGTTCGAACGCTTCGGCGGCCCCGAAGCCGGCACGCTGGCGCGCCGCCGGTTCTTCGAGATGCAGGGCCATGACGAGGCTTCGCTCGAGGCGTGGCGGCGGCTGGCGCTTCCGCACTATTTCCGCACGCCCCGTGATCCGGACGTGGCGCGCCGCGTCGTCAGCCGGCCGGAGGTGCTGCAATGGTTCACAAGGCCGGGCGGCGAGAGCCTGACCTTCGACCTGCTGCCGGAGCTTCATCGCATCCTCTGTCCGACGCTGGTGATGGGCGGCGAGGACGATCCGATCCATCCGATCGAGAGCCAGGCCGAACTCGCAGCCGCGCTGCCGGCGCATCTCGTGCAGTTCGTACGATTTGCGGATTGCCGGCACGCCGTGATCCCGGATGCGCCCGAGCGCGGGCTCGCGGTGATCCGGGAATTTATCGAGCAGAGATCGTGACCACCAAGCTCGTCATGGCCGGGCTTGTCCCGGCCATCCACGTCTTCATGGTGCGGCAACAAGAAAGACGTGGATGCCCGGCACAAGGCCGGGCATGACGGAGTTCCCAAAACAAAACCGGCGCCACGAGGGCGCCGGCGATGACTGTGAGATAATAGCCCGCCTTACGAGCTGGCGTTCAGCACCGTGACCGCGCGGCGGTTCTGCGACCAGCAGGAGATGTCGTTGCACACCGCGACCGGACGTTCCTTGCCGTAGGAAATCGTCCGCATCCGGTTGGCATCGATCCCGCGCGAGGCGAGGAAGGTGCGGACCGACTGCGCACGGCGCGCGCCGAGCGCGATATTGTATTCGCGGGTGCCGCGCTCGTCGGCGTGGCCTTCGATGGTGAAGGAATAGCGGTTGTAGCTCTGCAGCCAGCGCGCCTGCTTCTCCAGGGTCGCGATGGCCTGCGGCGACAATTCGGTCTGGTCGCTCTCGAAGAACACGCGGTCGCCGACATTGACCACGAAATCCTGCTGGCTGCCCGGCGTCGCGGCATTAGCCATCGCGTCGGATCCAAGCGGGTTCTTGTTGGCGCAGGCGCCCATCGACAGCGCCACCGCGAGCACCGCAGCCAGTTTCAATCCCTGGAGGATACGCATCTGATGTTTCATTCCGGAGCCTCCACGCTCACGTTTTTCCGACTGTTATCCGGTCTACAGGGCGATGGTTAAGCGAACGTTCCGTCAACCTTGATGGGGTGTTGCGCAATCGCATCAAATGCCGCCAATCGGCGAAAAGCGATCGCGATAGTTAATGATTTGCAAATGTGGCGCGAAGGTGAAGGCGCACCGCGGCAGGCCGCCGGAATCGATCAGAACCGGCGTCAGGAGCAGATATCAGGCGCCGACCGAAGCGCGTTCGCAGGGCAATTCGCGCTCATTCCGGGATGCAAGGTTGCGCTGATTGCCACGCTCGAACAGCATCCGCCGCTCGAAGGCGCTGGAGTGCAGATAGGGATAACGCGCAAACACCTTTTCGCGCAGCGTCGGATAATGCGCTGCCATCAGGCCGACCGGCTTCAGCAGGCCCGGGAACAGCCGGGGCTCGCACAGCGGCTCCTGCAGGAAAACGCGACGATAGAACGCCTGGTGTTCGGAACGTACCGTGGCAAGTCCGATATCGGCGTTGAAGTGCACGCCGGCGACATAGCCGAGCCGGACCGTGGCATAGGGAAGTTCCGGGTATCGCTTGGCCCTCTCGGGATCGGCAACGAAGCGGGTCGGATCGACCAGGGTGCAGCCCCGGGCCAGTTCGGGCTTCAGAATGTCCGGAAAAACCTCGACCGATGGCGAGGTCGGGTATTCGGGCGTGGCGACGCTGACCCGAATCGAGCTGCAAAGCTCGCCATCGATGTAAACGCCGAAAATAAAGGACCACGGCGAGTCGTCGAAGCGGTCGGTGACGCGCTCATCGTCCGAGGGCAGGATCGCCCCTTCGCGCAAGTACGCCCGGTAGCGCAGGCGATACATCTCTTCTTTTTGCTCGGGGGTCTCCGCCAGCCGATAATCGACATTATCGAGAAGATCGGCGCTGCGCCCGGGAGTTATCGAGGTGACCTCGGCCGCAGATCGCATTTAAACGTTTCCCCCGCACGCAACAACCAGAACGCGCATACTAAAATGTTAACCCGTTCTTAATGTCAATGCAAAGGGATCAGACCGTTAGGGTTAACCGGCCGACCCGGTCTTTTTGCGCAAAGGATGCTTTTCCTGTGGAAACTTGCGCCTGGGCGAAGGCTCAGGCGATCGATCGTGAGGGAACCGCCAGTTCGCCCGGCAGCCGGCGGCCATGCGATGCGTTGAGCAACTGGCGCACCCGCGCCGCCGGAACCGGACGGCTGAACAAATAGCCCTGCGCCTCGGTCACGGTGCCGTCGGCGCTGATCAGTTCCAGCTGCTCGTTGGTTTCGATGCCTTCGACGACCACCGACATTCCAAGGTCGGCGCTGAGCCGGGCGACGCCGCGCAGCAGCGTCAGCGGGCGATCGGAATCGATGCCCTCGAGGAAGGAACGGTCGATCTTGACCTTCTGCAGCGGGAAATTGTGCAAATAGCTCAGGCTCGAATAGCCGGTGCCGAAATCGTCCAGCGAGATGCGGACGCCCGCGGCGTGCAGCTGCGAGAGCGCGTCGTGGATCCATTCCGTGTTCCGCAGCAGCGAGGATTCGGTGATCTCGATTTCGAGGCGGTTGGCGGGAAGCCCGGACACTTCGAGGGCGTAGCGCACCTCGCTCAGCACGTCGCGCTGGTGGAATTGCTGCGGCGAGAAATTGACCGCGACGCTGACGCCCTCGGGCCACTTCATGGCTTCCATGCAGGCCTTGCGCAGGATCCAGCGGCCGAGGTCGACGATCAATCCCATGTCCTCGGCGACCGGAATGATGTCGACCGGCGAGACCGTGCCGCGTTCCGGATGATTCCAGCGCAGCAGCGCTTCGCAGGTCGAGATCCGCCCGGACTTCAGATTGACCAGCGGCTGATAGAACAGTTCGAATTCTTCGTTGGCCAGCGCCTTGCGCAGGTCGAGCTCGAGGATGCGGCGGGCTTCGACGGTCAGCGCCATTTCGTCGCGGAAGAAGCAGTAGGTGCCGCGGCCGTCCGCCTTGGCGCGATACAGCGCCATGTCCGCGTTCTTCATCAGCGTGTCGGCGCTGATGCCGGGTGGCTGCGTCATCGCGATGCCGACGCTGGCACCGATCTCCACCAGATGATTGTCGATCTCGTAACGCTCGCTCAAGCGATCGACGATGCGGCGGGCGAGACCCGCCGCGTCTTCCTCGGATTTGATGTTTTGCTGGAATACGACGAACTCGTCGCCGCCGAAGCGCGCCACGAAATCCTCGGGCCGCAGCATCTCGCGCAGGCGATCGGCCACGGCGCACAGCAGTTCGTCGCCGCAGGGGTGGCCCAGCGTGTCATTGACCTGCTTGAACTGATCGAGATCGATGAACAACAGCGCGGACAGGCGCGCGGCGCTGTGCGAGATCGCGAGCAGCCGCTCCATTTCGTCGCGGAAGTTGACCCGGTTGGGCAGCGCCGTCAGTTCGTCATAGCGCGCCAGATGGCTGATCCGGGCCTCGGCGTTGCGCCGCTCGGTGATGTCCTCGACCAAGACCACGGTGCCGCCGCCCGCCATCGGCTGAAACGTCCATGACAGCGCGCGGTCGTTGGCGCTGTCCGGATCGGTGGTGGTGATGTAGCCCGCCTGCAGGCTGTCGACCTCCGAGACGATCAGCTTGCCGCTGGCGGCCGAAACCGTGCCGGCGTCGATGCAGGCCGCGACGATGTCGGGGGCGCGTGCGCCGCGATGCACCAAATCCTCGGACAGCCGCATCATCTCGCTGAAACGATGGTTCATCACCGCCAAACGGCCGTCGGCGCCGAACATGCACAGCCCGTGCGGCATGTTGTTCAATGCGGTATCGAACTGGATCGCCAGCGCCGCCTCGCGCTCGCGGGCGACCAGGGCACGGACGAAAATCTTCTGCAGGCCGGTGGTGATCTGCTTCAGCGCGATGAAGAACAGCGCGCTCAGCACCGCCATCCCGATGTAATAAGGACTACCATGCAGCGCCAGCGCCAGCGACATCGGCCCGCAGGCGAACAATATCTGCAGATGGAAGATCCAGGGGCGGCCGTAGGTCCGGCCGACACCGGCCGCCATGTAGCCGGTGGTGACGGTCAGGCAAATCATGTGCGCGACGGCATCGTCGCTGCTCAAAATTGCGACCACGCACCATATTCCCAGCGCGATCGCGTAGAGCATCGCCCCGATCTGATAGCGGATCTCCCAACCGGTGGCGTCGTCGGCGGTAAGCGCCGCCTTGCGCGTCTTGTACCGGTGCATGTCCAAGGCGCGGAAAGCGCCGGTCACGATCAGCAGCCCCGCGCAGGGCCACAGCCAGTTGTCGCCCGACTTCAAGGCCGTCATCACCGCGGCGATGGCGGCGAACACGGCGCCCGCGAACATCGGTCCGGGATTCTGGAACAGCGAATCGACCAGCGCCGCGTAAATCGACGGGGATATCTTCTGATCGGGATCCGTGTTTTGACCGGCAAGTTGCATTGGGCGGGCGCACGTCCTTTTAGACGCGCAGTGTTACCTGCCGCAGATGAAGTCTTTCTGAGGGAACATCGTTACCGAGTCGTTGCCTTCGCCGAGCGGCGACAATGAATCTGCCGGGAAAATCAGCAGGCTAGGCAAGCTTTGCCGGCGCGCGGGCCGGCGATCGCGTCAGTCCACGATAACCATGTCACGATAACAGCGGCGACCATGCCGGATCGGACGCGAAGCCGGGAGTGGGAACCCGCTGCTCATTGCGTCCGGAAATATCCACGGTGAACAGCGATGGACCGCCGCTGCCGCCGGGATCGCGGAAGAACATCAATACCCGGCCGTTCGGCGCAAACGTCGGGCCTTCATTGTGGAAGCCCGAGGTGAGAATCCGCTCGCCCGATCCATCGGTCTTCATGATGCCGATGGAAAACTGCCCGCCGCCCTGCTTGGTGAAGGCGATGTAGTCGCCGCGCGGCGACCACACCGGGGTCGAATAGCTGCCTTCGCCGAACGAGATGCGCTGCGCGGCGCCCCCGGTCGCCGGCATCACATAGATCTGCGGCTTTCCGCCGCGGTCGGATTCGAAGCAGATGCGCGTGCCGTCGGGCGCATAGGACGGCGAGGTGTCGATCGCCGGCGTATCGGTGAGGCGCGTGGTCGACTTCGAACGCAGGTCCATCACGAACAGGTTGGAGTTGCCGCCCTGCTGCAGGCTCATGATCACGCGCTGGCCGTCCGGGGAAAACCGCGGCGAGAACGACATGCCCGGAAAATTGCCGACGATCTCGCGCTGCCCGGTCTCGACGTTGAACAGATACACGCGCGGGTCGCCCTGGCCGAACTCCATATAGGTGATTTCCTGGGTCGAGGGCGAGAACCGCGGCGTCAGCACGAGATCGGCGCCGCGCGTCAAATAGCGCACATTGGCGCCATCCTGGTCCATCAGCGCCAGGCGCTTGACGCGGCGCTCCTTCGCGCCGCTCTCGTCGACGAACACCACGCGGCTGTCGAAGTAACCTTTCTCGCCGGTCAGCCGCTCATAGATCTGGTCGGAAATGATGTGCGCGATCCGGCGCCAGTACTCCGGCGAGGTAAAGTATTGCTGGCCGGTGAGCTGCTGGCCCGCGGCAACATCCCACAGCCGGAATTCCGCCTTCAGCCGGCCGTCGCCCTGGCGGGTCATGCGGCCGGTGACCAGCGCCTGCGCGTTGATGGTCTTCCAGCTCTGGAATTGCGGCGCGGTGTCGATATTGGAAATTTTCTCGATGAAGGCGGCCTGGTCGATCGGCGCGAACAGTCCGGAACGTTTCAGGTTGTTGGTGATGACCTGGGTCACGCCGGCGCCGACTTCGCCATCGGCAGGCGTGCCGGCGACGAAATTCGGGATCGCGATCGGCAGCGGCGCGACATTGCCTTGCGTGACATCCAGCCGCGTCTGCGCCCGCGAAAGCCGCGGTAGCAGCAGGCCGGCGGCCGCGCCGCCGATCAGGGCTTGGCGGCGGGACAGCGGCAAAGGGGGAAGACGGAACGACGTCACGGACATAGCAAACTCGTTTCAGGAAACATCAGCTGCGAAACATCTGGCGCGGGTCGAAGGTGACAACGATGTCCTGCCACTGCGCATAGGTTTCATCGCGCAACATGTTGTAGGGCTGCCCCTGCAGCACGGCCCGGACCGCGGCCTCGGCGGCGGCCTGATAACGCGGCGAGGTGCCGCGCGAAACCACTTCCGGCGCGGCTGCCAGCCGCCGTTCCCTGGTCAGCCGGATCCGGACCTCGACCACCAGCTCCTCCGGCCGTTCGGTGCCCGCCTGCACATTCCAGAGCTGTGTCAAGCGCGCCCGCATCGCATCGAGCTCGGATTGCGACAGCGTCGCCGCGGTGCCCCTCGCGGCGCCAAGCGAAGCGTGCGAGTTCAGTTCCGCGCCGGTCGCGGCCTGCCGGGTCGGATCGCGCTTGTCGAGCAGCGCCGCCGTCTTGGTCGCATCGAACACCCGCTCCTTCGGCTTCTGCGGCGGCTGCGGCGGCGCAGCCTTGGCCTCGGCCTTGGGCACCGGCTTCTTGGCATCGTCGTGCTTCAATGCTTCGGCGATCGGATCGACTTTGGGCGGATCGGGTTTCTTCTCGAGCGGCTTCGGCTCGTCCTTCGGCTTGTTCTCGGCGACGGGTTTTGGCGGATCGGGTTTTTTCTCGACCGGCTTTTCCACCGGCGGCTTTGGCAGCGCCGCTTCGGTTTCGACCGGCGGTTTTTCGGTGATCTTGCCGACCAGGTCATCGACCGGCTTGGCGTCGGCGACCTTCTCGGCCAGCGGTTTCGGCTTGTCCTTCTCGCCGGTCTTGCTGCCGGCGGTGATCTTGGAGAGCTGGTCGGCGGAGATGATGTCGACCGGCATCGATTCCGGCGGCGGCGCCTCCAGCGAGCGCGACGAGAACGACACCAGCCCGTAGCCGAGCACGAGCACGTGCAAGGTAACGGAGGCCGCCAGGTTCTTGTCGAACTTCAGCTTCACTTTGAAAAGGCCCTACCCCTGCTCCACTTCCGTCACCAGCGCCACGCGCCTAAACCCCGCCTGCGAAAGCCGGCCCATCACCTTCATGACAGTGCCGTAATCCACCTTCTTGTCGCCGCGGACGAAGATACGCTCATCCAGGCCGCCGCGCGCCTCCGTAATCGCCTTTAATTTCGGCACCAATTGGTCGACCGCGATTTCGGTGTCGTTGAGGAACACCTGCCCTTTCAGGTTGACCGAGAGCGTCAGCGGGTTCTTGTCCTGGTCGAGGCTCTTGGCCTGGGTTTGTGGCAGGTCCAGCGGCACGCCGACCGTGAGCAGCGGCGCCGACACCATGAAGATGATCAAAAGCACCAGCATCACGTCGACCATCGGGGTGACGTTGATCTCCGCCATGACCGCCTTGCGCCGGCCGCGGCGCGCCCCGCCGCTGGCAGCCCCTGCCCCGCTCATCCCCATGATTTCAGGCCCACAATTGCCTCATACCCAGCTCGCTTAGGCTCGTTCGTCGATCTGCCGCGACAGGATCGCGGAGAATTCGTCGGCGAACCCTTCCAGGCGCTGGGCCTGCCGGTTCACCTCGGAAGTGAACTTATTGTAGAAAATTGTCGCCGGAATTGCGGCGATCAGGCCGATTGCGGTGGCAAAAAGCGCTTCCGCAATGCCCGGCGCCACCACCGCGAGCGAGGTGTTTTTCGAGGCCGCGATCGACTGGAAGCTCGACATGATGCCCCAGACCGTGCCGAACAGGCCGACAAAGGGCCCCGCCGAGCCGACGGTCGCCAGCACCAAGAGCCGCCGCTCCAGCCGCTCGATTTCCCGGGCGATCGAGACGTTCATGACCTTCTCGATCCGCATCTGCAGGCCGGCAAAGGAGCGCGCCTGGCTCTCGAACGAGCGTTTCCATTCCCGCATCGCGGCCACGAAACAGGCCGCCATCGACTGCGTCGGCTTGCCCGACAGCGCCCGATAAAGTTCCTCGATCGATTCGCCGGACCAGAACGCCTGCTCGAACCGGTCCATGGAGCGGCGGGTGCGCGAATAGAGAAAGATCTTGTCGATCGCGATCGCCCAGACCCAGACCGAGCAGGCGAGCAGCCCCAGCATCACCGCCTTGACGACCCAGTGGGCCTGCAGGAACAGCGCGATCAGCGAGACATCGGAAGAGGCGAGCGGCAGGGCCGACTGCGCCACGTCGCCTTGAGCGAAGGCGGTGGTGCCGGTGGCGGCAAGCAGCACCGCGGCGATGGAGAGGCTCGCCGATCCAGCGCGTTTCATAAGCGGATTCCCCTCAACGCAAGTGTCCTTTCCTGCCTTGGCCCGGTGTGGCGGCTTCCGGTTCCCCAAAAACCACGCGCCACGCGCGGCAGCAGGCGCCAACGCCAAGGTTCCAATCTGTCGCATGGGGGGCCCGTCCAAAGCCGGGCCCTGCTTCCCCTGCCAACATGTCAAAACGAGGGCTGATTCAAGCGTCTTTGCCCAAGGTTAGCAGACGCTAATCATGGTTAAGGGGAGGTTACCGGGCGACCGAACAGGTCCTCTTGGAGGCCAGTTTCGCTGTTTTATAGCGACTTCCTTGTGGAAGAGTTCCTTTTTTGTTCTTGAACAAAAGGAGAACTGGTGGCAGGATGTTTGATCCGGACTCAACAGATGGTGAGAGCGTGTCCAAGTTTCGAATGAAAATGAAACTGCAAGGGCTTGAGCTTGAAATCGAAGGATCGCGCGATGATGCGTCAGTGATGACGCATAACATCGGTCAGCAGATCGCAGGCTTGCTTCGACCAGTAAGCAGCATCATCGAGGGTAACGAGCCTCAAGATGAGGCACCAAGGCACAACATTATTAGCTTGCCAGCTGAGTCGCCGGGGAAGAAAACTAAGCGCCGAAAGCAGCCGAGCTTGAGCCAAGCCAATGGCGATGATCACGCCAAGCCTGTCGATTTCAAACACGCTCCTGAAAAGTTCGGAAATCCGAAGCAGGAGTGGGTTACGGCCGAGAAATCGCTGTGGCTCCTTTATGTCGTCAATGAAATCGCCAATGTGGGGGAACTCACCGCACGGTCGTTAGCCGAAACTTTTAATAAGCACTTTAGGCAGGCAGGACTTATTAAGACCGGAAACGTGAAGCGAGATCTCGGTCGCCTCAAGGGAAAAGCGCCCACTCCGGTCGGGGAGGACACAACTAAATCTCCCACTACCTGGTTTTTAACAGAGGAAGGGCGCAAACAGGCGCAGAGTCTGGTCAGTAGCGCTTTGGGGCAGGCAGGATAGTGGCTTTAGTCGAGAAGCAATGGCTTATCTCACAACTGTCTCCTCCGCTGGACCACTTGCTTTGCACCCAGCTCGTCGATGAATTTATTTCTGCTGAGCGGCGATACATCCAACGTGACTGGGAGCCTAGCCAACTGGATGGTGGACAGTTCGCCGAAGTCGCTTCTCGGATTTTCTATCACATAGACTCCGGCAATTTAAGTCACTCGAAAAGGTTCGACGACTGTGCGCGATACATCGAAAATGATCAGAGGGGCCACGCCATCATTCCCCGCCATGATGGCTTGCACGTAGTTCGCGTCCTTCGAACAATATACAAGTTCAGGAGTCAACGCGGAGCGGTTCATATCTCTCCAACATACGCCCCTAACCACATGGACGCGAAATTCATTATAGAATCCGTCCGCTGGGTCATGAATGAAACATTGCGTATCTTTTGGAATGGAGATCGAGAAACTGTAGCGAAGGCGATCCGAGAACTCCTCCAGTTCGATGTGCCGGCAGTTGGCGTTTTTGAAGATAAGATCCTCGTTCAGCGAACAGACCTATCCTCGGACGAGGAAATTCTGATCCTGCTGCACTATGCGGGGGAACAAGGCTTCTCGCGCAATCGACTGGGGCAAGTCGCGCAATTATCTCCACCGGCGGTCACCAAGTCTCTTCAAAAGCTAGCCGCGCCAGACTCTCGGCAAGTTATTCAGTTGTCGAATGGTAATTTTCGTCTCACTGATCTTGGATCAAAACGAATACGAGAGTCCTTAGCCCATAGACTTCTTCTCTCCGCGTAGGAATTGGATGGGCGACTACTCCTCCGCGTGGTCAAGGGGCAGAGTACCGAAGAGCGAGTCGCGCTTCGAGCATCGAGTACGCCGTCGAAACCGCTTAGAATTTCGAGTACAGTACGCTTCGCTGTTTTTCACATCCCGGACAATCACCGCATGCGGTATTGCTTCGATGGCACGAAAAAGTAGCCCCCAAAATCGTCCACGGCGTCTTGCTCAAATCAATTAACTGCTCTGTGGAAAGAGAGAGAGCGGGCGCCTTAATTTTTAGACCTCCCTCTTGATGGGTTATCAAGCTATCGAGGCGTCGAAAAAACATTTTCGAACCATCCAAAAATCTCGTGTCGGTCTTTACAGTTCCGAACCAAATTTCTTTTGCTTTACCCCCGTAAAGATGCATGGCGGCGACTGTTCCAATAAACTGATTTCTGAACGGCCAGAACTCCGGTTTATTCGACGCCGGCTTCGTTTTCACTTCAGAAAGCCCGAATTTTTTTTCGATCGGAGCATGAATAACCTCGTGGCGCAATTTGAGTCTTTTTGCGATCGAAGAGGAGGTTTCGATTTCCATCTCTGCGCAAGCCTGCCCATAGTTGATCGTAATACAAAGCTGCGGACGCTTCCAGAACGCCAAGCAGCTCGATTCAATCCCACCTGATAAGAGCAGAACTTTCACGATACAGCCGACTCCCAAACCGCATTGTATATTGCCGAACAATAGTCAGGAAACACATGGCAAGTTGTTCCCTCTAACATCGTTAGGTCTCGAGCGTTGTTTCTTTCAGCGTACGCGACGATGCGCTTGTTTAAAGCTTTTCCATAACCAACCTCAAAAATTGTTCCAGTGTCATTGTCATTAATTAGCGCGAGAATCGTTCCGCAGTTCTGCAATCCGATCAAATCTTCAGTAGCTATGACTTCGCTAGATTGACCTGTGCCAACCTCATGGAGCGGCGAAAACACTTGGCAACCAAAATGCTCCAATAACAATTTCGTTTCTTCTACGAGCCATCTCTGTTCGAGTGAGAAAAATGGAGAAGCCAGATAGACGCTGCCCGGCCCTGAGAGAATGGGCTGATCATAATCTCTGAGTAGTTCATCTTTTGTCGGAATATATGCATCCTGCGTTTCAACATAACATGCCGTTGCTCGCGAAGCTAAATCAGCGGCGTTTTCTATCGTCTCTAACCCTTCCATCCAGAAGTAGGCGAATGCAGCCGCAAAAACGTCTCCCGAGCCAATCTTAAATACTCGCCTGGCGCGATAACAGGGAACGGTCTTGATGCCATCAGGCTTAAAAATAGTGACCCCTGCGGGTCCTCGTTTCAAAACAACTGCTGAAGTATTTCTTTCCCTGTTCAATAGAAAATTGCCGGCCTCGGTTAAATCATCGATGCGGGTAATTTTAGTCAACTCTTGCTCATTGAGCACGTAGACGAGTTCCCGAGCCGTCGAGCCCGTCGCTGAGAAAAGGAGCGGTTTGTCGCCTTGAGGATCGTAGACTACCTTGTCAGTACCATGAACGGTCGGAACGTATTCGACCATGCCGAAGCAGAGAATATTCTCTCCACGAACTGGCTTGAGCGTTCCAGATAGAGGCCGCTCACCGCTGATCAACATATACGGTGACGCAAGAGGATGGAGATATTCAAAACTGACTGAACATGACTGTTCAACCGATCGATGACTAACGTCATCGTAAGCAGACATCAGCAATAGAAAATCAGCTTCAAACTCGACACTAAGCAAAGTGTAAAGCTCGACTGGACATCTAGAACTTATTGCCGCGGCGGCTCTTCCCGCTGATCCATATATGTGGTTCCAAGTAGGTACCAGACACAACTCGGCATAGCATCCGCCGACGACGGATATCATGCTGATCTCCTCACGAGAACTTCTAGATGGCCAAAGTCCGCTTTTTTTACTTCAGCGCTATAGACATTATCCTGCTCGATACACTCGATAAGCTTTGCGGCACCACGAGCTAAGACAAACCCAATGAGTTCGCCACTGTTTTTTCTCTTGCAAACGATGGTCTTTTTTTGGGTTACCAGTTGAATCTCAATATTCAAAACTTCACCAACCTTCACATTCGAACTTCGCGCAGTTCGCACATGCGCTAACGGCGTCGTAAAGCTTATGTCACAAGGATCTTGTCCGCGCGGAAGTTCACCAGCGGACGGCGACTTCCGCTGGCGTTGTGTAGGACCCGGACCTCTACCGCCCATGACGACTCTCAATTGCTGAAACTGCGCCGCGTACTTGAGACCTTAAGGTGTGATTTAGATTCCGTCTAGGTTTGGAACGTCGCTGTGGGATGTTCGCACAATCCAGCATGGGCCACGCGTCGCAACAAAAACAAATGCCAGAGGTTATGACTCTGCGCCTTCGCCCGCCCGCCGCGCTCCTTCTTCCCCCATCCTCCCCACCATCGGCTTCAGCAGTTGCGGCGACAGATAGATCGGAAACTGCGACAGCGCGAAATAGAGCCAGGTCAGGCCCGGCAAGGCGCCGCCGGTGGCGGCGACCATCAGGCCCATGTTGCGCTGGGAGACCAGCAGGCCGAGCGCGAGTGCGCGCTCATACCCTAAGCGGCGGAATACCAGCATGGTGGCGCCGACCAAAGCGAAGAAGATCGCGAACGCCAGCAGCGTCAGGCCCGCGACCTGCAGGGGATCGGACCAGAGGTCGCCGGCGACCGAGCCCATCACGGCGCTGACGAATACCAGGAGGATCACGATATTGATGCCGTCGATCGGATCGCGGTGGAGGCGGATCGCGGCAATGCCGAACAGCCGGCGGATCGTCATCGCAACGCCGAGCGAGCCGGCCAGCATCAACGCCAGCTTCAGTCCCAGCGCCAGCGGCGACAGCGTCAGCGCTGTCCCAAAGAACACCCAGGCGAACACCGGCGCGGTCAGCGGCACCAGCGCGGTGCCGGTCACCAGCGTGATCAGCGCCAGCGTCGAGTCGAGCCCCATCAGCGCAGCAAGCGCGGGCGCGGCCATCATCGGCGAAGCGACTGCCTGCAGCATCAGGGCGAGAAACAGATCCGGCGAGGATTTGTCGACGCCGGCGGCGAGGCAGCCGAGGCCGATCAGCGCGGGCACCGCGATCATGGTCCAGGCCGATGCCGCCAGCACGAGGCCGGGCCGCCTCAAGTGATCGCGCAGTGCCGCGATATCGACGCGCATGAACGAGATGACCAGCAGCAGGAAAATCGCCTCGGCGACATACGGCTTCAGCAGTTCGCCGAGCGGCGGCAGCGCGATGCCGATCACGACCAGCGCGGCGATGGCCCGGGTGCCTTGCCGACCGAGCCATGCCAGCGCGCGCACGGGGACGGCGGCGGCCTCGATGAATGCTTTGGACATTGCAGGCTGTCATACGCGGGCTTGACCCGCGTATCCATCCATCTCGCACAGGAGTCTTTCGAAGTGGATGGATTGCCGGGTCAGGCCCGGCAATGAGGAGCGTCCCGTGTCTCCGGACGCGGTGCGGCGCGCAGCTCGTAGCCCGGATGGAGCGAAGCGAAATCCGGGATTCCGTCCGCGTGGCGACAGTCCTTGGATTGCGCTTCGCTCCATCCGGGCTACAAAAAAATTGGTGTTCACGAACTTGTGAATGTATACCTATCCCCGCCCTCTAGGCCTCGCTTATCCTGCCCGTGTCCTGTCCAATGAGGGGCGCTTCTAGAGGCGATCCTGAAGTGGGACAGAGCGAGAGCTGGC
>Ga0081539_10000586_pt1 | contig 74721 bp, 69 predicted proteins | sample TabmetS4T2R2_FD_71023 | JGI IMG/M metagenome (GOLD analysis project Ga0081539, IMG submission 71023) | Tabebuia heterophylla rhizosphere microbial communities from the University of Puerto Rico - S4T2R2 | ecosystem: Host-associated > Plants > Roots > Rhizosphere ...
CATGGCTTCAGGTTAACTTGAGGGAAACGTTTTTATCAAACTTCACATAAATAGTTGACCGAGCCTATCAATCTCTAACCCCTCTCCGAAGGAGCCGTATGAATCTCGGAATCCTGAACACCGTCATCGCAATGGTTATTGTGTTGCTGGTCTTGAGCCTGATCGTTCAGTCACTCCAGACGTTGGTCAAGAAACTGCTGAAACTGAAGTCTCGTCAGTTTAAGGGTTCGTTGATAGATCTTTACAATCAGGCGATCGAGCGTTCGCCAGACACTCCTTCCTCGCGGAAGTGGCTCACCTCCCTGAACACAGGAATTACGCGCGTGCGGTTTCGCCGTAAACTTCGCCGGAATGAAGTCGAAGTCTACAAATCGAAGGCGGAGCGCTTCGTCGAAGACGTGCTCAACGAATTCAAGAACATCGGCAGAGTCACCTTTTTCGACAATCCGGTGCTGGACTCACTTTCCTGGGAGGACCTTTTCAAGATTGTCGGAAAACTCGATCTGCCGCGTTTGTTTCCGGCTTACGTGCACAAATTTGAGCAGCTGCGGGACGCAATCGTCCACCTGCGCGACACGGTTGAGAAGCTGGCGAATCATCCGTCATTGGGCGGCACTGTAAGCCCGCACGTTAACGCATTGCGTTCCAGGCTGGCGCCGGTTTTCAACGACATACAGTCACTGAATGCCGGTGGCGAGTCGAAGACCTTGCTGGTAGATCTCTTGCACCTTAAAGATTTCGAGGTAGACCCGGTGTTTGCCTTACTCAAGGACGCGCAAAACGCGGTCGACGACGAAAAACAGACGGCCGCACGCGGTTCTAACAGTGCCAACCAAATTGCAGGTTTGGAGGAGGTTTCCTTACTGCTGCGGGAAGCTTCGAATTCGATCGGCGGTTTAAGGCAAAAGTTTGAAGATGCAGTGTTGCCGTTGCGTAACAAGGTGGAGCAACTGCATCTGTGGTTCGATACGGTAACGCAGAGTTTCGACGAACGTTACGCCCGGCACATGCGGACCATCTCAATCCTTTTGAGTTTCGTGCTGGTGATTCTGCTGAACGCAAACTTCTTTCGTGTTTACAAGAGCATTTCAACCAACGAGGTGCAACGAGATCTGATTGCGGAGAGTGGTCCTGAGGTATTGGCGCTCGCGCGAAAAGCGCGCGTTGAACCCTCGCCGTCTTCCAGCCCGCGTTCGACAGCAACCGCCAGCCCTACTCCGAGTCAGCTTTCGCGCGCTACGGCCAGCGGCACCCCGAGTTCCAGCGGGAGTCCGAGTCCGACGGCAAGTCCGACTGCAAGTGCGACGCCCAGCCCGAGTCCCAGCCCATCGTTGGACATCAAAAAAGAGATCGACGAGACACGTCAGAACATCGCCGTACTCACTGGCACGTACGAAGGTTTCGGCTTCGCGCCACTCAATTGGCACCAGGCGAACTACTTCTTGTGGAGCCTGGCCGGCTGGACGCCGGCTCGAAATGAAAAAGGCGTAATCGTCAATAAGGACAATGAGGAGATCGATCCTGACTGCCACGAAGTAGACAAAGACGAGAAGCAGATTCGAAAGCCAGACGCCTGCAAGCTGGCTTGGCGAAGGCAGAATAACGAAGAATGGTGGGCCAGCCGTCGAGCGGATCTCTTCACTGTCTTTGGCTGGGCCATTATGGCGATGCTGCTTAGCGTCGGTGCGCCGTTCTGGCAAGACACTTTGGAATCACTCTTCGGCATCAAGAACCTGTTGCGGCAGAAGAGCGGGACTCAGAATGTCGAAACAGAGAGTGGCAAGGGTCAACCCCGGTCGTGAGCGGTTGCCAGCGCATGACTGATGCCGCCGCGCGGTGCGTTGTCGCTGCTGTGTGGTTGGAGTAGAGTTCGGGGATGCTGCTGAACAAACTTCATGGCGTCCTGCTGCCGATCACGACACCGTTTAGCGCTGAGGTCGTCGATCACGCGGCGCTGCGTTCGAACCTGTACCGTTGGCTGACGACGGGCATCAGTGGTTATGTCGTTCTCGGTTCGACCGGTGAACGGGTACACCTGGACGATCGTGAGTATCGCGAGGTCATCGAAACGGCGCGCGGCGCAGTTCCGGTAAATCCGGGCGGGCCGGCGTTCATCGTCGGCGCGGGGCAGCAGAGCGTCGCCGGCACCAACAAGGAAATCCGGACGGCGGCTGAAAGCCGCGCCGACGCCGTGCTAGTGATCACGCCCCATTACTACCGCGCGGCAATCACGCAAGAGACACTCGTCAGTTTCTACACCGCAGTCGCCGATGCCTCACCGGTTCCGGTGCTCCTCTACAGCATGCCCGCACTCACCGGCATCAAGATCGAGCCGGAAACCATTGCACGTCTCAGCGAACACCAAAACATCATCGGCGTGAAAGACAGCTCAAACGACCTCGCCGGACTGGCCACGACTGTAAAACTCTGCCCGCCTGATTTCGCCGTGTTAACTGGCAACGGAACTGTGTTTCTCGAAGCGTTGCGCGCCGGCGCAACGGGCGCGATTCTCGCCGTCGGCTGCGTCGTGCCGGAGATCTGCGTCGCGCTTTTCGCAGCCTTCAACAATGGCGACGAGGAACGCGCCAACGCTTTGCAGAACAAACTCACGCCGCTCGCCACCGCCGTCACCACCAGGTACGGCATCGGCGGCTTGAAAGCCGCACTCGATCTCGCCGATTACCAAGGCGGCGACGTGCGCGCGCCGTTGCGCGCTCCTGCTGAAAGCGCGCGCGCCGAAATCGCGACGCTGCTGGAAGCCGCTCGCGCGATGCTGTAAAGCGCGACATCACGTCGCCGCACGACCTGTGCGAATTCGTCGCAGTGCTGCTACCCGCCGCAGATGCGCGTCGCGAGAGTACGACGAAAGAGCAGCGTGTCACGGCCAAAACCTCGTGCGCTGGTGCATCTTCCGCATACTGCGTAGAATGTGCCGCAGGAGCCTTGACGTTTGAGCACAGCCGAACCTGCCTGTTTCAGCACCCCCGAAGAGTCCGGACTGCGAATCGAGACTCTTCCTTTCGCACGCGTTCCTCATATGACGCGTCTGTTTCTCGACTACCTGAACGATCCGATAGCGCTGAGAAAGTTTTATCCGAATGCGGTCCGCTATCATCACGAGTTGCCGCCACGCATCCCCGACGTGCTCGCCGCCCATCGCGTCGATCGAAACAGAGTCGCTGACGCACTCTCCGCAATGAATCGCGGTTGGGGTGCAGGGCGGGAAACACTCGAGAACATCGAACTGTTGCGCGACCCGGAAACGATCGCCGTCGTTTCGGGCCAACAGGCGGGACTGTTCACCGGTCCGCTCTACACGATTTACAAAGCGCTTTCGGCGGTGAAACTCGCCGGCTGCCTGCGCCAGCGCAACACGAAAGCCGTCCCCGTCTTCTGGATTGCCGCCGAGGATCACGATTTCGCCGAGGTCGCCCTTGCTGAGTTCATCGGACGCGATTGCCAGCTCAAGCAGGTTAATGTCGCCACGAACATCCACAACGAAGGCCAGCCGGTTGGTCACGTCCGTTTGGACGAGTCGATCACGGCCGTAATCGATCAACTGTTCGAGCTTTTGCCGGCTTCGGAATTTGCCGGCGACATGAAGTCGCTGATGCAGCAGGCGTGGCAGCCGGGACGGTCCTATGCCGAAGCGTTCGCCACCATGATGACGTCGCTGCTCGGCGATTATGGTTTGGTGCTGCTCAATCCGCTCGACAGCGAATTGAAAAAACTCGCCGCGCCGCTTTATTCCGCGGCCGCCGAGCGCGCAGCCCAGATCGGCGCCGCACTCGAACAACGCAGCCGCGATCTGGAGGCCGCCGGCTATCACGCGCAAGTGCTCGCCACCACCAATTCGTTTCCGTTGTTTCTTCACGACGAAACCGGCGCGCGACACGCGCTCACGCGCGGTGACGACGGCAAGTACCGCACGAAGGAAAACGAAACCGCGTACACGGCCGCCGAGCTCGCGGCGCTGGCCCGTGAAACTCCCGAACGTTTCAGTCCAAACGTGACGCTGCGCGCCGTCGTCCAGGATTACCTGTTGCCGACGATTGCTTACTACGGCGGCGCGTCGGAGATCGCTTACTTCGCGCAAACCGCGGAAGTCTATCGAGTGCTCGAACGGCCGGCGACGCCGATTCTGCCGCGCTCGAGTCTGACGATGATCGAGCGACACACCGGACGCGTGCTCGAACGCTACGGGCTCACGCTGGCCGAGTTTTTCGAAGGTCTCGAACCCGTGATGAAGCGCGTCGTTGAAGAACATCTCGGCGCGGCCACCGCCAAACGCTTCACCGACACGGAAGAAAACGTCAACCGCGAGCTCGATCGCCTGCGCGACGAATTGAAGACGGTCGATCCGACGCTCGCCGGCGCGCTCGACACCGGCCGCAAGAAGATCCAGTACCAGCTCGACGGACTGCGCACGCGTTTCGTGCGCGCGCAGATGGCGCGCGACGAGGCCGCCCACCGGCAGTTACAACGCGCCTTCGATCAGCTCTATCCGAACAAAGATTTGCAGGAACGTCACATCAACATTACTTCGCTGCTGTCCCGCCACGGCACGTACGTGATCGAATGGATCTTCAACGCGATTAATCTCGGCAGCAACGACCATCAGGTGGTCTATCTGTAACTAATGTCCAAAATTCGAGTCCTCGCAGATCACGTCGCCAATCAAATAGCCGCAGGCGAAGTTGTTGAGCGTCCGGCTTCCGTCGCCAAAGAGCTGGTCGAGAATTCGATCGACGCCGGCGCCACGCGCATCACGATCGAGATCGAAGCCGGCGGGCGACGCTTGTTGAAAGTGTCGGACGACGGCGAAGGCATGGTGCGCGACGACGCGATTCTCGCTTTCGAACGTCACGCTACCTCGAAGATTCGCGCGTCCGACGATCTGATCGCCATCGGCACGCTCGGGTTTCGCGGCGAAGCCCTCGCGTCGATTGCTTCGGTTGCAAAAGTAGAGCTGGTCACGAACACCGCAGATGCAGCGGCGGGAACACGCGTCGCCATCGACGGCGGCCGCATGCGCGACGTGAAAGACGCAGCGCATCCACGCGGCACGACGATCGCGGTGCGCGATCTGTTTTTCAACGTTCCGGCGCGGCGAAAGTTCTTGCGGTCCGAGGCGACGGAAACGTTTCACCTGACGAACCTCGTCACGCACTACGCACTCGCGCATCCGGAAATCGCGTTTGCGTTTGTGAACAATGGCCGTGACGTGGTGCGGGCAGTGGCGGCGAAGAACCTGCGCGAGCGTGCGTATCAGATTTTTGGCGAGGCGTTTTTGGAGAACTTGTTGGCGGTGGATGGCGGGGATGCGTCAGTAGCGCGGGTCACCGGTTTCGTTTCGGCGCCGCGTGACCGGCGCACGTCGCGCGACTCGCAGTATTTGTTTGTAAATCGACGGTTCGTGCGGGATCGGATGATTGGGCGTTCGTTGTCGGAAGGTTACCGGTCGATCCTGCCGCACGGCGTGTATCCGGCGGCGTTGTTGTTTGTCGAGACTCCGCTCGAAGAAGTTGACGTTAACGTGCATCCGGCCAAAACCGAAGTGCGTTTTCGCCGCCCTGATGCCGTGGCCGACGCGGTGCGCGAGGCGGTTCGCAGTGCACTGTCGAGCGTGGGTTTTGTCGAGCCTGAGCCACAGATTCCACAGCTGCCACAGCCTCCGCAGCTTCAAGTTGCGAGTGCCGCCGCGGCGTCAACTCCGCCACAACCGCGCATCGAATTTGCGCCGTTACCCTCGGGCGACGAGATCGCGCGCGACATCGAAGCGATGATCCGTTCTTCATCCGTAACATCCCCTGCCCAAACACCTCCGCTTGATTCCGCCGCGAAGTTAGTACGAGAAGTCGCACCCGAAAACGTTTCGGTCAACATCCGCCCTTTGGGCCAGCTCGAAGAAAGCTTCATCATCGCCACCGACGACGAAGGCCTGCTGCTGATCGACCAGCACGTCGCCCACGAACGCGTCCTGTTCGACAAATATCGCGCGCTCGAAGCAGAGCGCCGCGTCGAATCGCAGCAACTGCTCGTTCCGGAAACGTTCGAACTCACGCCCGCGCAGGCCGCGGTTTTCGATCAACTCGCGCCGGAGCTGGAAGTCTACGGATTTGAGCTGATGCGCCTGTCAGGACGCACGGTCGCGATCAGGGCCGTGCCCGCGGACCTGCCGGCTGGTGAAGCGCGCAACATGCTCGCCGAGTTGCTCGAAACCGTCGATGCGGAAAAGAAATCCAGCGCGCGCGAAACATTGCGCGACGAGATCGCGGCGTCACTCGCGTGTCACGCCGCGATCAAAGTGAACATGTCGCTCACGCCGGAGAAGATGCGCTGGTTGATCGATCGGCTCCTGCAAACCTCTTCGCCAACGACCTGCCCGCACGGCCGCCCCGTGATTCTGCGTCTGGGAATGCGCGACATTTTGAAAGGCTTCCACCGCATCTAGCACTTACAACTGCTCCAGAGTTGTCAGCACCACATCGGGGTCGGAAAGATCGGGCAGAACCGCGTCCGGCTCGGCGGCGAGAATCTCTTCCTGCGAGTAGAAACGTCCGGTGCCGACCGCGACGGCGCGTGCGCCGAAGTTGCGCGCGCAGTCGATGTCGTTGGGCGTGTCGCCGATCACGATGAAGTGTTCGGGTGGGAGATCGATCCCGAGATGTTTGCGGATGCGATCCGCGGCGAGAGCGGGAAGGTCACGGCGGACGTGCGACTCCTCGCCAAACGCGCCGGGTAAAGTGAAGAAGCGATCGAGACCCATCAGTTCCATTTTCAACTCCGCCATCGGTCTGATGTTGCCGGTCAGCAACGCCGACTGATAGCGCGGATGCTCGGCAAGTGTCTGTAACGTTTCGCGCACGCCCGGCAGCAACTGGAAAAACTGCACGCCATTCCCGGTCACGCGCCGTGCTTCTTCCGTTATCCGGCGGCTCAGCCGATCGATTTCCGCCACGATCTGTTCCTGCGAAACGTCAGCTTCCGCCAGCGCTTCGAAGATGATCTGCAAGTCAGTCATACCTGACACGCGCATCTCCGCCAGCCGGCCCGAAGTACCGAAGATCTCTTCGAGCACGGGAATCGTGTAGTCCTTGTACGCGCCCGTGCGCACCGAGCGCATCAACGTGCCGTCAATGTCCCAAAGTAGAATCCGCATCATTTATTCCAACTCGGCCAACACGTCGCCGGCGTTCACCGTGTCGCCAGGCTTCACGTTCACCGAAACAATCAGGCCCGCGCGCGGCGACTTCATCTCGTTCTGCATCTTCATCGCTTCCACTACGACGATGCCGACGCCTTTCTCGACCGTCGCGCCCGCTTCGATTTGCACGCGCACTACTTTGCCCGGCATCGGCGCGACGATCTGCGCCACGCCGTGATGATGGCCCGCGGAGTTTTGCCCGCTGCGCAGGCGCTTCGGATCGATGATTTTTATGCTCCCGTCAACCTGACACTCGTGCACTTTGTTTCCGATAAAGAGGAGATAAGATCCGGGTTCAATCTCGCGCGCCTCGAGATCGTAAGCTCGCGCACCAATCCCCGATCCTACCTGCGCCGACACTCGTTCGCCGTCGAGCTCCAGCGTCAGCTCTTCTTCACCACCGTTGATGATTGCCTTTAGTTTCACGTCCCGAGAGTTTCCATTTGCTAACAGGGTTTTGAACGGCGACTGGCTGTTGGTGCTTCACGTAATGAAGCGCCGCGGCTATCAAAGCGAGATCGGTGTCTTCCGTGGAAATCTGCGGCTCACTGCGCCGTTCGTTGAAGCGCGAAATGAACCCCGTATCGAGCCGCCCGGCAACGAACTCCTCGTCGCGCACGATCTCCCGAAAGAACGGCAACGTCGTCGTAATGCCGGCCACTTCGTACTCATCCAGCGCGCGGCGCAAACGATCGATCGCTTCCGCGCGCGTGCGGCCCCACACCGCGAGTTTCGCGATCATCGGATCGTAGTGAATCGAAACCTCCGACAGACGTCGTACACCGCTGTCGATGCGCACGCCCGGGCCGAGTGGTTCCTGCAAATGCGTGATCTGGCCCGGTGACGGAAAGAAGTTGTTCGCCGGATCTTCCGCGTAGATGCGACACTCGATGGCGTGACCTATCCAACCGACGTCCTCCTGCGTGAACGACAGCGGCGCGCCCGCCGCGACTGCGAATTGTTCGCGCACGAGATCGATGCCAGTCGCGAGTTCGGTAACCGGATGCTCGACCTGTAGACGCGTGTTCATCTCGAGGAAATAGAACTCGCGCGTTGCATCCGACAAAAGAAACTCGACCGTGCCCGCGCCAGTGTAAGCAACCGCACGCGCGATCTTCACGGCTGCTTCACCCATGCGCGCGCGCAGTTCCGCGTCGTTGATCGGCGACGGGCATTCTTCGATCACCTTTTGATGGCGCCGCTGGATCGAACACTCGCGCTCGCCGAGATGGACTACGTGTCCGTGATTATCAGCGAACACCTGGATCTCGATGTGGCGCGGGCGCTCGACTGCTTTCTCGAGATACAGCGAGGAGTCGCCGAACGCGGCGGCGGCTTCCGCCTGTGCGGTTTCAAACGCGGAGCGCAGCTCGTGCGCGTCGGCGACGAGGCGCATGCCTTTGCCACCGCCGCCGGCAGACGCTTTCAACATCACCGGATAACCAAACTCCTCGGCCGTTTTGCTTGCCTCCTCGAGCGACGGCAACGCTTCTACAGCCCCCGGCACGATCGGCACGCCCGCTTCCACCGCCGCGCGGCGCGCGCTCGTTTTCGATCCCATGATTTCCATCGCTTCCGCCGGTGGGCCGATGAACGTCAAACCCGCTGCCGTCACTGCGCGCGCGAATGCAGCGTTCTCGGCGAGGAAACCGTAACCCGGATGGACCGCCTCGGCTTTCGTCGCCACGGTGGCCGCGACGACGGCGTCGATGTTCAGATAACTCTGCGTGGACGCGGCCGGACCGATACAAACTGCTTCGTCGGCCATGCGTACGTGCAAACTCTCGGCATCCGGTTCCGAGTAAACGGCGACCGGAGAAATATCCAGTTCGCGACAGGCGCGAATGATGCGAACGGCGATCTCCCCGCGATTAGCAATTAAAACTTTGCGGAACATGTTCAGCTACGGATTGTACACAAAACGGATTAAACCACGATCGAGTTGGCAGGCTGCCGCGGATCGAAACGCACCGTGATCTGTTTACCTGGCGCGTAATCAGTGTCGCGCGCTTGCTGCTGTTCGCTTAGTGCCTGGGAGGATTCGTACTGCACGCCGGCGAGCAAATAGGTGTAGGTGACTTGAACGATCTTACCGTCGCGATCGGAAACTGCGTCGATGATTTGGCCGTCGGTCATGCGGCCGGTCCGGGCGAGGCGAGCAATGCGTGAGGCTTCGTCTTCGGTTTTCCGGCGGAAGCGATCGAGAAACGACATTCAGGCCGTTATGGTTCGAGGGCTCCGGCTGAAACTGAGCGGCCGACGCCCCCGCTGGAGACGTCTGACACTCGCACCAGCACGCCCTCGTACACGATCCAATCGTCTTCGTTGCCGAGGATCTTGTCTTCGCCCGGCAGGCGCAGCTCGAATTTGGTGAACGTGATGCCGCCGGGCTGTATGTCTTCACCGCCTGTGGTCAGCGAAGCCTTGCGAATCGCAGCGCCGTGCAGCGAGCGTGACTTTTCCCCGCCGGCGACGGCGACGTCACCATACGGTCGATACCCGTTTGGATCGATATGGGCGAGTGCTTCGGCAAGCGTGCCGTAAGGATCGGCAACGTGCTCGCGGAGTTCTTTGAAGTCACCCGGATAAGTATGGTAGCGAGCGCGGTATTCGAGCACGGCAACTTCGAACGTGTGCCAGTAACCGCGAATAGCCGCTTCTTTCGCCAACTCGCGTTGGTGTAAACGCGCGGGCACCGTGACGCCGATCAGCAACGCGATTAGAAACGCGATAGTCGTCGAAGCGAGCAGTCCGCGCCGCGCATGTTTCACGCCGCAGAATCTTTCGGGCTGCAAGCGAATTGAGCGATAAATCTTGCGGCCAAACCAGAGCGTGACGAACAGCATTGGAATCGAAACCCACTTCACGCGCCACGCGGCAGTTTCAGCCGCCGCGACCCACGACCAGAATCCGAACCAGTCAGTCCCGCGCTGGACCATGGCGATGATCGTTTGAACGAGGAAGACTAGGACGATCAGGGCTCCGCTGATGCAGAGCAGCAAAGCTCGGCCATAAGAAGGGAGTTCATGAGCGGGCCTCGGAAGTGGCTCGCCGACGGCTCGCGCGCCGCACTGTCTACAACCGCTGCTCAGTGCTCCATGAAATTTGAAGCCGCAGCACGGACAAATAGTCAAGGTTCTACCTCTCGCTCAACGTAGGCCCAATTGGTCTAGCCTTGTAGGACCTATTTACGGCAGCCTCAGCTTCAGCGTTCTCGCTTTTTTCCTCGGCCCGGTTCAGTTCGCGCCACGTGTGATACATCCGGTGCGCGAAGGTCCAATAGGAACCAACCGCCAGAACCCAGAGAACGGCCGGCATCCGATTGGCAAAAAAGTTGTTCGAACTAGGATGAGTACTGAGCGCCCCGATAATAAAGAGTACGACGCGTTCTGGGCGGCGCAAAAAGCCGACGTCGCATTTGGGAATCAGACTTTCCGCCCGCGCGCTGGCGTAGCTTACCATAACCGAGCCCATTAGTCCGGCCCCGGCCAGAAAAACGTTAAGAGTTGAGTGCGACGCCGTGTCGCGGGCATAAAAGACCATCAGGCCCACAAAGACCACCATGTCCGACAGGCGGTCCAAAGACGAATCGAGAAAGCCGCCAAAGCGCGTGACGCGACCCGACAGCCGGGCCACCTGGCCGTCGAGCATGTCAAAAAGGTTGGCCACAATCAGTGCGATACCGGCCGAAAAGAACCAGCCCAGGCCAAAAAGAAGACCGCAGCCGACGTTCAAAGCGACGCCGATCACGGTCAAAATGTTGGGATTGATGTGTCCATGGGCGAGCCAGCGGACCATGGCATCAATAATTCGCTGGGCTCCCCGCCCAATACTTGCCCCAAACATGTGTTAGGTTACGTTTCTCCTCGCTCGCGGGATGTGATTATGCCTGAAAACCGTCGGAAGTCTACAAGATTACACAGAAACGTTACCTTCCGAGCCCGTCGCCAACTCGTCGTGGAGGGTCCGCAACTGCCGGATTTCGAAATTGCGCGCGCCTGCGGGTGTTCGCACCACGATCTCGTCGCCTTCCTGTTTGCCCATCAAGCTCCGGCCGACCGGTGACGTAGTTGAAATCAGTCCCTGGGCCGGGTCGCTTTCCTCGGGCGTGACGAGGCGATAAGTCACTTCCTCGTCCTTTTCACTGTCGTAGAGCACCAGCGTCGAACCATACGAAGCTTTGTCTCGCGGCACTTTGTTCGGGTCGATCGAGGCGATCTCACTGATTCGCTGGCGCAATTCGACGATGCGCGCCTTGACCACGTTCTGGCGATCCAGCGCCGCGCGGTACTCGGAATTCTCGCGCAGGTCGCCAAACTCAAGCGCGCGCTTGATTTCCTTCGGCAGGTGAATGCGCAGTTCTGTTTCCAGCTCGTCGAGCTCTGACTGGAGTTTTTCTTTGATGGTTCCCTGTGACAAACGATTCAACCTCTCTATAACGGCTTATGATAATTGGCTTCGTCAGGAGCGCCAAAGGAAATTCCCGTGTCGCGCGCCGTCCGCACGAGTTGCCCTTCCGGAGGCACGGTCTTGATGTTCTTGATCGCTTCTGTCAGGGGAACAGAGACGACGTCCCCTGCTTGTAATGCCACCATTACGCCGTGTTCACCGTTCGCGAGCGTACGCACGGCGCACGAACCGAAGTTTGTGGCCAGCATGCGATCGAACGCGTTTGGGCGCCCGCCGCGTTGCAGGTGGCCCAGCACGACGCAACGCGTCTCGCGTCCGGTGGCTTGTTCCAGATCGTGACGCAAATGTAAGCCGATGCCACCGAGACGCGGCGCATGAAGCTGGTCGCCCTGGTCCTGGTAGACCAGGTCGTGACCGATCTCGATGGCCCCTTCGGCGACGACGATGATACTAAAATTCGACCCCGCCCGGTCGCGTGCGCGAACCTTATTCGCGACGGTGTCGAGCGAAAACGGAATCTCGGGAATCAGGATGACGTCGGCGCCGCCGGCGATACCCGAGTGCAATGCGATCCAACCGGCATGACGGCCCATCACTTCCAGAATCATCACGCGATCGTGTGACTCGGCGGTCGTGTGCAACCGGTCGAGTGCTTCGGTGGCGATGTCGAGCGCGGTAACAAAGCCGAACGTCAGCTCCGTGCACGCGAGATCGTTGTCGATGGTTTTCGGCACGCCGCAAACCGGAATGCCGCGCTTGTCAAACTCGTTGGCGATCGTCAAGGTGCCTTCGCCGCCGAGCACTACGAGCGCGTCAATGCCGAGCACGCGCATGTTTGAGATTGCTTCTTCGTAGACGCTTTCGACGCTTCGCTTGCCGCCTTCGCGAGCGCGTTCGACAAAGAAGCCGCGGTTGCGGGTGCCGAGAATCGTGCCGCCGCGCGGCAGCAGTCCGCGTACTTCGCTCGGTGAAAGGAGGCGAGTTTGGGTGGCGCCGAGCAGTCCTTCAAAGCCGTCTTCGATGCCGATGACGCGCATCCCGTGTTCGCAGGTGGCGGTTTTGACGACCGCGCGAATGACGGCGTTGAGACCCGGCGCATCGCCGCCTCCGGTTAGAATTCCGATGGTTCCGTACATGTGTGGAAGAGTCTAATAACGTAATTGACAGTTGGCAATCGACAATGAGTGGCGTAGCATACGAGCACTTTGGAAATCGACGACGAAGCAAAAGAGATAGTTCGCGAGATTGGCAGCGCGATCAACGAGTCAGTCGAGAAATCGGACAGGGTGGCTGAGGCGATCGAGCGCCTGCGCGAAGCCGGCTACGAAATGGAATTGACCTTGCGCCTGGAGATTGGGTTGCGGCCCCACGCCGGCGATGACGATACCGACAGCGAAGCCGCCAACCTCAATCTCACCGAAGAAGATCTCCAGGTCCTCCAACGCATGAAAATCCGCATCGATCCTGAAGTTTAGGCAACTTACTCCCGCATGTCGTTCATTTACTCCGGCACGTCATCGCTGCCGGTGAGGGTTTGCTGGCGCAGGGCGGCGGCGCCGAGCAGGCCGCCCATGCCCATCGATTCAACCGCACTGCTCGGGACGAGCATCAGGGCGCCTTTTTCTTTCAAACCTTCGTAAAGCATGTTCATCGCGCGTAAGTGCAAGGCTGTCGGATTGTCGCGATAGGCTCTGGCGGCGGTCTCGAACGAATTGGCGATCTCCACTTCGGCCTGGCCCAGGATGATGCGCGCCTGTTTCTCGCGCGCCGCCTGCGCCTCGCGCGACATCGCGTCTTGTAGCGCCGGCGGAATGATCACGTCGCGCATCTCGACCGATTGCACGGTGACACCCCACGGGTTCGAACGCTCGTCAATCAACTGCTGTAACTCCTCCTCGATCCGTTCGCGGCCGCGCAACAGATCCGTCAACGACGTACGGCCGATGATGTCGCGCAGCGCCGTTTGCGCCGCCCAGCTAACTGCCTGCGGATAGTTCTGCACTTCGAGCGCCGCCTTTTCCGGATCGTAGACCATCCAGAAGAGCACCGCGTCGACGTTCACCGGGACCGTGTCGGAAGTCAGCGTCTCTTCGGCGGCGAAACTGGTCGTGATCACGCGCTGGTCCACCCACGCCGAAACCGTGTCGACAAACGGAACGATCCAGAACAGACCCGGGCCACGCAAACCAACGTAACGACCCAAACGCAACACGACCGCGCGTTCCCACTGCCGCGCAATCTTCGGCGACTGCGCCAGCAGCAATCCCAAAAATATGCCGATAACTAACGGCGCGACGTTGAGTGTGGCCCAAAACGCGAGCGCACCGAGCGCGATCGGCGTTAGCAAGGCTACGGCGGAAACGACGTTGACTCGCGGTGTCTCGACCGAAGGTAAGTTATTCCTGGTTTGGACCATGCTGGTGAAAGGACTAGACATTTTTCTTAGGCTCCTTCTTGCGCCGGCTTTGAAGTTGAGCGAGCAAATCGTCGACTGAAAAACCCATCGCTCCGGCTTCTTCGACAAAGCGATCGATGAGTTCGTTCAAGTGTTTTTCGTGTTCTTCGCGATGATTTGCCGCGAAATGGTTGGCGCCCACAAATGTTCCCACGCCTCTTCGTGTTTCGAGGATGCCCGAGCGTTCCAATTCGGCGTAGACCTTGGCCACCGTGTTGGCGTTAACGCGTAGCTCGACTGCCAACTGCCGGACGGTTGGCAGTTGTTCCCCGACCCGCAGTTTGCCGGTGGCGATCGCGAAACGAATCGCGCGCGTCAGTTGCGCATACAGCGGCATTGGGTGCGAAGGGCTCAATGAGAAGATTTCGGCCATCTCGGTAATTGTACTACGACGCTAGTACAAGTAAAGTTTCAGGGTGATAAACCCACAGATTTGGCGGAAATAAAGCGCTGTGTTATCTTGTGCGGCTCTTAAACCTGCCAGTTTTGTTCGCCTTTATAGGGTCGAAGAGGAGTTCGAGGACAGTATGTCTACGCCTAATGGAAATGTGAACGCCGACGGCCGCCCGGTCGGTAAAGTCGTGCAGATCATCGGTCCGGTGCTCGACGTCGAATTTCAGGGAGGGTATCTCCCCCCGATTTACCAGGCGCTCCGAGTCGTGTCTGACGGTTTCGATGTGCCCGTGCCTATCGACGTGATTGCGGAAGTGCAGCAGCACCTCGGCGAAGGCCGCGTTCGCACCGTTTCAATGTTGCCGACTGACGGCATGGTGCGCGGCATGCAGGCAATCGATACCGGCGGTCCGATCACGATGCCCGTTGGTGAAGGCACGCTCGGACGCGTGCTCAACGTGATCGGCGAACCAGTAGACACACTCGGTCCGGTGAAGCACGACAAACGTTATCCCATTCACCGTCACGCACCGACTTTCGAAGAGCAATCGACCGAGTTGCAGATGTTCGAAACCGGCATCAAGGTCATCGACTTGATCCAGCCGTTCCTCCGCGGCGGCAAGATTGGACTGTTCGGCGGCGCGGGCGTGGGCAAAACCGTTATCGTGATGGAGTTGATCAATAACATCGCGAAAGCGCGCTCGGGTTTCTCGGTGTTCGCGGGCGTCGGCGAGCGCACGCGCGAGGGAAACGACCTGCTGCGCGAAATGGTCGAGTCGCAGGTTATCCAGTTTGGCGAGACGTTCAATAAAAACTTCCACGACACCGGCAAGTTTGATCTGACGAAAGTGGACATGAACGCCATCGGCAATTCGAAGGTGGCGCTGATCTACGGGCAGATGACCGAACCGCCCGGGGCGCGCCTGCGCGTCGCCCTGTCGGGTCTGACCGTCGCCGAATACTTCCGCGACCAGGGCCTCGACGTGCTGCTGTTCATCGACAACATCTTCCGCTTCACGCAAGCGGGTTCGGAAGTGTCGGCACTACTCGGACGCATGCCTTCGGCGGTGGGTTATCAACCGAACCTCGCCACCGAGATGGGCGAAATGCAGGAACGAATCACGTCCACGAAAACAGGTTCCGTCACTTCGATCCAGGCGGTGTACGTGCCCGCTGACGACTACACGGATCCCGCGCCGGCGACGACGTTCGCGCACCTGGACGCAGTCACCGCGCTTTCCCGGCAGATCGTGGAGCTCGGCATCTATCCGGCGGTCGATCCGCTCGCGTCTTCGTCACGCATTCTCGATCCGCGCATCATCGGTCAGGAACACTACAACACCGCGCAGGACGTGAAGCGCGTGTTGCAGCGTTACAAAGACTTGCAGGACATCATCGCCATTCTCGGTCTCGACGAACTCTCCGACGAAGACAAGCTGATCGTTTCGCGCGCGCGCAAGATTCAGCGCTTCTTCTCGCAACCGTTCTTCGTCGCCGCGCAGTTCACCGGTCTCGAAGGGAAGTACGTCAAACTCGAAGACACCGTGCGCGGCTTCCGCGAACTCGTCGAGGGCAAACACGACGATCTTCCCGAGCAGGCGTTCTACATGGTCGGCACGATTGAAGAGGCGATCGAAAAAGCGAAGACGATTGCCCAATAAGGCTGACTATGGCGGAGAAAATCCAACTCGAAGTAGTTACGCCTGAGCGGCGCGTCCTCGCGGAGCCGGTCGATATGGTCACCGTGCCGGGTTTGGGTGGTGAGCTCGGAATCCTGCCGGGTCACACACCACTCATCTCACAGTTACAGACCGGCGTGCTGACTTACGTTCAGGACGGGAAGAGTTTTTCACTGCACGTGTCGGGTGGCTTTGTGGAAGTTCGTGACGATCGCGTCTCGGTGCTAGCGGAAATTGCCGAACGGCCCGAAGAGATCGACGCGGCGCGGGCGCGACAGTCGCGTGAACGGCTCGAAAAGCAACTGAACACGTGGAACGGAACGGAAGAAGATTTTGAAGTCGCGCGCGCGAAGCTGGAGCGATCCGTAGTTCGTTTGCAGCTTGCGTCTGGTCGCTAACTAAGTCAGACAGGAATCTCCGGTTTACTTTTCGCCAACTCGCGCACCGCACGCGTCGCACTGTCGTAAACGCCTCGTCTTGCCTGCTGTCGAATCAGTCCCACTTCGCTGAGCATTCGCAGGCTATCGCTCGCCAGCGTCACCTTGCTGCCTTCGTCGTGGTCCCAACGCACCGGGACTTCCTTCAATCTCAGTCCCGCGCGAAACGCGAGATACAAAAGCTCAACGTCAAAACCAAAGCGATCGACCGTCGCGGCTTCGACCAACGGCCGGCACACGCTCATGCGAAACGCTTTGAAGCCGCACTGCGTGTCCCAGAACGGCAGACCCGTCGTCAATCGCACCACCAGATTGAAAACGCGGCCCGCCTGCTCGCGCCGCCACGGCTGATGCACGCCGATCAGCTTGCGGTCCAGCGCGCGCGAACCAAACGTCACATCAAACTCGCCGCTGGCAATCGGGTCGACCACTTTTGGCGCTTCGGTGATGGGTGTTGACAAGTCTGCGTCGGAAAACAGCGCCACCTCGCTGCGCGCGGCGAGCAAGCCGAGCCGTACCGCTCGTCCTTTACCGAGATTCGCTTTGTAACTGATGACTGAGGTGCGTAAGTTTCCGCTGTCCTGCAAGACTTCGCGCGCCAGACTTGCAGTGTCATCCGTCGAGCCGTCGTCGACGACGATCAGTTCCCCGTCGGGCCAGCTTTGGCGCAAGTAGTTCGCTACCGCCGTCAGGGACTTTCCCAAGCGGGCGGCCTCGTTGTATGCAGGAATCACCACGGAAAGAGACGCGGGCATCCAGGTCCTCATTCGCAATATACCACGGCGACTTTGACGCGCGGCGGGCAAGTCGCCGCACTCGAAAGCCGTGTGTTATATTTCGGCCATGGAAGTTGCACGCCAGTTCAAGGATTCCCCAGCAGACTACAAAAGCAGAGCGGTCAAGCGTGGGTTCCTGATCACTGCCGCTGTCGTCATCGTGCTGGCGGCGATCCTCGGCGGCACCATCGGCAACGAACGGCGCTTCAGCAGCCTGACTTCCATCGGCGCGAAGAATTCTTATCGCGTCGCCGACGAGATCGAACACGACTACAACGAAGCCGTCGCCACGATCACTTCCAATTACTCGGGCGAGATTGACCACGAGAAAGCCACCCAGGCCGCGATTCAGGGCATGCTCTCGACGCTCGATCCACACTCCGCGTATTTCCCGTACAGCGAGTTCAAGAAGCTCAAGGAAGATCAAGATTCGCGCTTCTACGGCATCGGCGTCACCATCGTGCAGCATCGCGACGGCGTTTACGTCCAATCCGCTGTCGAAGGCACGCCGGCCGCGAAACTCGGGCTCAAATACGGCGACCGGATCATCGAAGTCGACGGCAAAGACGCGCGCGAGTGGTCCAGCGAACAAGTTTCCAAGAACGTGCGCGGCGCGTTGGGCGAGCCGGTGACATTGAGAGTCGAGCGCGCCGGTTCGGAAGCGCCGCTGTACTTCACGATTGTCCGCGACGCCGTGCCGCTGCTGACGATTCGCAACGCGTACATGATCCGCCCGGGAACGGGTTACATCGGGCTCACCGGCGGTTTTCAGCGTTCGAGCGACGAGGAACTTTCGAAGGCGATGAAGCGCCTCGAAGAGCAGGGAATGCGCCAGCTCGTGCTCGACCTGCGCGGGAATCCCGGCGGCTTGCTCGATCAGGCGATCGAAGTCGCCAGTGAGTTTCTGCCGCGCGGCCAGACGATCGTTTCCGTCAAGGGACGCACTGAATACAGCCAGCCGTTCGTTTACAAATCGACCGGCGCCGAACCGTCGACGCTGCCGCTCGTCATCCTGATCAATCGCAACACCGCTTCCGCTTCGGAGATCGTGGCCGGCGCGATTCAGGACCACGGCCGCGGCTTGATCGTGGGCGAAACGAGTTTCGGCAAGGGACTCGTGCAGCGCATCTTTCAGTTGCCGTTCAATACCGGACTGACGCTGACGACCGCGCGTTACTACACGCCTTACGGACGCTCGTTGCAACGCGACTACTCAAACGGCTCGCTCTACGATTACTACACGCGTCACGATCCGTCAGACACGCCACCGCCTCCGGGGCCGCGCAATCTCGAAGCGCCGCTCGCGCTGGCTTCGCCGACGCCGCATCCGCACACCGGACCAGCGGTACAAACCGCGGTGGGCCGCGTGTTCTACGGCGGCGGCGGCATCACGCCGGATATCGAAGTGAAGGAACCCGCCAACACGCCGCTGCGCTTGCGCATTGCGGAAGCGGCGTTTCACTTCACGAGACAGTTGGCGGCGGGCGTCGTTCCCGGTCTCGAGTCGTACAAAGTCGAGAAAGTGCAGTACGGCAAGAGCGCCAGGCAGACAGACTTTGCAATCACGGATCGCGTGCTCGAAGCGTTTCGCAATTACGTGCGGACGCAACCAGAGAATCAACTTCAGCCGGCGCAGATCGATGAGGAGTTGGAGTTTGCGAAACTCCGGCTTCGCCAGGAGATCATCACTGCGGCATTCTCAAACGACGCCGGCGCGCGTGTGTTGCTCGACAGCGACGTGCAGGTGCTGCGCGCGCTGGAAGCCTTGCCCGATGCGAAGCGCCTGGCCGACAGCGCTCGCAACAGCGTGTGGCAAGGGTAAAAAATCTCGTTCTATCGTTCTATCCCACGCAGTTTAGTTTCACAACTAAGTTGAAAGGATACTTTCGCATGAAAGATCGGTCGCGCTCCGTCTACGATCTGGGCCTACTGTTCGTCATCCTTTTGGCCGTGGCCTTCGCCACCATAACTGTTTATTCGCAGAACCAAACGCCGTCTCAGACGCCCGCGGACGGTCCCGCTGCCGCGCAGCAGCGCGCCACTCCGAGCCCCAGCCCGAGTCCCACGCCGACTCCAATCAACTGGTCGAGCGATCCGCTGCTCAAGCGCTTCGTCTTTCGCAGCATCGGGCCGGCGAGCATGGGCGGCCGCATCGACGACATCACCGCCGTCGAACAGAACCCGTACATCATCTACGTCGCGTTCGCGACCAATGGCGTGTGGAAGTCGACCAACAACGGCACGACCTGGCAGCCGATCTTCGACACGTACGGCACCGGTTCGATCGGCGACGTCGCGGTCGCGCCGTCGGATCCGAACGTCGTTTGGGTCGGCACCGGCGAGGCAAACAACCGCCAGAGCTCGAGCTTCGGGAACGGGATTTACAAGTCAGTCGATGCCGGCAAGACGTTCACCAAGATGGGCCTCGAAGACTCGCAGACGATCGCGCGCATCGTGATCGATCCGAAAGATCCAAACACCGTCTACGTCGCCGTGCTCGGCCATCTCTTCGGGCCAAACAAAGAACGCGGCGTTTACAAAACGACTGACGGCGGCCGCACCTGGACCAACGTGAAGTTCATCGACGAAGACACCGGCTTCACCGATCTCGTGATGGATCCGTCAGACAACAAGACGCTGTACGCGGCTTCTTACCAGCGGCGCCGCACGAGCTTCGGCTTCAACGGCGGCGGCCCGGGCAGCGGTATCTGGAAAACGATCGACGCCGGCAAGACGTGGAAGAAACTCGAAGGCGCCGGTTTGCCGGAAGGACTGCTCGGCCGCATCGGTTTAGACGTTTCGCGTTCGAACCCGAACATTGTTTACGCGCAGATGGAAGTCGGCGCGAGTACGGGCACAGGCGGTGAAGAGCCCGTGGCGGGCGGCGGGCCGGCGCCGAGTCCGAGTCCGTCAGCGAGCGCGTCGCCGTCAGCGACTCCCGCCGCGTCGCCTACACCCACTCCGCTCGATCCGAAGAAGTCAGGCGTGTGGCGCTCGGACGACAAGGGCCGAACCTGGCGCATCGTGAGCAACGAAAACAACCGGCCGATGTACTACAGCCAGATTCGCGTCGACGCGAAGAATCCGGAAACTGTTTACGTCGGCGGTTTGAATTTCAGCAAGTCGACGGACGGCGGCAAGACGTTCAAGTCGTTGCAGGCGGGCATCGCGCACAGCGACCACCACGCGATCTGGATCGATCCAAACAACAGCGACCACCTGATGATCGGCAACGACGGCGGCCTGGACGTGACTTACGATCAGGGCGCGACGTGGGAGTTCGTCAATACGATTCCGGCGGCCCAGTTCTACGCCGTCGCGGCCGACATGCGGAGACCGTATTACGTTTACGGTGGTCTACAGGACAACGGTTCGTGGGGTGGACCAAGCCAGACGCGCAGCCAGCAGAACGGCATCACCAATGCCGATTGGTATCGCACCGGCGGCGGTGACGGCTTCTACGCGCAGATCGATCCGACGGATCCCAACACGGTCTATTCCGAATCGCAGGGTGGTGCGATGCAGCGTCTCGACCTGCGGACCGGACGGAGCACGAGTATTCGTCCGCGTGGTGTGCCGCGACGCGGTGGCCGGCAAGGCGGTGGCGGCGGTGGCGGCGGTGGCGGCATCGGTGCCGGAACCGCTGGTGCGCCGGCCGCGAGTCCATCGCCGGGAGCTTCGCCTGTAGCGTCGCCTGAGGCTTCGCCGACTCCCGACACCCAGGCGCAGCTTGCGGCGTTCGCGGCAGCGCAGGGCTTCGGCGGTTTCGGCGGCGGCGTAAACCTACCGTCAAATGTCGTACCGACGCCGCCCGCGAACGAAACGTATCGCTTTTACTGGAACACGCCGCTCGTTCTTTCGCCACACAACCCGCGCGTGATCTATACCGGCGGCAATCGCTTGTTTCGATCGATGGACCGCGGCGACACTTGGACCGCCACAATGGATCTCACCAAACAGATCGATCGCAACACGTTGCCGATCATGGGTGTGCCCGGCAATCAGCCGATGGCTTCGAAACACGACGGCTACACCGGCTACGGCTACATCGTCACGATTGCCGAGTCGCCGAAGCTGCCCGGCCTGCTGTGGGTGGGAACCGATGACGGGAACGTTCAAATCAGTCGCGACGGCGGCGCGACCTGGACGAACGTCGCGAAGAACGTTCCCGGCATCGGCGATACGTATCATATCTCGCGGGTCGAGCCGTCGCACTTCGACGCCGGCACGTGTTATCTCGCCGTCGACGGCCATCGTTTGGACGACCTGAAACCTTATCTGTTCGTCACGCGCGATTACGGCGCGACCTGGACTTCGCTCGTCCACAACCTGCCGAAGTGGGGCACGGTGAACGTCGTGCGTGAGGATCCGAAGAACAAGGACCTGCTGTACGCCGGCACCGAGAACGGCTTGTTCATTTCGTTGAATGGCGGCGCGGAGTGGAAGCCGTTCAATTCGGGCATGCCGATCGTTCGCATCGACGACATTCTCGTCCATCCGCGTGACAACGATCTCATCGTCGGCACGCACGGGCGCGGCATCTACATCCTCGACGACATCACGCCGTTGCAGGCGTTGTCGCAGAAGGTGATGGATTCGGAAGTCACTCTGTTCGAGGTGCGGCCGGGAACGCTCTGGCTAAACGATCCACGGCTCGGCCGTTACTGGGGCGGCGCGAAGCTCTTCCGCGGTGCGAATCCCGCACCGGGAACGGCGATCAGTTACTACCTGAAGTCACCGCCGTCGGGCGACGTGAAGATCACGATTGCGGATTACACGGGCAAGGTCGTGCGCAATATCACGGGCACGAAGGACGCCGGGTTGAATCGCGTGCAGTGGAACCTGCGCAGCGATCCGCCGCCGCGTCCGCCGAGTGGTGGCGCTGGCTTTGGCGGCGGTGGTGGCGGTGGTGGTGCAGGAGGTGGAGGAGGCGGCGGTGGCGGCGGCTTCGGCGGGCTCTTCAATATCGGCCTGCCGCTCGAAGCCGGCACTTACAACGTGAAGCTCACCGTCAACGGCAAGGACTACACGACCAAAGCCGTTATCGAGAACGATCCGGGCATGTGAGCCACGGAACTCCACGGATTACACGGACTGAGATCCGTGTCATCCGTGGCTAAAGTACTCGCGCGATCACGCACTTCAAATAGTAGGTCTCGGGCATCCCGACCAACACGGGATGATCCGAGGCCTGCATGCGTTTCTCGACGATCTGCACGCGCCGCCGCGCGTCGATCGCCGCCTCACCTACAATCTCCAGGAACAGATCCTCCGCCACGTGGTACGAGCACGTGCAGGTGATCAGCACGCCGCCTGGCTGCAACAACTTCAGCGCCCGCAGATTGATCTCCTTGTAACCACGCACTGCAGCTTTCAGGCTCGCGCGGTTCTTCGCGAACGCGGGCGGGTCCAGCACGATCACGTCGAACCGCTCCCCGCGCGCTTCAAATTCCCGCAGCGCGTCGAACACGTTCGCTTCACGAAACTCGACGTTGTCCATGCCGTTCAGCTTTGCATTCTGTTCGGCTGCCGCGACCGCGTCGGCCGAAATGTCGATCCCGATCACCTCTTCGCAAACGGTCGCGAGGTGCAACGCAAACGCGCCGTTGAAAGTGAAGCAGTCGAGCGCGCACTTTCTGTTTGTGGTCTGCGCCGCCGCGCGCGCCGCGAGGCGGTTCTCACGCTGATCGAGAAACGACCCCGTCTTCTGTCCCGCGCCGGGCGAAACGACGAACCGCAATCCGTGTTGCTGTATCTCGAGTTCGTCCGGTGCCTCGCCGTAAACCGTCGCCGAAATCAATGGCAGGCCTTCGAGCTGGCGCACGCGCGCGTCGTTGCGTTCGATCACCGCGCGTGGTTGAAACTCCTCGATCAGAATTTCGGCGAACAACGGCTTCAGCGCTTCCGTGCCCTGCGACAACGTTTGCAGCACGAGCACGTCGTCGTAGCGATCCACGATCAACGACGGCAGCAGATCGCCTTCGGAATAAACCAGTCGATACGCGTTCGTGTCCGCGGCCACACTTCGTCGCGCTGCAGCCGCGCGGATCCGCGTGTGCCACCAATCGCGATCGATCTCTTCTGGCGACTGCGTGAGAAAACGAAGCGCGATTTGCGACGCGTCGCTGTACAAAGCCTGGCCGATGAAATTGCCGCGTTCGTCGCGAACAGCGACCACCGAGCCACCGTTTGCATCCACGTCAACCACGTCGCTGCGATAGATCCACAGGTGCCCGCCGCGTACGCGATCCGCGCCTCGTTTCGTCACCGTAACGGCCCTCATCGCAGTTACTCTGCCACTAACCTTCGATCGGTGTCATCTGTGGCCGATGTATGCTAGGCTTCGCGTGTCCTCGATCGATCAAATGGCCACGAAAACAAAAGACGAGCGGCGCGAGGGTTTTGAAACGCCGTCGGGCATCCAACTTCCGGTCGATTTCAATCCCGCCAACACGAGTCCAGTCGATTACGACGAGGACCTCGGCGCGCCCGGTGAGTTTCCCTACACGCGCGGGATTTACCACAACATGTACCGCGGCCGCCTTTGGACCATGCGGCAGTACGCGGGTTACGCGACCGCCGAAGAATCGAACGCGCGTTACAAGTACCTCCTCTCGCAAGGCACCACTGGTCTTTCCGTCGCCTTCGATTTGCCGACCCAGATTGGCCTGGATTCCGACGATCCGCTTTCGCTTGGCGAAGTCGGCAAAGTCGGCGTGGCGATCGACTCGCTCGAGGACATGGAGCGTCTCTTCGCCGGCATTCCGCTCGGCGAAGTCTCGACGTCGATGACCATCAACGCGACCGCCGCGATTTTGCTCGCGCTGTATCTCGCCGTCGCGCGCAAGCAGAACGTCTCATTCGACAAAGTCAGGGGCACGATCCAGAACGACATTCTCAAGGAGTACATCGCGCGCGGCACCTACATTTACCCGCCGCAACCGTCGCTGCGCCTGGTGACCGACACGTTTGCTTACTGCGCGCGCGAAGTGCCGAACTGGAACACGATCTCGATCAGCGGTTATCACATTCGCGAAGCCGGCTCGACCGCGGTGCAGGAAGTCGCCTTCACGCTCGCCGACGGCATCACTTACGTCGACGCCGCGCTGGCCGCCGGCTTGGCCGTCGACGAGTTCGCGCCGCGCATCTCGTTCTTCTTCAATGCGCATAACAACCTGCTCGAAGAGATCGCGAAATATCGTGCGGCGCGTCGCTTGTGGGCCCGCATCATGCGCGAACGTTTCAACGCGCGCGATCCGCGTTCGTTGATGCTCCGCTTCCACACACAAACGGCCGGCTCGTCTTTGACCGCGCAACAACCTGACGTGAACGTCGTGCGCACCACGATTCAAGCGCTCGCGGCAGTGCTGGGCGGAACGCAGTCGTTGCACACGAACTCGATGGACGAAGCGCTCGCGCTGCCGACGGAAGACGCCGCGCGCGTCGCGTTGCGCACGCAGCAGGTGATCGCTTACGAATCTGGGGTCGGGGATACGGCGGATCCACTAGCCGGATCTTACGCGATTGAAGAGTTGACGAATGAAGTTGAAGCGCGCGCGCGCGCGTACCTGAAAAAAATAGACGCGCTCGGCGGGATGTTGCGTGCAATAGAAACGGGCTACGTGCAGCGCGAGATTCAGGAAGCGGCTTATCGTTATCAACGCGCGATCGAGTCGCGGGAAGAGATCGTGGTGGGCGTAAACCGTTTTCAAATCGAAGCCGAGCCGGAGGTGCCGTTGTTGCGCATCGATCCGGCGCTCGAACAGACGCAGGTCGAACGCGTGCGCGCGCTGCGTGCGCGTCGTGATGCACGGGCTACGGAATCAGCCCTGAACAAACTCGAGCAGGCAGCGGCGACTACTGAAAACCTGTTGCCGCACATTCTCGAATGCGTCGAGGCGTACGCGACGGTTGGGGAGATCAGCAATCGCTTGCGACGCGTTTGGGGCGAATATCGGGAGACATCCGTCCTATGAATCGAAGAGACTTCACAAAAATTGCCGGCTTAAGCGCCCTGACAGTTGGCCTGAAGACAATGCCTGGCGTTGCCGCCGCACCGGCGCCGCAGTTTTCCATCACGATGGACGACTTCAACTGGCACAACCCCGTAAAGCTTACTGCCGCGGAGCGCAATCAGGCCATCCTCGAAACACTGCGCGCGCATTCCATGAAAGCCGCCCTGTTCGTCATCGGCCACAACGTCGAGGAGAACGAAGGCAAGCAGCTTCTCGCGCCCTGGAACCAGGCCGGGCACATGATCGGCAACCACACCTACTCGCATCGCAACTTCAACGCGCCCGAAACGAACGTCAAGGTTTACGAGGACGATATCCTCCGCGCCGAAGCATTGCTCAAAGACTTTCCGCGCTTTCGCAAGTACTTTCGTTTTCCGATGCTGAACGAAGGCGACACCGCGGCCAAGCGCGACGCGATGCGTGCCTTTCTCTCGCAGCAGGGTTATCGCGTGGGCCATGTAACCGTCGATAACTCAGACTGGCTGATCGACCTGCGACTAGGTGCGCGTCTGCAAAAGGATCCGGCCGCGGACGTAAAGCCGTATCGCGATTACTATCTCCAACACATGTGGGAGCGCGCTGATTATTACGACCGGCTGGCTCGGCGCGTGCTCGGTTACCAGGTGAAGCACACGCTGCTGGTACACTTCAATCTGCTGAATGCACTGTTTCTCGGCGAGGTCATCGACATGTTGAAGGCGAAAGGCTGGCAGCCGATCGATGCGGAGGAGGCATTCAGCGATCCGGTGTTTGCAGCGAAGCCGAGAGTTGTGCCCGCGGGGCAGAGCATTGTGTGGGCGGTGGCGAAAGAGAAGGGAGCAATCGCGAAGTCGCTGCGCTATCCTGCCGAGGACGGCGAAATCGAAAAGGCGCGCCTGGATAAGTTAGGACTATGACGAGCAAAATCCCCCGCCTGACCTGCGCTTCAATCCTGCTTGTTTTCGCCGCGTGCGTCGTTAACGCGCAAAGCGCGCCGGATGCTTCACAGTGGTTACGCTACACCGTCAGTGGCGAAGAGTTTTCAGTTACGCTGCCGGCGGAACCTTCGCTGAAGACCGCTGACGTGTTCGTAGCCCGACTGCAAAAGAGCCGTTTGGAACGGATGCTGGAGACAAAAGCCGGTGACGTGGTCTATCGAGTTTATGTTTACGAGAACGCGAAGCCACGCCAGTCGCTGAAGGAGTTTGTCGCCGAACAAACCGCGCGGTCAGAGCATAACCTCACCTTCGAACGCGAGCTGAAGGTCGGCAAGGTCGCCGGGCAACAGTTCTCGTCGCACGATCGCGACCTGCCTTCGACGGAGCAGTTTTTTGCCACCGACAAGCGCTTGTACCGGTTCATCGTACGCGGCGCGACCGCAGACCACGCACTCGCACGGCAGTTCTTTTCTTCCGTCATGCTGGGAAAGAAACAAGACGGCATCGAGGTGCTCGAGGGTACCGCGGCTGCTCCGGGTGACGTGCCGGCCATCTATACCGGAAAAAACGTAGACACGAAGGCCCGGCTCATCAGCAAGCCCGAACCTACTTACACTGAGAGGGCGAGAAATCATCAGGTAACGGGCACCGTAATCTTGAAGGTCGTCTTTGCTGCGTCGGGGAAGGTCACGAACATCCGAGTGGTCCAGGGGCTGCCTGACGGCTTAACCGAAAAAGCGATTGTGGCCGCGCGGAAGATCACGTTCGTTCCGGCGATGAAAGAAGGCAAGTACGTGTCGATGTGGATGCAGCTCGAGTACAACTTCAATCTTTACTGAAATGATTCGCGCCAGGAAAACAAAACCTGCAGTCTTCTATTGCCTCGTGCTCGCGCTCGCGAGCACCGTTACCGCGCAGAGTCCCAATGCACCTGCGCCTGCCGAGTGGAAGCGCTACACCCTCAAAGACGAAGAGTTTTCCGTCACGCTGCCGGCGCCGCCCAGGCTAAGGACGCGCGAAATATTCGTCGAGCGAATCAAGAAAGAACGCGTCCAGCGACTCCTCGCCGCTAGTGCGGACGGCGTGCTTTATTCGATCTATGCCCGTGAGAACCCGAAGCCGCGACAGTCGCTGGCGGATTTCATTGCCGAACAAACAACTGGCTACAGGTGGGACTTATTCGTGCAGCGCGCGATCGAGCTAAACGGCGTTGCCGGCACAGAGTACAAAGGCGTGGACAACCGCCGGCCGACGATCGAACAATTCTTTGCGACCGACGAGCATCTTTACCGTTTCGTGGTATATGGCGTCACTGGAGATAACGCCGGTGCGAAGCAGTTTTTCTCTTCGATCATTTTAGGCAAACAGCTTGCGGGTATAGATGTCTCTGCGGTGCCAGGTCCGCCGTCGCAAACCGACGCGGGTGAAGAGATTTACAGTAACAAAGAAGTCGACGTGAAAGCGCGGATCACGAGATTCTCTCCGCCTGAGTACACCGAGGAGGCCCGGAGACATCACGTGACCGGAGTCGTGATCTTGAAGGTGGTGTTTTCATCAATTGGCGAGGTCGACGACGTTGAAGTGATCTCAGGTCTCCCGTATGGACTGTCGGAAAAAGCTATTCAGGCCGCGAAGAAGACCAAATTCGTGCCGGCGATGAAAGGCGGCAAGTACGTCGCGACCTGGATGCAGATGGAAATGAACTTCAATCTTTACTGATCGCGCATGCCGCACCTGCTCGAAGTCAACCACCTCCGCACCCACTTTCCTACCCGCGCCGGACTCGTCCGCGCCGTCGACGACGTGAGCTTCTATCTCGATCGCGGCGAGCTGCTCGGACTCGTTGGTGAATCGGGTTGCGGGAAGTCGATGACGGCGCTCTCGATCATGCGCCTGATCGCGCCGCCAGGAAAAATCGTCGGCGGCGAAATACTGTTCGACAGTAAGGACCTGCTGAAACTCTCCGACGCCCAGATGCGCGAGATGCGCGGCGACGACGTCGCCATGATCTTCCAGGACCCGATGACGTCGCTCAATCCGGTGTTCACTGTCGGCGAGCAGATCGGCGAAGCACTGCGGCTGCATCGCAAGCTGTCGCACAAGGAAGCGCGACTCGCCACGATCGAAGCCATGCGCGAAGTGGCCATTCCGGATCCGGCGCGGCGTCTCGACGACTATCCACACCAGCTTTCGGGCGGCATGCGACAGCGCGTCATGATCGCGATGGCCCTGGCGTGCAATCCGAAGCTGTTGATTGCCGACGAACCCACCACCGCACTCGACGTTACGATTCAGGCGCAGATTCTCGAGCTGCTAAACGACTTGCGCAAGCAACGCGAGCTCGCGGTGTTGCTGATCACGCATGACCTCGGCGTGGTGGCGGAAGTAGCCGATCGCGTGGCGGTGATGTACACCGGCCGCATCGTCGAAGAGTCGCCGGTGGAGGAGTTGTTCGCGCGTCCGAAGCATCCTTACACGGAAGGGTTACTGCGTTCGGTGCCGAAACTGACGACGGAACACGTGAGCAAAAAGGAACGGCTCGAGACGATAGAAGGCGTGGTGCCGAGTCCGACCGAGTTGCCGCCCGGCTGTCACTTCGCGCCGCGTTGTCCGCAGCGAATGCCGCGCTGCACCGAAGGCACGATTCCGCTTTATCAACTCGAGGGCGGAGTGCAGGTGCGTTGCGTGCTTTACGATCTAGCGGCGGCAGTGACTGCCGATCACAAGGGAGCTCATGAGCGTCCAACTTCAACCTGACAAACAAGTGGATTGGCCCGCGATGCGCGAGACGCTCGTCAGCGTGCGCGGGTTGGTGAAGCATTTCCCGGTTGAAGGTTCTGACGAAGTCGTGCGCGCGGTCGACGGCGTCTCGTTCGACATCTTCGCCGGCGAGACGTTGGGTCTGGTGGGCGAGTCGGGTTGCGGCAAGTCAACCGCCGGCCGTTGCTTGTTGCGCCTGATCGAACCGACCGCCGGACAGATCACTTTCGCGGGCCAGGACGTACTTTCACTCGACAAAAAACGTTTGCGACAACTGCGCCGCGAGATGCAGATCATTTTTCAGGACCCGTACGCGTCGCTCAACCCGCGCATGAAAATCGGCGACATCGTGGCCGAGCCGTTGGTGATTCACCAAGTGCTGCCGAGACCGAGCGACCGTCTCGACGAAGCCGCGAAACTGTTACAGCGCGTCGGGCTTGATCCGGATTACATGAATCGTTATCCGCACGAGTTCTCCGGCGGCCAACGCCAGCGCATCGGCGTCGCGCGCGCGCTCGCGCTCAATCCGAAACTGATCGTCGCTGACGAACCCGTTTCGGCGTTGGATGTTTCGGTCCAGGCGCAGGTCGTGAACCTGTTGCAGGAATTGCAGGAAGAGTTCAAGTTAACTTACCTCTTCATCTCGCACGGGCTCGCGGTCGTCGAACACATCTCGACTCGCGTCGCCGTCATGTACCTGGGCCGCATCGTCGAGATTGCTGATGCGGCGGGCTTGTATGCACAGCCGCTGCATCCGTACACTCAGGCGCTGCTGTCGGCGATACCGGTTCCTGATCCGCGTCAGAAGCGCAAACGCATCATCCTGCAGGGCGACGTGCCGACGCCGATTAATCCGCCGTCTGGTTGCCGTTTTCGCACGCGTTGTCCGTTGGCGATTGAAGAGTGTGCGCACATCGATCCGGAGCTGCGCGAAGTCTCGCCGGGCCATCAGGTCGCGTGCATTCGCGTACCCGGCTGGACCGAAGCTCCGCCGGCAGAGTAGACGTTTACTTTCGGAAACTTTGAATTACGCCGGGCCGTATCAAACGAGTCCCAATAACCTCTCATAGGAGAACAAAGATGAGCGCTCCCCAGGAACCAGACTTTCAGGTGCCACCGCCGCCGCCGATGCCGGACGAAGAACCGTTAGGCTCGCGCGCTACAGAACTAAGACCGTATGCGATTGGCCTGTTTGCGCTCGGCGTTATCGTCGCCGTGGGCGGGGCCGCAAAGTTTATCCCGGGTGGTTTGGGGACCGGCGCGGCGCTCTGCGTGCTCGGCATCCTCTGGTTTGCGTTCAGTTTCATTCGCCGGCCTTACTTTCCCGATCCGGAACCGCGTATGTCGTGGTTTGAAAAAGTGACGGGAATCTTCTACGAGCCCGCGCGTGTGTTTCGCAACCTGCGCGTTCATCCGTACTGGCTCGGCGCGCTGCTCACGATCTGGGTGTTGACGACGATCTATTCGACGGCATTCATTCAGCGAATCACGCCGGAGCGCATCACCGAGCACATGGTGGAAAAGATCTCGCAGATGGGACCGCCGTTCGCGCCGCCGCCCGAAGCGCTGGAGAGAGTTCGGAATGACCAGCTCGAGTCGTTGAAGAATCCGGTCCAACGCGTCGGGGCGGCAGTGAGATCGCTGACGGGAATCTTTGTCGTCGGGACAATCGGCGCGGCAATCGCGTTTCTCGGGATTCTGGTTTTCGGCGGGCGAATCAATTTCTGGCAGGCGCTGGCGGTAACTTTTTATTCGGTACTGCCGGTCGTCGCGATTCAAAAGATTTTGGGCCTGGTGATTCTCTACCTGAAGTCACCAGACGACCTGCATCCGATTCTCAACCAGGAAACCACCCTGCAGGACAATCTCGGCATTCTGCTGACGCCGGCCAATCATCCGGTCCTGTTTGTGATGGCCAGCTTCATCGGCATCACCTCGCTTTACGGACTGTGGCTGCGCGCGAAGGGATTGCATTACGGTGCAACCCGCGTCAGCAAAGGCGCGGGCTGGGGCGTGGCGATCTTGTTGTGGGTTTTGTTGCTGCTGTTCGCGACGATCGTGACGGCGCTGTTCCCGGGATTCATCTCGTAAGCCGCACTTACTCGTAGCGCAGCGATTCGATGGGATCGAGGCGGGCTGCTTTCCACGCAGGCCAGAGGCCGAAGATGAGGCCGATGCCGACGCTGGCGACCAGTCCGCCCACGGGCGCCCAGAGCGGAACGTAAGAGGGCAGCAGCAGGCGTAACAGCAACGTCAGTCCCCAACCGATCGACAGCCCCACAATTCCACCCAGACCAGTCAAGGTCGCCGCTTCGATCAAAAACTGCCACATGATGTCGGCGCGTCGTGCGCCGATTGCTTTGCGCACGCCGATCTCGCGCGTGCGTTCCGTCACCGACACCAGCATGATGTTCATCACGCCGATTCCGCCCACCATCAGACCGACGGAAGAGATCACGACCATCGCGATCGCCAGACCGGCGGTGATCGAACGGAAGTTGTCGAGAATGCTTTCCGAAGTCTCCATGCCGAAGTTGTCGTTCGCGGTGAACGGCACCTGACGGCGCACGCGCAACATGTCGCGTACCTGATCCTTGCCTTCTTCCATCATGCCCGGACGCGCGACGGCGAGAATGTAGATGTCGTCGGCATTCGGTTTTAGTTTCTGGGCGACTGAGAACGGCACGTAGATCACGTTGTTCTGATCGTCACTGCCGCCGCCGATCAGAAACTGTTCCCGTTTTTCCAGCACGCCCACCACGCGAAACTCCTGCGTGCCGATCTTGATCGTCTGCCCAACCGGGGAACCGGCCTTGAAAAAATCATCCGCGACTTTCGAACCGACCACACAAACTTGCTGGTTCGTGTCGTTTTCAGTTTGCGTGAAGAAGCGTCCTTCGGAGATCACCTGCGTGCCGGCCTTTTCAAACTCGGGCAGCGTGCCTTGCAGCGCGACCTGGGCAGACGTCTTGCCGCCGCCGGAGACCATCAGTTTGCCGCCAAACCAGTTGTTGGTGATGTCGAGGAAGGGAACGGAGAGTTCGATCGCCGGCAGCGATTGCAGCGCGATCGCGTCGTCGTAGGTCAACTCCTTGCGCATTCTTTCTTCGCGCGACATGCGCCCGATGTGAATGCCGGGGTTGTACTTGCTGATGTAGATCGAGCGCGTCCCGAACGACTCCACTTCGCGCGTCACCGAGACGTCGATGCCGCTGATGATCGACGCAATCAGCATCACGGTGATGATGCCGATGACGACGCCGAACACAGTCAGAAACGAGCGCAGCTTGTTCGCGCGCAACGTCGCCAGGGCCATTTTGAGATTTTCGTAGATGTCGCTGCGCAGGATTTTCATGTTTTTAATCGGCAATCGGCAATAACTTTAGTCCGCTCTCAGGGCTTCAATCGGATCGAGCCGCGCGGCCTTCCACGCGGGGAAGATACCCGAAGCAACGCCGGCGCCGCCCGAAGCGGCCAGCGCTCCCGCGATCGCGAGGATCGACAGGTACGTCGGAAAGATCCACGCGGTGATCACGACGCCAACGATCCAGGCGAGAAAAATTCCCACCGCGCCGCCGATCGTGGCGAGCGCCACGGCTTCAACCAGAAATTGCTTGAGGATATCGATCTGCCGCGCGCCAAGAGACTTTCTGATCCCGATCTCTTTCGTGCGCTCGGTGACCGACACCAGCATGATGTTCATGATCACGATCGCGCCGACCACGAGCGCGATTCCGGGCACCGCGATGGCGACGATGAAGATAGTGCCGAAGAGCCGGTCCCGCAGGCCGGTGATCGCGTCCGGCGTCACGATGCCGAAGTTGTCTTTCTCGCCGGGAGCGAGTTTGCGTCTGACGCGCATCAGAAAACGGCTCTCTTCGACCGCGTCGCTGAACGTGTCGTCAGTCTTGGAAGTGGCGATGAAGTAAAGCGAACGTTGCCGGATCAGGCCGCCGTAGTTGACCGAGTAAGTCTTCAACGGGATGACGATGAAGTTGTCCTGCGGAATACCGAAGACGGTGCCTTTGGCAGCCTCGACGCCGACGACGCGATACGGCAGACCGCGAATCGTGATCTCATTGCCGATTGAGTTACCGGCCGGAAACAGCTTGGTGGCAATGTCGGCGCCGATGTATGCCACGCGCGCCGCGCCTTCGTTTTCTGAATCGGCAAGGAAACGACCCTCAGCGACGTCGCGATTTTCGATGTCGACGCAGTTCGCCGTCGCTCCGGAAACAAAAACGTCTTCTATCACCTCGTCGCCGCGTTTGACTTCGGACGGAGTGCCGCGAGCACGCGCGCCAATCTTGCCGATGAGCGTAGCGCGTTCTTTCAGGTATTCGTAATCTTCGAGCGTGAGTTCTTTGTTGCGGCGCTGCGCTGCGGCGATGGTGTCCGTGTCTTTAAAATCTTCGAGCGGATTGAAGCGTTGCACCGTAAACGATTTCGCGCCGATGCCCGCGATCTTCTCGTCGACGTAGCGATTGAAACCTTCGATCAAGGAGACGACGACGACGAACGCCGTCACGCCGACGATCATGCCGAGCAGTGTCAGCGCCGAGCGCAGCTTGTGCGCCCAAATCGCGGCGACCGCCAGTTTGAGAGTCTCGATAAATTTCACAGGTAACTATTCCCAGCGTAGGGCGTCTATCGGATTCAGACGCGCAGCTTTCCACGCGGGCCACAAACCGAAAACGATCCCGACCGCCGCCGAAATCCCCACGCCCACGGCGATGGCCCACAGAGGCACGTACGCCGGCAGCGGCGAATATTTGTTCATCAACAAGCTTGCAATCTCGCCGACCGCCAATCCGGCGAGTCCGCCAATCGCCGTCAGCACGACGGCTTCAACCAGGAACTGCGACAGGATATTCAAACGCGTGGCGCCGACGGCTTTGCGCACGCCGATCTCTTTCGTCCGTTCCGTGACCGACACCAGCATGATATTCATAACGCCGATCCCGCCGATCATCAAAGCCACGAATGAGATTGACGTAAGCACGAGCGCGGTTGCTCCGGTGAGCTGGTTGTAAACCTCCAGCAGCGAGTCCTGCGATGAAATGCCGAAGTTGTTCTTTTCGCCGGGCGGCACGCGGCGCCGGCGGCGCAGGATGTCGGTGATCTCGTCCATCGCCGATTTCACGTAGGCGCGCGAACGCGGCCGGACAATCACGAAGAACACGGACTCGGGAAATGGACGGTCAGGATAATACTTGTCGTACGTGGTAATGGGAATGAAAATCGAGTTGTCACGCGATTGACCGAAGAAGTTTCCCAGCGGCTCCATCACGCCGATCACGCGAAACGGGCTGCCGTTGATCCTGACCTCCTTGTCGACCGGATCTTCGTAGGGAAATAGCGCCTGCTTCACGTCGACGCCGATGATCACGACCTTCGAACGATCCTGCATGTCGATGTCGCTGATGAAGCGGCCGCTGCCGACGTACTGCGTGTGGACGAACTCGTAGTAAGGGGTGACGCCGAAAAGAATCGGGGTGTCGGTCTGTTTCTCCTGGTAACGCACCGTGGCGGCCAGCAGGCGATGAATCGGCGAGACGCCGACGATCGACGGCGCTTCCGTCCGCAGCGCCTCCGCGTCAGCCATCGTCAGGTCCTTACGATGAACCTCTTCCGGACTGGGCGGACGGCCAAAGCTCGGTTCGAATTTCGAGACGAAGACGGTGTTGGAACCGAGCGACTCGATCTGGTCGGCGAAGGCCTTGTTGAGACCCTGAATGATCGACACCATGAAGATCACCGTGACGACGCCGACGCTCACGCCCAGAATCGTCAGCGACGAGCGCAGTTTATTCGAGCGCAAGGTGTCGAGCGCCATCAAGGCCGATTCTTTGATATCTTCGAATCTCATTCCGCTCGTAACGCCTCAATCGGATCGAGCTTCGCGGCGCGCCACGCGGGCCACAGGCCGCTGACGATGCCGACGATCGATGAAACTCCGACGCCCAGGACTGCCGACGCCACACTCACCAGCAACGGAAAACCGATCAACGCCGAGATGATGTAGGCCAAACCAAACCCAGTGCCCACGCCGAGGGCGCCGCCGAGCGCCGTCACCACGACCGCTTCGATCAAAAACTGCGTCAGGATGTCTTTGCGGCGCGCGCCGATCGCCTTGCGAATCCCGATCTCTTTCGTGCGCTCGGTGACCGACACGAGCATGATGTTCATCACGACGATGCCGCCGACGACGAGCGAGATGGCCGCCACGCCAATCGTCACGATGTAGATGTTGGAGGTCGCCGCGCCGTAAAGATTCAGAAACACGTCCTGCGTTTCGAGGGCGAAACCTTCGTCATCAACTTCGCCCATCGCAACGTTACGCCGGTTACGCATGACCGTCCGCACCTGATCTTCCGCCGCTTCCAACTGCTCGGCCGCCGGAACCTGAATGAACACGACCAGCGAACGTCGCGCGCCGTAGGCTTTCTGGTAAGTCGCATACGGAATGTAGACCACGTTGTCGCGCGAAAAGCCGAAGATCGATCCCAACGGCTCGAGCACGCCCAGCACGACGTAAGGTCGGCCGCTGATACGAATCTCCTGTCCCACGGCGCGATCTGCCGGCGCGTCTTTGAACAGGTTCTTCAACATGTCAGGCCCGATGACGCAGATGTCCCGGCCGGCCGCGCCTTCGCTTTCCGTCCAGATGCGCCCGACGTCGATGTTCACGCCGTCGATGTCAAACATCGTCAACGGTTCGATCCCGCGAACGCGAACGTTCTCGGCTTTCTGGTCCTGATACTTGACGGTCTCGATCGCGTTGGCCGCGATGCCGACGCGCCAGCACGCGCTGCACAAGCGCTCGATTGCTTCGGCGTCTTCGTGCGTCACGTCTTTGCGGCGGTTGAACTTTACGAACTCTTCGCGCGACTTGATGATCTGCGGGTTCTTGGAAATCGTGAAAACGGTCGAGCCTTGCGACGAGAACGTCTGCGCGACGGTTTGATCGAGGCCTTTGATGATCGTGACGACGGCAATTACGGCCGTCACGCCGACGACGATGCCCATCAGCGTCAGCGCGGTGCGCAGCTTGTTTGCCCGCAGGCTGCCGGTCGCGACGCGAAACGCTTCCCAGATCGCTGCAAGCCGGAAAAACGGCAGCGATTTGATGCGCGCCGGCAGTACAGCGCGAGCAAATGTGTAGCGCTGTGGCCCCACATCGTGCTCGCCACTTCGCTCCATCGCGGGTCTCCTACCTGAGTCTTTCGTCTTTTTCGATCAGGCCGTCGCGAATTGAGATAACGCGGTGGGCCCGGGCGGCAATGTCGTGCTCGTGCGTGACGACGATGATGGTGTTGCCCTCGGAGTGCAGCCGTTCGAAGAGATCCATGATCTCCATGCTGGTGTGTGAGTCGAGCGCTCCGGTCGGTTCGTCGGCCAGCAGAATCGATGGATGATTGACGAGCGCACGGGCGATGGCGACGCGTTGGCGTTGACCACCCGAGAGTTCGTTGGGTTTGTGCATCATGCGCTCGCTGAGATCGACGGCTTTGAGCGCCTGCTTGGCCATATCGTGACGTTGCGATGAGCTGACGCCGCCGTAGATCAGCGGCAGTTCGACGTTGTGCAGCGCGGTGGCGCGCGCGAGCAGATTGAACGTTTGGAAAACGAAACCGACTTCCTGGTTGCGAATGCGCGCGAGCTCGTCGTCATCCATTTCGGAGACGTTCTTGCCGTTGAGCCAGTACTGGCCCTGCGTCGGCGTGTCGAGACAGCCGATAAGATTCATCAGCGTCGACTTGCCTGAACCTGAGGGACCGATGATGGCGATGTACTCGCCGCGCGGAATATCAAACGAAACGCCATGAAGCGCGTGCACCTTCTCCGTCCCCATCTGGTAAGTCTTCCAGATGTTGCGCATGGAGATCAGCATTGACGGGTCGTGCCCATCAACCTGGGCCGGAGCGGCCTGTGGCCTGATCACGTTTTCTGTCGGTGAAAGCGTGAGAGTCGCGTCACTCATTTAGCTGGCCTCGTTTCCGTTCGCATTGCCGGGTTTCTTGGTCTGCCGCTTCACGGTCATGCCGTCCTTGAGTGTCTTCAGCACGCGGCTTGGACCACGCACGATTTCCTGGTTCGGATTCAGTCCGCTCGTGATTTCGATATCCGCTTCGCCCGTGATGCCGGTCTGCACTTCAATGAACCGCACCTTGTTGCCTTCGAGCACGTAGACGCCCTTGATCGCTTTTGGCTTCTCACCGCCGGGGGATGGGGCCGGCGTGTTGCCCGCGATCTTCGCTGGAGACGCTGCGGGAGTCGGCGCCTTTTCCACGATCGATTCGAGTGGCACAGCGAGCACGTTGTTCTTCGTGTTGGTCGTGATCGTCACGGTGGAGCTCATGCCGGGACGCAGCGCGTTCTGAATGTCTTCCGGCAGCTCGCGCAGTTCCAGCGTCACTTTGAACTCTTTCGCTTCGTTAACGTTGACGCGGTTCGACAGGCCGCCGGTCTGATCAGACTTCGCGATCGCAAGCGGGTTTCGCTGCGTCACGATTGCTTTGAGCTCCTTGTCGCCGAGTGCGTCGACCTTCACTTTCGCTTCCTGGCCCACCTTGACGTTGTTGATTTCGGTTTCGTCGACGTTTACTTCCACGTTGATCTGCGACATGTCAGCGATCGTCATCAACGGCGTGGTTGACAGACCGGCGACGGCGAACTCACCGACGCGCGTCGGAATGTCAGCGACGACGCCGTTCAACGGCGACAACTGCGTGGCTTTCTCGCGCTGGCTGACCTGACCGCGCAGCATCGCCTGTTGCTGGTTCGCGCGCATCTCCGACGACTTGATCGCTGTTTCCGCTTCCTTCACGGCGATGCGTTGGGCATTCGCGCGTTCGGTGGCTTCCTTAACGGCGATCTTCTGCGCTTCGAGGTTGGCTTTCGCCGTCTCGAGCGCGACCTTGGCTGTCTCGTAACGATCGCGGGCGGTGTCGTATTCGAAGCGCGACGAAACACCGGCTTCGATCAGTTCTGTATAACGTTTGAGCTCGCGTTGGGCGGTGTTGAGTTCGATCTGCGCTTTGTCGACGTTTGTCTGAAAAGCGACGACTTGCTGTCTCGCGGCGGCGACCGAAGCTTCGGCCGCGGCGAGTTGTTGTTGGGCGTTATTGACGGCGTTGCGCGCGTTCTGCACGTCGTTGACGGCCACCTGCGTGGCGGCCCATTGGGCTTCCTGGTTCGATTGCAACTGCGTCGGGTCGATACGGACCAGCGGCTTGCCCTTCGTGACCTGGTCGCCTGCGCTGACGTAAATGTCTTCGATACGGCCGGGAACCTCGCTCGTGAGCTTGATGTAGCGGATCGGGCGGATCTCGCCAGACGCGGTGACGGTCTGCTTGAGTTCGGGTCTGGTTTCGAGCTTAACCGTGACGACTTCCGGCTCTTCCTTGCGGCTCGCAATCACACTGATAATCACCACCGACAAGAGCACGACGCCGACGACCACGCCGATAATAATCTTCTTTTTTTTACTTAAAGCCATTCTTTGGGTTCCTTCGGTACGGACGGGGCTAGATTCACGAAGTAGCTACTACGGGAAAACTTATCAAACTGTTTCATTTAAGGGCAAACGACAAACGCACTACGAAGCACAGACGTTCGAAATGGTTGCGGCGTTAACACCTTAAAACTCGGGTTGGCGCATTAGACACCTTTCGCGCTAGAATTGCTTGCTTTTTTGAGAGTGCTGATGATTACCTGCGATAGATGCAAAACTGAAAACCTCGACGGCTCCCAGTACTGCGATGAGTGTGGCGCGCCGCTCAGACCGAACGGCCGTCCGGTGTCCTACCCCAACGCGGGGTATCAGCCTCCCGGCAGCCATCAGGGCCAAAACGGTAATCGCGACGGTAATCACGCGCCATCGCAAGGTACAAAACCGGAATTTGCCGGCAACAGGCGGGTTTCAGCCGGCCTCAGCTTCTCGTCGCTGCGACAGCCCAACACGCCACATGCACGCCTGGTGATCGAAAAGGGCCGCTCCAGCGGAAAGCAATTCATGTTGAGTGATACGGAGGCGCAAATCGGACGCTGGGACGCTGACGGCGGTATCTTCCCCGACGTTGATCTCGATACCGACGATCCCGAAGCGAAAGTCTCACGCCGTCACGCCCGCATCACTCTGAATAATGGACAGTATTTTCTGGAAGATTTGGGATCGACAAACGGTACGTTCATCAATCGTGGCAAACGATTGCCCCCGGGACAGCGCCAGGTCCTTTGCGACGGCGACGAAATCATTGTCGGCAAAACGTTCTTGCGCTTCCATATCGTGAAATAGACCAGCATGGCCGAATGCATTGCCTGCGGCGCCCGCGTTTCCGCCAATGAACATTTCTGCGGGAACTGTGGCACGCAGCAACTTCCGATTGACTCCGAACTAAAAACTATCGCTGCCGATATCAGCGACGACCTAAGTGTGCAGGCGGATCTGCCCGACCACGCCGAACCGCCGCCACCGGTTTCCGAAGCTGCCGTCACCGGCGAACCCAAACCGATCTCGTCCAACTCGCTCGGCGGCTCATTCACTGACAACGTCGGCATTGGTGAAACGAACGCGGCCCCGCGCGGCACCGGCGGCAAGCGTCCGGCCGTCAAACAACTCGACTCAAACACCATTCTTAACCATCGCTACGAGATCGTGCGCCGCATCGGCGGCGGCGGCATGGGCGCGGTTTATCTCGCGAAAGATCGCAACCTCGGCGACGCGCCGCGCGCCGTGAAGGAAATGGTCGAGTCGCATCTCGATCCCACGCAGCACGAGAAAGCGATCGGTGATTTCAAACGCGAGTCGTTGCTGCTGACGTCGCTCGAACACCCATCGATTCCAACCATCTACGACTACTTCTACGACGAGACGCTGGGCCGCTTTTATCTCGTGATGAAATACATCTCGGGTGGCGACCTGGCTTCGCGCATGCGCGCCGCCGCCACCGGCAAGATCGACGAGAAGACCGTCACAGACTGGGGCATGCAGGTCGCCGACGTGCTCGACTACCTGCATTCGCGGCCCAAGCCGATCATCTATCGCGATCTCAAACCCGCGAACTTGATGATCGACGGCAACTCCGGCCGCGTCATGCTGATCGACTTCGGCATTGCGCGTTGGGTGTCACAACAGGAAAAAGGCGTGACTGCCGTCGGCACGATGGGCTACGCGCCGCCGGAATTGTTCAGCGGGCGCGTGCAGCCTGCCTCCGACGTGTACAGTCTCGGCGCGACGATGTTTCACCTGTTGACGGGCGCCGACCCGCAGGACAATCCGCTGCTGATTTTCGACTTCTCGAAGAATCCACGACCGCGACAGCTCAATCCCGCGATCTCCGCGGAGATGGAACAGATCCTGATGCGCACGGTCGAGTACAAGCCCGAAGATCGTTTCCGCACGGCGGGCGAACTGCGAAACGAACTCGCCAACCATCTCGAGAAGTTGATGTCGGGCCGCGTGAGTTATGGAATGCCGCCGCCGACTGTCGGCGCGGAGACCGCCCAGATGCAGACGGTCTACTGTGGTTTCTGCGGTGGCCGGATTGCAGCCGACGACGTCTTCTGCGCGCATTGCGGCGCGCGCCAACCGCTCGCGGCGGTTGGTTCGAGTGCGTTGTTGCACACCGCGCGGCCAACGGCGAAACTCGTCGTCACCGGCACTACCGAACTCGATGCTTCGTTCATCCTGCAAAAAGACAGCAACCTGCTCGGACGCACAGATCCACACTCGAACATCTTTCCCGAGATCGATCTATCGCGCTTCGATCCGGAAACGAAAGTGTCGCGGCGCCACGCGCGCATCTGGCTCGAAGGCGAAACATTTTTGGTTGAGGATCTCGGCTCGGTGAATGGAACCGTGATCAATGACTCCGTCAGACTAGCGCCCAGACAACCTCGCGTACTCGATAGCGGCGACAAACTCCGCGTCGGGGAAACGACGTTGCATTTTCTGGTGGGGTAAACGATCTCCTTGTCATCAGTGTCCAAATACGCCGGCAAAACGGAGACACGGATGACGCGGGCACGTCTGCGCGTGCCGTTGCCCCTCCGTTGCGGTGCTTTCCTGATCGACTACATCGTGCTCGTTTCGCTGGTCGTTTTGGGGACTCTTTTTGCGCGTATGCTAGGTGGAGGTGCGCGCACGGCCGGAACGTCAGCGGAAACTGCGGCGATCGTCCTGGCGGTTATCGTCGCGCTGTTGAACCTCGGCGTGTTGCCCGGACTGACCGGGTTGACGCTCGGAAAGTGGGCCGCGGGTCTCCGCATTCAGCGTCTCGATGGCGGTAATCCCGGCATCGGGCGCGTGTTGCTGCGTCACTTCATCGGTTACCCGCTTTCACTCGTGACGCTGGGCCTTGGCTTTCTGCTCGCAGCAGTCACGGTGCAAGGCAGGGGGTTGCACGATATGATTGCCGGCACCGTCGTCGTTCGTGAAGGTTCGTTATAGGTTGAGAGAAACCGGTTAGTTTCAAATGTCCGAGCTAATAGTCAAATACCCCGATCGCGCCCCTGACCACTTCCCACTCGGGCGCCTGCGCATAACCATCGGCCGTTCCGCCCGGAACGATCTCTGTATTCCGGATCCGTTTGCTTCGCGCGTGCACGCCGAGGTGCGCCGCGAAGGCGATGAGTATCTCCTGCAGGATCTCGGTTCCGCGAATGGCACGCTTTACAACGGCGCCACCGTTGAAGGCGCGGTGCACCTGACTGCCGGCGGCCGCATTCAGATCGGCGAAACAGAGATCGTTTTCGACGACGGCAGCTACAACTCCAGCATGGGCGCGACGATGATCACCGACAACACGTCGTCGCTTCCCGAGGCGACGATCGCCCTCGCTTCCGGCGATCGCACCACGTCCGGATTGCTCGAAGCGATCGAAGGCGCGCGCACGCAACCGGAAGAGATCGCTTCCATGACCGCGGCCCCGGCGAAAGCGAAACACGGCGACCTGCTGGCGTTGATTAGCAAGGTGGGAATCACGTTGCTGGCGTCGGCGACGTTGAACGAGACGTTGGAACAGATCGTGTCGCTGGTGTTTGAAGCAGTGCCGGCTGATCGTTGCCTGATCATGATGCGCGATCAGGGCAGCGAGGATTTGCGAGTGGCGGTGGCGCGTTTGCGCGATCGCGTCGGTGAAGTCGGTGAGATTCGCGTCAGCCGCAACGTGCTTGACGAAGTCGTGATGCGTGGCAAGTCAGTGCTGACTTCCGACGCGCAGCACGACCCGCGGTTTGCGAGTGGCACGATGGTGCTGCAAGGCGTTCGATCAGTCCTGGCAGTGCCGCTTGGCGTTGCCGACAAGGTGTTTGGCATCATCTACGCCGACTCGCCGATCGCCGAAGGACGCTTCACCGAAGATCACTTGAAAGTTTTGACGACGCTCGCCTCAGTTGCGGCGATTCGCGTGGAGAACACGCGGCTCGTCGAGGCACGGCTCGAACGCGAACGTCTCGAGCGCGAGCTCGCGCTGGCGAGTGAGATTCAGCAGCGCTTTCAACCCACCGCGCCGCCGCACATCGACGGTTACGAGCTCCAGGGCATCAGTTTTCCGTGTTACGAGATCGGCGGCGACTACTACGATTTCATCGAGCGTGAAGACGGCCGGCTCGTGATCGCGCTGGGCGACGTTTCGGGCAAGGGAACTGCGGCTGCTTTGTTGATGTCGTCGCTGCACGCGGCGGTGCACGCGCAGTCAGCGTCGCACGATTCGCTGGTCGACACGATCTCGGCGGTCAATCGTTATCTTGCCGACAACATTCCCGCGAATCGCTTCGTCACGCTGTTTTATGCGGAGCTCGATCCGAACTCCGGTGCGTTGTCGTTCTTGAACGCCGGGCACAACCCGCCGCTGATCGTTCATTCGGCAGGAACAGTCGAGCAGCTCGCGTCCGGTGGTCTGCCGCTGGGAATCAAGCCTGACGCGGAGTATCGCGAAGGACGCACGCAGTTGCAGCCGGGAGACGTGTTGGTGATCTATTCGGACGGCGTGACTGAGGCGGTCAGTCCGACTGGGGAAGAGTTTGGCGCGACGCGTTTGTATGAAGTCGTCGCGCGCAACGTCAACTCTTCCGCCGCAGGCATCCGCGATCGTATCGAATCGTCGCTAACTAAATTCGCCCAGGGCACGAGCGCCGCCGACGACATCACACTCGTGATCGTGAAGCGCCAGGCGGAAGCGAAACTCAGCGCGAGTGCGGGGTAGCGTCAGACTTTTAGGTTGGGATTGTTTGGGATTGGGATCGCTACCGCAAGACGCTTTAATAAAAAATAAAAATCCCGCCCTTAGGCCGCACCTTCGGGCTACTCACGAAAACTGTGATTACGGCCGGCGTAAGGTGTCGGTCGCGAAGGTCGTCCACTTGCCTTCCTTGTTCTTCTGCTCCATCAAAAACGTCCACGTCTTGTCGGCCGCGTTCCAGGTAAACGTGTTATGAAACGGACCGTCCGGGTATTCGAAGACGAACTTGATCGAGTTACCCTCGCGCTTCCCGTAACCGAGCGTCTCGGAAAAACGTCCGCCAAAAACATCGATCCAGTGCGCCACGTAACGGTCGCTGGCATTGTCGTAACCCACAAACACCATGGCTTCATACTGCGCGGGCGTCGCGACGTCTTTCATGTGAATTCGCAGAAACTGATGATTCAGCACCCAGTCGACGTGCACCGTGTTCTCCACGTTTTGCCCGCGAATCTGGCGCGTCAATTTCCAGTCGCCGGCGAGGTTCTCCAACAGTTCGTCTTTGAACGGACGGTGCGGTCCATCAAGCGGCTCCTGCGCGCGAACAACGTTGACGCGCAGCGCAGAGGCGCCACTCAGCAGCGCAAAAAAGAAAACGGCATACGTCGTTCGTCCCGTGTAGATCATTCGTTCACGTACGCGCCCATCTGCTGGAGCACCGCGAATTGGCCGCGGTTCAGCGGATACTCCTTGTCACCCAGTTTTATAGTGAGTTGCCGGCCGTCGATCATCTTGCGAAATGCCGGGTAAGGAACGGCCAGATAACAAAACTGCGTCTTTGTGCCGGTGAACTTTCCATCCTTTTGCAGCACCTGTTTCCCGTCCGCAAAGAATGTGATTGGCGTTGTCTGTGGAAACTCAGTCCGATTGGAATACGAGGCGAAGTCGAAAGACACTTCGCGTGGCGGCCGCCGGTTGGTCGTGTATACATTGCCGGCGAATCTGTAATGCGGCAGGACCGTTAACCCATTCTCACCGGGGACGCCGGCGAGTTGAATGCCGTTGGCTGAAACGTCGGTTTCGTTGCTGCTGTCGATGTAAGTGGCGGTTGTTTTCAGCTCGACGCCGTAGTTACTAATGCCTGTTTCGCGTGGCGGCCGCCCGAGTCGCGCCGCAGTCTTGTCGAAGCCGAAATAGTCGACGGTCTGCGTGTAATGAAAGACCAGCATGTTCGTCTTTTGCCGGACGAAGAACACCCAAATCGCCTGCAGGTTATTGGCTCGAGCGTAGGATGTTTTGACCACGTTCGCTACTTCCTGCGCGCGCCTCGCTCGCTCTTCCGGCGCCTTGTCGTTCAGCGCGGAATTGATGAAGGTGACGTTGAGGGTGACACGTTCCGCAGCATCGTTGATGTTGACAAAGATCTCCTCGCCGAACTTCTTCATTAAAACGACGCGGAGGGTTTGCATCTCGCCGACAGTTTTGGCGAACTGTTTCAGGCAGCCCCCGGCCGTCAGAGAGGAGACAAGCATGGCGGCGAGGATTATTCGACGTGAACGCATTCGTTTTTGCGAGCTGGCTAGTCGCTGGGTTTGCCTTGCAGCAGCGGCTCTGACTTCAGCGTCTGCGGCCCATTCTCGTTGCAGATGGCAAACGACGCACCTTCATACATCGTCACGCCGGCGTACTCACCTTTGGCGTTGAGAATGTAGAAGTTGATGCCGAAGTTCGGCAGGCCGCGGCTGTTGAGCAAACGCTTTTCGATCGTGTTGGCTTTGATTCGATTCAACACTTCCATGCCGGCGTCTTTCGGATGTGCGCCGCGCCGCATCTCCTCGACAATCACAAACGAGCAGAGGTTGAACAGGTTCGCTTCGCCGCGTCCGGTAGAGCCGGCCGCGCCGACAGCGCCGTCGACGTAGAGACCCGCGCCGAGAATCGGTGAGTCGCCGAGCCGTCCCGGGATCTTCCACGCGAGTCCGCTGGTGGTAGTGACACCGCAGATTTCGCCTTTCGAGTTGATGCCGTCGCAATTGATCGTGCCGTGCAGGTTCTCTTCGCGCAGTTTTCCTTCGGCGAGCATTTCCAGCGCGACGCGATGACCGACTTCGGCGCGCGTCTTCGGATCGAGGTAGTGATTCGGATCGGTGCGGCGCTTCCACTCGAGCCACTGCTTGCGTGAGTTGTCCGTGTTGAGATCGTCTTCGATCGGGAAGCCCATGTTGCGCGCGAAGTCCTGCGCGCCCTTGCCGACGATCAGGTGGTGATCGGTGTATTCCATGACCGCTTGCGCCACGCGCGAGGGAGTGCGCACGCCTTCGAGCGCGCCGACCGCGCCCGCGCGTTTTTTCGGACCGTGCATGCAGGACGAATCCAGTTGGACGATACCGTCCGCGTTCGGCAACCCGCCGTAACCGACGCTGTCGTCGAGTGGATCGAGTTCGACGATGTTGACGCCCGAGATAACGGCCTCGAGTACGTCCGAGCCGGCGGTGATCATCGTGAACGCCTTCTGCACCGCGGTCATCGGGCCTTTGTTCTTGAAGCGGTTGCCGTTGGCCGACGAGATCACTAGCGGCTTGACGGCGCTTTGCGTCAGGATCGTCGGAAAGCCGGCGGCCTGCTTCCTGGTGGCGGCGAGAGTGAGTCCAGCAACAGTGCTGGTGCGCATGAAGTCACGGCGTCTGATTTTCTTTGTCATGGCGGCGCATTATAGATCAAGAAAGATCCAGAGCTTCCTTTATTCTTTCGGCAGTTTTGGGACCGATGCCGTCGACCATTTCGAGGCCTCCGCCCGCGACGAACGCCTTCAACTGCTCGCGCGACGAGACTTTGAAACGCTGGTGCAACAAGGCGGCGGTCTTTGGCCCAATGCCGGGGATTTCCGTCAGGTCGAGCACGCTTTCGGGTGTTTCCGCGATGAGTCGTTCCCACGCGTCGAAAGTGCCTCGGTTGAGCAGGTCGATGACCTTCCCCGCGATTGCCTTGCCGACGCCCGGAATTTCCTGCAAACCCGTGACGCCTTCTTTCGCCGCAATGTCTTTCAGCGGCGTGGGCCAAACCTCGATTGCCTCGGCGGCGTTGCGGTACGAGCGCAAGCGGAAAGGATCGTCGCCGCGAATCTCCATCAACGCGGACAAGCGATAGAACCGGCGGGCGATCTCTTCGTTGTTCATGATTCAGCTTTCGGTTTGCGCTTAGTCTACGCTCGGGGCGAGAGTAATATCAAAGGCGTGGTCGTTAAATTGACTTTGAGGAGCCGCGAAGTTGAACCAAACCAGAAGACAGTTACTGACCAGCATTTCACTGGCGGGCACGGGCGCGTTGTTAATTGGATGCCAGACGAGATCAAACAGCCCGAGTGGATCGACTGCCACGGGCCGCACGGCAACGAACGACGAGAACAAAGAGCCCGCGCCAGGCGAAGCGAATCCCGTTGAGGTAACTGCGCTCGAAGACTTGATGCGCGAGCACGGAATTTTGCGCCGCGCTTTGCTCGTGTATCGGGAATCCATCGTCAAACTGCGCCAGGACGCGGCGGCGTTTCCAGCCGAGGCCCTGGAAAAGACGGCGCAGTTGTTTCGCGTGTTTGGCGAGGACTATCACGAGAAACGACTCGAGGAAGGTTACATCATTCCGCTGATCAAAAAGGTGCAAGGTCCGGTGGCGACGTACGGCGACGTGCTGCTGGCCCAACACGCGCGTGGCCGCGAGATCACCGATTACTTACTGTCGGTTTCGAAAGCCGATCGAATCGCGACGGGTCAGGTTGAGAATGTAGCCAAGGCGATGGAGTCGTTTGTGCGGATGTACGAACATCACGCGGCGATGGAAGACACGGTGGTGTTTCCGGCGTGGAAGGCGGCGACCGGCGCTGAGGAATATGACGAACTGGGTGAGAAGTTTGAAGACATCGAGAACGAGATGTTCGGCAGTGACGGATTCGAGTCGGCGTTGAAGCGAATGGAAGAGATTGAAGCGAGTCTCGGGCTGTCCAATTTGGACCAGTTTACAGCCCCCCCGCCGCCGCAGTAATATGCGCGCGTAAATCAAAAAAAATCGGACGGAGGTTCCTCACATACTCCGCAGGCACCTCAAACCTTAAACCTCTCGATTTCTTAAGGAGCCAAAAATGACTGTCATACAATTCGCCGACGAACCAAGCCAGGAAGAACGCATCGCCAAACTGCGTCAGGAAGTAGAAAAACGTGGCGGCACCACGATGTCGCTCGAGTCGATGCCGGCCGACATGGAAGAAGAATTCCTGCGCCACGTGCTCGAATACGAAACTGCCGAGCCGATGAGTTTGCTGCGACTGATTGAAAACTCCGGCCTGGAAGTGCCGGCGCCGGACCAGCTCGATGACGAAGCTCTCACGATCAAACTGAAAGAGATCGTCGGGCGCATGGCCACGCTCGGCGCTTACCTGCTGCACACAAACCACCTTTCGGATCGCGCGCTCTACGAGTATCTCTATCATGACGGCTTGCGTGAAGAGGCAGTGCTGTTTCCGGAAAATGCGAGTTACGCGTACATGATCGATCTCACCGGCAGCGGCAGCGAAGAAGACAACCAGATCTTTTTGAAGTACTACGCCGATGAGAATTACCGACAACAGTGGGCGAGCGATTGGCCGGACGACAACATCCCGGATCACGAAGATCCGCCTTTCGATCGTGACCGGTTTCTACCTCAATCACCGATTGGATGAGACTTAAGCGACGATCATCGTGCCGGTGCCTTTGTCAGTGAAAACTTCTGACAACAGGGCATTGCGATTCGTGCCGCTGATGATGTGGGCGGAGTGAACCCCACGCCGCAAGAGTGTAGTAATGCTTTGCAGTTTGGGGATCATTCCGCCAGTGGCCGCGCCGCTCGCGATCAGTTGCTCCGCGTCGGCGGCGGTCAGACGCGAGAGCTTTGTCTCGGCGTCGGCGGGTTGCAAATAAATACCGTCAACGTCGCTCAGCAGGATCAGCTTCTCGGCCTGCAACATGACGGCGATCTCGGCGGCGATCGTATCGGCGTTGATGTTGAAGACGATGCCCTCGTCATCTGCTCCGAGCGACGAGATCACCGGCAGGTAGCCGTGATCCAGCAGCACCGTGAGCAGGCGGGAATTGATCTGCACGACGTCGCCAACGTAGCCGAAATCGACGGTGTCGCGGACGCCGGTTTGCCGGTTGAGAATCTCTTTCGGCGGCCGTTTTTCCGCGTGTACGATGTTGCCATCGACACCCGACAAGCCTACGGCTTCGATGCCACGCTGGCGCAGCGCCGCCAGAATGTCGGTGTTGATCTTGCCGGCGAAGATCATCTTCGCCATTTCGAGCGTTGCGTCGTCGGTAACGCGGCGGCCCTCGATGATCGTCTGCTCGACGCCGAGTTTCGAGGCGAGCTCGCTGAGCTGTTTGCCGCCGCCGTGCACGACGCAGATGCGAATGCCGACCTGGTGCAGCAGCGCGAGCTCTTCGGCGAGCGAGGTGAGGTTCTCGTGATTCTCCGTGACCTTGCCGGAGAGTTTGACGACAAACGTCTGGCCCTTGAAGCGCTGGATGTACGGCAGCGCCTCGCGCAGGAGATCGAGGCGGATCTGGGCGTCGATAGTTGGATGAGTAGCGCTCATAGGATCTCCGCGAGTACGGCCTTTTGCACGTGCAAACGGTTTTCCGCTTCATCAATCACGACCGAAGCCGGCGAATCGATCACACCATCGGTAACGATCACGTTGCGCCGCACCGGCAGACAGTGCATGAAGATCGCCTGATTGGTTCGGCTCATCTTGTTTTCGTCCACGATCCACTGGCCTCGATAATGCGCTCGTTCCGCTAAATCCCGATCCGTGTCGCCGTAAAACTGTTGCGCGCCCCAGCTCTTGGCGTAGATCACTTCGGCCCCGTCGAACGCCGCGTCAATGTCGTTCGTGATCTCGACACTGCCGCCCGCATCGGCGGCGCGTTCGCGAGTAGTTCCGATCAATTCCTCGTCCAGCTCGTAACCCGGGGGATGCGCAATCACGAGGTCGTGGCCCATCTGCGCCGCCGCCAACGCAAAACTATTCGGCACCGCCATCGGCAACGGCTTCGGATGCCACGCCCACGTCAACACCACGCGCTTGCGACCCGCGCCGAGCTGCTCGCGAATCGTCATCATGTCGGCCGCCGCTTGACACGGATGGTGCATCGCGGATTCGAGATTGATGATCGGCACCGACGCGTACTTCGCGAACGCGCTCAACACCGGATCCGTTCGCTCCTCCTCCCAATTTTTCAACGCCGCGAACGTACGCACGCCAATCGCTACGCAGTAACGTTCGAGCACCCGTACAAACTCCGCCACGTGTTCGGTCTTGTCGCCGTCCATCACCGCGCCTTCGCGATGTTCGAGCGTCCAGCTCGTGCCGCCGGGTTCGAGCACGACGGCGTTGCCGCCGAGTTCGTAGACACCGACCTGCATCGAAGCGCGCGTGCGCAGGCTCGGGTTGAAAAACACCAGCGCCACGGATTTGCCGCTCAACGGTCGTGATTTGTCGTCACCCGCTTTAAAACGGAGGCCCGACTCAATCAACCGCTGTAAATCAATCTCCCTGGTACTTAAAAAGTTCACCGTGTTCATCCCCGGCTCAACGCTCTCACCAGCAGCTCCACCTCTGTTTCCTGCAAACACAACGGCGGCAACAACCGCAGCACCCGCGGATTACTCGAGGTGCCGGTGACGATCTTCTGCTCCAACAACCGTTGATGAACCGCCGCCGCCTTCTCGGCGAACTCGAGGCCGAGCAGAAAACCTCGCCCGTGGACCGCGACCACCTGCTGGACTTCACTCAACCGCTCTCTCAAATAAGCTTCAACTCGTTTCACATTCTCCAGCATCTCATCGTTTTCGATCGCTTCGAGTGTCGCGGTCACGGCGGCCATCGCCAGCATGCCGCCGCCAAACGTCGTGCCCAGATCGTTCTCTCTAATCCGCGCTGCGATTCGCTCGCTGACGAGACAGGCACCGACCGGAACGCCGCTGCCGAGTGCTTTCGCCAGCGAAATGACATCCGGCACGACTCCCCCGCCCGCCTCGCTGCCGGCGAAGAACCATTCACCGGTGCGTCCGACGCCCGTCTGCACTTCGTCGTAGATCAAGACAATGCCCTGCTCATCACACAGCTCGCGCAGCGCGCGATAAAAACCCGGCTCAGCCATGCGCACGCCCGCCATCGACTGAATCGGCTCCAGCATGATCGCGGCGACCGTCTCGCCGGCGAGCGCGCGCACCGATTCGATGTCGCCAAACTCCGCTTGCAGGTGGCCGGGCACGTTTGGCTTTCCGATCTCGCGATACTTGCCGAGAAAGGTCGCGCTGATCGCGTCGGCCGTGCGGCCGTGAAAGCCGCCCGTGAACGTGATGATCTGATCGCGGCCGGTGGCCATCCGCGCCATCCGCATCGCGTTTTCGTTCGCTTCGGTGCCCGAGTTGCAGAAAAAAACTTTGGGAAGACGCGCGGGAGCAACTGAGACCAGTTTTTCCGCCGCTCGGGCACGCACGCTCGAATAGACCAGATTCGAATAGAACAACAACTGCTCCGATTGCTCGCTAATCGCCTGCACGACGTGCGGGTGGCAATGGCCCGTTCCGGCAACCGCGTGGCCGCCGTAAAGATCGAGATACTTCTCGCCATCGCTCGCGTAGATCCAGACGCCCTGGCCGCGTTCGGCGGCCAGCGACATTTTTTTATAAGTGGCCAGTTGAAACTGGTCCTCTGTTTCAACCACGGAGTTCACGGATTTGTTCCTGGTAGTACGAGGCCCGTCTTCTCGTCGAGAGCAAACATGAGATTGAAGTTCTGCACGGCCTGTCCCGCGGCGCCTTTCACGAGATTGTCGAGCGCCGAAAACACGACTACCTGTTTGCCGCGCGCTGCAAGACCAAGGTCGCAGAAGTTTGTCGTCTTCACCCAGTTGATGTCGGGCGATCCCTCAACTAACCGCACGAAGAACGACCCGGAGTAATAATCCGCGAAGATCGCGCGTAGCTCAGCGGCGTCGAGCTCGCGCTTCGCTTCGGCGTAGATCGAGGCGAAGATGCCGCGTGCGACGGGGAGGGAATGCGTCATAAACACGAGCTCGTTGGTCCAGTCACCGACGTGTTGCAGCTCCTGTTCGATCTCCGGCACGTGTTGATGCGTGAACGGCTTGTAAGCGTAAAACGAATTCATGCGCTGCGGATGGTGCGTGTTCGCGGCCGCCTTTGCGCCGGAGCCGGACGATCCGGTTTTCGCGTCGACAACGACCCGGCCGTTCAGCAGGCCGTGCGCGACGAGTGGCGCGAGTCCGAGCAGCGTGGCGGTGGCGAAGCAGCCTGGATTCGCGATCAGGCGAGCTTGTTTGATTGCTTCGCGGTTCGTTTCCGTCAGGCCGTAGACAAATTCCGCCTGCTCACGCATCGCGGTGTGCATTTGTTTGTAGTGCTGCTCGAACGCGGACTGATCGCGGAGGCGGAAGTCGCCGGAAAGATCGATGGCTTTGACGTGCGTGGGAAGGCCCGGCACGATCGACATCGCCTGGCCGTGCGGCAGCGCGAGGAAAACGCAGTCAACACCGTCGAGCGTCTCCGGTTGCTTGACGAAGGTCAGGTCCGTCAGTCCGTAAAGATTTCGATGCACTTCGCCGACCGCTTTGCCGGCGTGCTCGTTCGCCGTAACGAAGATCACCTCGACGTTTGGATGGAACAGCAGAATACGGAGCAGCTCGGAGCCGCCGTAACCTGAGCCGCCGAAGATCGCTACTTTGATTCTACGTTGTTCGTGTTGCATCGTTTTTAGACCACGGATGACACGGATTGAACCTTCTGTGCGACGAGAGCCTTCTGCGCGACGAGAGTAAATAACTCGGCGCCTTCGCGCCGGGCATTCGCCGCCGGCACGCCGAACTGCTCTTTCACGTAATCTTCGCCCATGCGCGAGTCGGTGACGGAGCCGGAGATCGCATCGACGGTAACGCCGCGCCGGCGCAACAGCTCGATGCCACCCCACGCACCGACGTAATCCGACGCGCAAAACACCAGCGCCGCCGTCGCTTCGAGCAGCTCCACGTCGCTGAAAATCGTATCGACTGAATAGCCGCCGAGAATGCCGTCACCCAATTCGATCACGATCAACTCCGGGTTCGCTTCGTTCAACTTCGCGATGATGGCTTTCGCTGTCGGCGCGAGATCGGCGACGTCCACCGTCGACGGTAAGCCGCAGTCGAGAAAACTGGCGGTGGCGATCGCGCCGTGGTCGGACATATTCAGCGTGTCGCGCAGGCAGGCCACGCCTGATAACTTTCCGGCCGCGACCCGCAACCCCGCGCGCGTCGCCTGCTTGATCAGCTCCGTCGCGGCAACCGTTTTGCCGCTGTTCATACTCGTGCCGGCGATCATCACGATGGGCGCGGTCTCACCGAGATGAGTTCGCGGCGGCAGGCACGCGTCCGCGATGTTCAGCACTTTGCCGTCTGCGTCGCACGCGAGCCCGATCACTTCCAGCTCGATCGCGTCGCTCAAACTCGAGTGGTGGCCGGTGCAACGGCCGATGACGCCACCCATGTTGAGCAGGTGCAACCGGTCACCGCTGCGGACCGTTTGCGGAACGTCGCCGACAAAACCCTTCAATGCCCGGCGACGGCCGAGCACACCGAGCAGGAGATCGCCCGGATTTATCTTCGCCAGACGTCCGGTCGGCAACTCGAGCAGGTTGTAAGTCGCGCTGTCCGTCAGCGCGCGCACGACGATCACGTCGCCCGCCTTCGGACACTCCGCTGCTGCGATCAGCGCGACCGTTTTGTTTACGCCGAGTGGCGACGTCGCCGAACCGATCTTGTCCACGTCGATAACGTTGATCTCACTCATCGTGCACCTCCTAACCGCAGCCGCAGCGCGTTGAGTTTGATGAAGCCTTCGGCGTCGCGCTGGTTGTAGACCGTGTCGGCTTCAAAGGTCGCGATGTTTTCATCGTAGAGCGAATGCGGTGAGCGCCGCCCGACGACGATCGCGTTCCCGCGAAACAGTTTCAGGCGAACGTCGCCCGTGACTGTCGCCTGCGTCTCTTCGATCGTTTTGCGCAACAGTTTGAACTCGGGCGCGAACCAGAAACCGTAATAGACGCTTTCCGCAAACTTCACCGAGAGCGAATCCCGTAAATGCATCACTTCACGGTCCAGCGTGATCGATTCGAGCGCCCGATGCGCCGCGTGCAGGATCGTCACGCCGGGCGTTTCATAAACACCGCGCGACTTCATACCGACGAAACGGTTCTCGACTAAATCGACGCGCCCGATTCCATGCTCGCCGCCGAGCTTATTCAACGTTTCCAACAAAGCGACCGGAGCGAGTTTGCGCCCGTCGATCGCCACTGGCTCGCCTTTGTCGAACGAGATCTCGACGTACTGCGCTTCGCCGCGCGCGTTTTCCGGCGAGCGCGTGAGTTGAAAAATGTTCTCCGGCGGCTCGGCCCACGGGTCTTCGAGAATGCCGCCCTCGTACGAGATGTGCATCAGGTTGGCGTCCGTCGAGTAAGGCTTCTCGGCCGTCGCGGTCACCGGAATGTTGTGCTCCCGGGCGTAGGCGATCAGATCGGTGCGGCCTTTGAACTCCCACTCGCGCCATGGTGCGATCACTTTGATGTCCGGTTGCAGCGCGTAATACGTCAGCTCGAAACGGACCTGGTCGTTGCCTTTGCCGGTCGCGCCGTGTGCGACCGCGTCCGCGCCTTCCTCTCGCGCAATCTCGATCTGTTTCTTCGCGATCACGGGACGCGCGAGCGAAGTGCCCATCAAGTAGACGCCTTCGTAAACCGCGTTCGCTTTCACCGCGGTCCAGACGTAATCGCGCACAAACTTTTCGCGCAGATCTTCGACGTAGAGTTTCGACGCGCCCGTCGCGTGCGCTTTTTCTTCGAGGCCCGACAGTTCCGCGCCCTGGCCCACGTCGGCGCAAAAGCAAACGACCTCACAGCCGTAGCGCTCCTTCAGCCAACGCAGCATGACTGATGTGTCGAGGCCACCCGAGTAGGCGAGAACGATTTTTTTAGCTTGGCTCATTTAAAGAGTTCCCATACGTGTTTGATTACCGCGCGTTGCGCTTTCGCTCCGCGGACCGCGATGAAGATCGTGTCTTCACCCGCAATCGTGCCTACCAGGTCGGGAATGGCCGCCGCGTCGATCTCGACCGCCACGGCCGACGCGAGTCCCGGCAAGGTGCGCGCGATTACCAGACTGTCGCCGGCCTGGTCTAAACTCAGCAGGCCGCGCGCGGACCCACCGTTTGCCCGCGGCATGGTGTAGCGGCCGTGTTGCTTCACGATGCCCAGCTCTTCGAGATCGCGCGACACGCTTGACTGCGTCGCCGCCACGCCCGTGCGTTCGAGCAAGGTGCGCAGGTCTTCCTGCGTCCCAATCGGCTGCGCCTGAATCAAACTCAGGATCTTTTGCTGCCGCTCCCGTTTATTCATAGAACTTGCATAAACAATGCATAGATGAATAAACTATCACGCCCGTTGGCTGGAGATCAAATGGAGATGCTGGTTTATGTGGGGTGGGCGATTTAAGAGCGGATCGGACCCGCAGTTTGCGGACTTCAACAGTTCGTTCGGCTTTGACCGGCGACTGTTCGACGTCGATGTTCGCGCCAGTATCGCCTGGTGCGCCGCGTTGGCGCGCGCCGGAGTCGTGACGGCCACCGAAGCCGATCAAATTCAAAAAGGACTGGAATCGATTCGCGCCGAAGGCGTATCCGTAAAATCCCCGGCCGAAGACGTTCACTCGTTTGTCGAGTCGAGATTGGTAGAACTGGTCGGTGACGTGGGCCGCAAGCTGCACACGGGACGCAGCCGAAACGATCAGGTAGCGACGGATTTCAGGATCTGGATTCGTGAGGCGCTCGATGGATTACACGGATCGATCCGCGAGGCCCAGGCGGCGCTGGTTGAGTTTGGCGAACAGAATCGTGAGGTCGTCATTGCCGGCTACACGCATCTGCAACGCGCGCAGCCGGTGTTGCTGGCGCACTGGTGCCTCGCTTACTTCGAAATGCTGCGGCGCGATCGCGAACGGCTGGCGGAAACGCGACACCGGGTGAACGTGCTGCCGCTCGGATCGGCGGCGCTCGCCGGCACATCGTTTCCAATCGATCGTGAAACGTTGGCCGAGTCGCTCGGCTTTGACTCCGTTGCGCGCAACAGTCTCGACGCGGTGAGCGACCGTGATTTCTGCGTCGAGTTTCTCAGCGACTGTGCGCTGTTGATGGTTCATCTTTCACGCCTCGCGGAGGACGTGATTCTTTATGCAACCAGCGAGTTTGGATTTTTCGAACTCGGCGATGCGATCGCTACCGGCTCGAGTCTGATGCCGCAGAAGAAGAACCCCGATTCGATGGAACTGGTGCGCGGCAAAGCGGGACGCGTGTTAGGCGATTTGCTCGGTGTGCTGACGACGCTGAAAGGCCTGCCGCTGGCCTACAACAAGGACATGCAGGAAGACAAAGAAGCCGTGTTCGACGCATTCGACACCACGAGCGCGTGTCTGCAAGTGACGACTACGGTGCTGCGCAATCTCAGCGTGAACAAAGAACGCGCGCGGGCGGCGGCAACGACCGGCTACCTGAACGCGACCGAGCTCGCCGATTATCTGGTCCGCAAAGGCCTGCCCTTCCGAAACGCGCACGAAACAGTCGGGCAGATCGTCAGGCGCGCGATTGAGTTGGGCAAAGAGCTCGACCAGTTATCGATTTCAGAGTTGCGCGAGTTCTCCACGCTGATCGCTGAGGATGTCCACGTTGCCCTCTCACTCGAACAAACACTAACCTCGAAGTCACAAACAGGCGGCACTTCGCCGGCCTCGGTGTCTAATGCGCTGGTCGAAGCACGAGAGTCCTTAAAGAAGTAATCAACGTTATGAGATACCGAATACTCTTGTTGCTGGTAGCGATACTGCTTGCCGTCGGCTTTACCTCGCACGCCTCGTTTCAAAACCCTGCCAACACTGCCGAGAAACCGCTCTATCACGCCGCCGGAAACGAAGCCACTGTCTTTGGAACCGTTTCTCTGAACGGTGAGGTCCCGCAAGCAAACAGGATCGACATGAGCGCCGATCCGGCCTGTCAGCAAGTGAACAAACAGCCGAGAGTAGAATGGCTACTCACCAACGAGCAAAAACTGCTGAACGCATTCGTCTACGTGAAGGAGGGCGAGGCGCTGAAGACGTATCGTTTCGCGGCCCCCGATTCAGAGGTGGTGCTGGAACATAAAAAGTGTAACTACTCTCCTCGCGTGCTCGGTCTTCGCGTGGGCCAGCCGCTGTCGATAGTCAACGCGGATCCGACTTTTCACAACACGCACGCCGTCCCGAAGAACAACCCGGAATGGAACCAGACCCAGCCGGCAGGGGCACCGCCGTTCTTAAAGAGGTTTACGCGGCCGGAACTGTTTATTCCCCTGAAGGACAATCAACATCCCTGGGAGAAAGCCTACCTCAGTGTCCTGAGTCACCCGTTCTTCGCGGTGACCGACGAGCTCGGCAACTATGAAATCCGCGGTCTGCCACCCGGAACGTACAAGTTGGGGTTTTGGCACGAAAGGCTGGGTGAACAGGAGATCGAAGTAACCGTGGGAGCTAACGAGAGTCGCCGGATCGATATCCTTTTCAATAACGAGAAACTGCTCGAGGGAACGCAACCTTAACGCTTGTCGGCGGGAGCAGCGGCGCCATTGGCGGCGGTCGCCGGGTTTGGCTGGATCGTTTCCTGGTAGATGAACGCGGCGTCGTGAAGCTTCAAAACGACCGCCGGCTTGACCGCGTTGCGATCCGCGTCCATGTTGATGATGCCGGTCACGCCGTTGAAGTTCTTCGTTTGGGCCAACGCGTCGCGCAGCCTCGCACTGTCAGTCGTTCCGGCGCGGCTGATGGCGTCGAACAGCAAACGCGTCGCATCGTACGCCAGCGCGGCATGCGCATCCGGGATCAAGTTTCCATAACGCTGCTTGTACTCGTGCACGAACGACTGAATCGCCGGCCCGGGATTGTCGACGGAGTAGTGAGTCGACATGTAGGAGTTGTTCAGCGCGTCGCCGCCGAGTTGCCACAGTTCCGGCGCGTCCCAACCATCGCCGCCGAGTAACGGCTGGTTCATACCCAACGCGCGCGCCTGCTTCGCAATCAGCGCCACGTCGCCGTAATAACCCGGAATGTAAATGACGTCGGGTTCGGCGGCTTTGATGAAATTCAACTGTCCCTTGAAATCGGCGTCGCCCTGCATGTACGACTGCTTGTTCACGATGTCGCCGCCGAGCTTGCGAAAGCTCAGCTCAAAAAACTCGGTCAAGCCGCGACCGTACGGCGAGTTCAAATCGAAAAGTATCGCTGCTTTCTTCGCCTTCAAGGTGTTGGCGGCGAAACTCGCCATCACTTCACCCTGAAACGAATCGACAAAGCACGTGCGAAAGATGTAGTCGCCTGTCTGCGTCACCGCGGGATCGGTTGACGAGGGTGAGATCAGCGGTATGTGCGACGCCTGTGCTTTCGGTGCGGCCGCGCGGCTGTTGCCCGACGTCCCGCCGGCGATGATCGCCACCACCTTGTCCTGATCGATCAGCTTCGCCGTCAATCGCGCGGCCTCTTCCGGGCTGCCGCGATCGTCTTCGATGACCACGTCGATCTGGCGGCCGTCGATGCCGCCGTTTTGATTGATCTCGGACGCGGCCATGAGCACGCCGTTGTAAGCGGACCGTCCGAAGTTGAAGGTTGGCCCGGTCAGATCGCCGAAGAAGCCAATCTTGATCGTGCTGCGGTTCTGGGGCGCCGCGTCATTCGGCTTCCGCGCACACGAGAAGCCGAGGGCCAGCAAAACAATCACGACGGGCAGCAGGCTGCGCAGGTAAAGAGTCTTTGAGTGTGGCGTGGAAGAGTTTGGAATGAGACGGTCGTTGAGGAGTGAATTACTCACCGAGATACGCTTCTTTAATCCTGGGATCGTTAGCCAGGTCCCGCGATGGACCTTCCATCACGATTCTTCCCGTCTCGAGCACGTACGCGCGATCGGAGTGGCCCAATGCGGCGTGCGCGTTCTGTTCGACGAGCAGAATCGTAGTCCCCTTTGACTTAATTTCGTCGATCGCTTCGAAGATGGTGTGCACCACGAGCGGCGCGAGTCCGAGCGACGGTTCGTCGAGCAGCAGCAGGCGCGGGTTCGACATCAAAGCGCGACCCATCGCCAGCATCTGTTGCTCGCCGCCGGAAAGCGTGCCGGCTTTTTGTGATTCGCGTTCTTTGAGACGCGGAAACATCTTGAACGCGCGGTCCATGTCGGTGGCGATCTGCGATTTGTTCCGGTTGAGATACGCGCCCATTTGCAGGTTCTCGCGCACGGTCAGGTTCGCAAACACGCCGCGGCCTTCGGGCGACATCGAGATGCCGCGCGCGACGAGTTTGTGAGTCGCCTTGCCGCTGATGTCTTCGCCTTCGAAAGTGATCTTGCCCGCGCGCGGCTCGAGCAAGCCCGTGATGGTGCGCAGCGTGGTCGTCTTGCCGGCGCCGTTGGCGCCGATGAGCGTGACCACTTCGCCCTGCTCGACGTGCAACGAAATGCCGGTCAGCGCTTCGATGGCGCCGTAGTTCACTGAGACGTTATCGATGGTCAGCATTTAGTCGCCACTCTTAGTCGCCCAAATAAGCTTCGATAACTTTCGGATCGTTCTTGATTTCCTGCGGCAGTCCGAGCGCGATCGATTTGCCGTAGTCGACTACCTGAATGCGCTCGCAGACTCCCATCACTACTTTCATGTTGTGCTCGACCAGCAGGATGGTCAGCCCGAAACGATCGCGGATCTGTTTGATCAGGTGCATCAGGTCTTCCTGCTCGGACGGGTTCATGCCGGCGGCTGGTTCGTCGAGCAGCAACAACTTCGGCCGCGTGGCGAGCGCGCGCACGATCTCGAGTCGGCGTTGCGAACCGTACGGCAGGCTAGTGCCGCCTTCCTCGCAGACGCGCGCCAAATCGAAAATCTCCAGCAACTCGAAACAGTAGTCACGATGTTTCTTTTCATCGTTCACGTAGCGCGGCGTGCGCAACACGGCGTCGAGAAGGTTCTGGCCGATGTGAACGTGACAGGCGGTCATCACGTTTTCCAGCACGGTCATACTGGGAAACAGCCGGATGTTTTGAAACGTGCGCGAGATGCCGCGGCTCGCGATCTGGTAAGGACGCAGGCCGTCGATGCGCTGCCCGTCGAAGTAGATCGATCCGGAGGTTGGTTCGTAGACGCCGGTGAGCAGGTTGAAGATCGTGGTCTTGCCGGCGCCGTTCGGCCCGATCAGACCGTAGATCTCTCCCTTCTTGACCCGCATGTCCAGTTCGTTAACTGCCACCAAACCGCCGAAACGAATCGTCGCTTTTTCGGTTTGCAGCGCGAGGTCGCCGCCGTTCGCGTTGGTGCTCATTGCAGGTTCTCGCCTCCCGGTGCGGGGCGTTCGGGCTGAGTGGCGACAGTCGAAGGGCTGGTCGGCGCCGCGGCTGGACCACCGCCGGCTGACTCAGCCAGGCGCCTGGCGCGCTTGCGCCATGCTTTCAGCGGCGCCGCCGAGCCGAGCAGTCCTTGCGGCCGCGTGATCATGAGAATGATCAGCAGCAGCGAATAGATCACCATGCGATACTCGGCAAAGCCGCGCAACGCTTCCGGCAAGACCGTCAGCACGATCGCGCCCAGCACCGAACCGACGATCGATCCGAGCCCGCCGAGAATGATCATGATCAGGATCTCGAACGATTTGAGGAACTCAAACGACTTCGGATTCAGGTAGCCGTCGAAGTGCGCCAGCAACACGCCGCCCGCACCCGCTAAGGCCGACGAGATCACAAACGCCATCACTTTGTAGCGCGTCGTGTTGACGCCCATAGCCTCCGCGGCGAGTTCGTCGTCGCGAATCGAGATCAACGCGCGGCCGAAAGCGGAGTTGACGATGTTGTAGACGATGACGATCGTCAGGATCGCGATCAGAAAAATCCAGAAGAAACTCTTGACAATGGGAATGCCGGAGTAACCACGCGCGCCGCCGATCGCTTCGATGTTGTTCAAAAAGACGACGATGATCTGGCCGAAACCGAGCGTAACGATCGCGAGATAGTCACCACGCAGACGCAGCGACGGAACACCGACCACGAGTCCCGCGAGGCCGGCGAAGAATGCGCCGATCAAAGTCGCGAGCGTCAACGCCACTACCCAACCCAGCTTGCCGCCGCCGAGCGAATTCGCGAGGTTCATGCCGTAGTTAACAGAAAAATACGCCGACGAGTAAGCGCCGATGGCCATGAAACCGGCGTGGCCGATCGAGAACTGGCCGGTGAATCCGTTGATCAGGTTGAGCGAAACCGCGAGCGTAATCGCGATGCCCGAGAGCATCAGGATGCGAACGAAGTACGGATTGAGCATCCGCCCCTGGAAGACGAAATCGAGTCCGATGAGGACGGCAATGACGATCAGGGCGATGATGAGATTGCGCAGGTACCGGGGCACTCTTCCTCGTCCTTAAACTTTCTCCTGCGCGACCGTACCGAGCAGACCAGACGGCCGGAACAGCAGTATCAAGATGAGTATGGCGAAGGCGACAGCGTCTTTGTAAGTTGGCGACAGGTAACCGACGACCATCGTTTCCGTGATGCCGATCAGCAGCCCGCCGAGCATCGCACCGGGAATGTTGCCGATGCCGCCGAGCACCGCCGCCACGAACGCTTTGAGACCGACGATGATTCCCATCAACGGATCGATGCGCGGGATGCGAATCGCCACGAGCACTCCGGCGGCGGCCGCCAGCGCCGAACCGAGCGCGAACGTGAAAGCGATGATGCGATCAGTGTTGATGCCCATCAGCTTCGCCGATTGCAGGTTGAACGATACGGCGCGCATCGCTCGTCCCGTCTTCGTGCGATAAACGATCAGTTGCAGCAGAATCATCAGCACCAGCGCAATGATGAGCACGACGACGTCGGCGCTGTTGATACTCGCGCCTTCGAAAAGATTAATGTTGCGCTTGGTGAAGAGTTCCGGGAAGAACTTCGGCTCGGCGCCGAACACGACCTGGCCGCCGTTTTCGAGCAACAGCGAAACACCGATCGCGGTGATCAGCGCGGTCAGTCGCGAATACTTCCGCACCGGACGATAAGCAAGCCGCTCGATGAGCACGCCGATCGCGGCGCAGATGGCCATCGCCAAAAGCATCACGACCAGTGCCGTGATCAGCGACGGCTCCATCACGCCGCCGCCGAGTAAACCTCGTCCAACGATGCCGTCGGGATTCAGGCCGAGCGCCTGCGCGCCGCGTGCGCCGAGGCCGTTGGCCAGATAAAAGCCCATGAACGCGCCTACCATGTAGACGTCGCCGTGAGCGAAGTTAATCAGCTTCAGTACCCCGTAGACCATCGTGTAACCGAGCGCAATCAGCGAGTAGATTGCGCCCAGCGAGATACCATTGATCAGTTGTTGGAGGAAGGTGCTCATACTTGTGATTCGCTATGCTGTGCTTAAGAGTCCCGCTTTAGCCACAAAGAAGCACAAGAGGCACAAATGACTTGGCAGAATCTTTTGTGCTTCTTGTGCCGCTTTGTGGCATACATGCTGATAGCGATCACTGGTTCGTGGTCTTGGCCGGCACTGGCGCTACCGGAGCTGCCGGGGTGGTGTTCGCCGCGGTTGAGCCTTCGACGTTCACGCGTTCTTTAACGGCGTACTGGCCGCCGTCTTTGATCTCGATCATGACGATCGGCTTCACCGCGTCGCGGTTCTCGTTGAAGGTGACGGTGCCGGTCACGCCCGGATAATCCTTGGTCGCGGCGAGCGCGTCACGAATGTCCGGGCCGTTGAGCGACTTCGAACGCTTGATGGCGTCGAACATGATGTGGGCCGCGTCGTAAGCCGTGGCTGCGAGTGCGTCGGGAATGGCGCCGTAGCGTGCTTTGTAGTCGTTAACAAACTTCTGCACTTTCGGATCGGTGTCGTACGGCGAGTAGTGATTGGTGAAATAAGAGCCGTTCAACGCCTTGCCGCCGATGGCGTAAAGCTGCACCGAGTCCCAGCCGTCGCCACCGACCAGCGGCACCGTGATCCCTCGGTCACGCGCCTGCTTGGCGATCAAACCGACGTCGTTGTAATAACCGGGAACGAAGATGACTTCGGGATTCAGGCCTTTGATCGTGGTGAGTTGCGCGTTGAAGTCCTGATCGCCTTCCTGGTATGCCTGCACGGAAACGATCTTGCCGCCCATCTTGGTGAACGTGTCGTTGATTACTTTTTCCAGTCCGGTCGAGTAGTCATTCTTGCGGTCAACCATGATGGCGCCGGTCTTCGCGCCCAGCGACTTCGCCGCAAACTGCGCGATGGCCGCGCCCTGCACCGGGTCGATGAAACAACTGCGGAAGATGTAATCGCCCTTCTTGGTAACTTCGGGGTTCGTCGAAGACGGCGTGAGCATCGGCACGTGCGCGTTCTGCGCGATGGGCGCGGCCGCGATGGAACGCGAACTCGCCACTTCGCCGATGACCGCGTGCACCTGATCCTGCGTCACAAACTTCGTCACGATCGTGGCGGCCTCGGATGCGTCGGAGCGATCGTCCTGCACCAGCAACTCGATCTGTTTGCCATTGATACCGCCGGCGTTGTTGACCTCGTCAGCGGCCATCTTGATGCCGTTGACTGATGAGATACCGAAGTTTGCCGTTGTGCCGGTGGTGGACATGAAGACGCCGACGCGTACTTTATCGGCACCACCCCCCTGATTCGTGCAGGCGCTCAACAGACCAACTGAAAGAATCAAAGCTACCAGAATACGTTTCATACAGTTCCTCGCGGGCTAAGAAGTTTCTGAGCGGGTGTAATCGCCGGGAATAATAGCTTTCAGCCCGTTCTTAGTCAAAAATAGCAAGGCAAACTGTTAGCCGAGCGCTTGTTTGGCTGTAAGATAGGCCGCCGTGAAAAACACCGGAGACATGGAGCGGGATGAGTTTCGGCGCTTCGGGCACGAACTGATCGACTGGATCGCCGACTACTTCGATCGCATCGACGACTTGCCGGTGCTGGCCGCCATCGAGCCCGGCGATTTGAAAGCGCAACTGCCTGCCGCGCCGCCCGAACGCGGCGAGCCGATGGAACGGATAGTTTCCGATCTCGACCGCCTCATCGTGCCGGCGTTGACGCACTGGACTCATCCCTCGTTTTTCGCGTACTTCGCCACCTCCACCTCCGGCCCCGGAATCCTGGGTGAGCTTTTAACCGCCGCTTTCGACAACAAAGCGATGCTCTGGCGCACTTCGCCGGCCTCGACTGAGCTCGAAGAAGTCACGCTCGATTGGCTGCGGCAAATGATGGGTCTCGACACGGGCCTAATCGGCATCATCTACGACACCGCTTCGGTTTCGAGCCTGCACGCGATCGCCGCGGCGCGCGAACGCGTCGAGCAGCGGATTCGCGAAGACGGAATGTCCGGGCGTCCGGATCTGCCGCTGTTGCGAATCTACGTTTCCGAGCAGGCCCACTCGTCGATTGAAAAAGCCGTGATCACGCTCGGTCTCGGACAGCGCGCGTTGCGCAAGATTCCGACCGACCGCGAGTTTCGCCTGGACGCGCGCGCGCTGGCTGCGGCGATTGAAGAGGACAAGGCCGCGGGTCATCTGCCGTTCTGCGTGGTGGCGACGGTGGGAACAACCTCGACGTCGAGCATCGATCCGGTTCCCGAGATCCTGCCGCTGTGCGAGCAGCACGCGCTGTGGCTGCACGTCGATGCGGCGTATGCGGGTTCCGCGGCGATCGTGCCGGAGTTCAGATCGATACTGGCCGGCTGCGAACGTGCTGACTCGCTGGTGACGAACCCCCACAAGTGGCTGTTCACGCCGTTCGATCTGTCGGTGCTGTATTGCCGGCACATGGATTTGTTAAAGCGCGCCTTTTCGCTGGTGCCGGAGTATTTGAAAACGCCGGAACAGGAAAAGGTGCGGAGTGGATCGGATTACGGCATTCAGCTTGGGCGTCGTTTTCGCGCGCTGAAGTTGTGGATGGTGATTCGTTACTTCGGTCACGAAGGACTGGCGGCGCGAATTCGCGAGCACTGCCGTCTGGCGGACCTGTTTGCGTCGTGGGTTGAGGAAGCGGCGGATTGGGGGTTGATGGCGCCGCATCCGCTGGCGCTGGTCTGTTTTCGCGCGTGTCCGGCGGGATTTGCGGAAACGGATCTCGATGCGCTGAACGAAGCGATCATGCACGGCGTGAACGCAAGCGGCCGAGCGCTGCTGTCGCACACGAAATTGAACGGCAAGCTGACGTTGCGGTTGTCGATCGGAAACATTCGTACGACGGAAGCGCACGTTCGTGCTGTCTGGAGTTTGTTGAACGAACAGTTGGAGAAGGCAAGATGAAATTCAAGTGTGTAGTGGCGGTGGTTGTTTTAAGTGCGATTGTGGCGCTGGCGCAGACGCCGGCGGGACAGACCTTCAATGCGGACGGCGTCTCATTCAACTACCCTGACGGCTGGACCGTCTACAACGACAGCAACTCTGACGCGCAACAGGTGACGCTCGCCCGTCCGAAGAACGACGTTCAGATTCGTGTCTTCGTGCACAAGGGCCGCATCACGCCCGAGAAGTTTGCCGACGCGAAGAAGGCTTTCATCGATCCGTACGTGGCCTCGGTCGTGAAGCAGTTTGTCGCGATGGGCGCGAAGCCCGAGCAGTCGGCTGACAGTTCGGACATCGCCGGCGCGAAAGCGGAAGGCGTGAAGGTGACGGCGAACCTCGGCGAGCCTGGCGCCGCGAAGATCTACTGGGCCTTGGTGGGCCGGCGCGTCGTCATCCTGACGATCTTCGGTCCCGACCGCGAGATCAAAGAGTTCACCCCGGCGTGGGACACGGTCCGCAGCAGTTTCAAAGTCGAAGACAAGTCGACTCCTAGGCCGTCACCAAAGCCATGACCAAGTGTAAGTTTGCGGTGGTTGCTGTTTTGCTGTTGGTTGGGGTTGTGGTGGCCCAGCCACGCCGCACGATGACGCCCGCCGACATCCTGCGCGTGGCTAACGTCACTGACGTGCAGATCTCGCCGAACGGTCAATGGGTCGTCTACACCGTCTCCGGCGTCGACGACGACAAGAACGTCAGCACGCTTTGGACGGCTCGCATCGGACCAGAACCATTCGTCGTCACGCCGATCCAGCCGCCGCAACGCCGCACCGTGCCTTACGTCGATTGGCCCGACATCCGTTCGGCGCCGCGGCCGTTGCTGCCCGCCGGTTGGAATGCTTCCACACCGCGTTGGTCGCCGGACGGCTCCTCGATCGCCTTTCTTTCAGAGAAGGACGATCAGGACGGCCTCTGGGTCATCAAACCCGACAAACAGGATCCACCGCGCTTCATCGCTCCGATTCAAGCAACCAACTTCTTCATCACTTACGCCGGCGAACCGTTCGCGTGGTCGCCCGATTCCCGACGCATTGCCTACATCTCCGCGAAACCGGAAGGTCCGGAACCTGCGCCGCCCGTGTCGTCCTCGTCGCGGCGGCCGGACGACCCGCGCCGCCAACACGATTCGCGCGCCAACGACCCGCGCGTGATCGATCGCATCCAGTACAAGTCACGCACCTCGTTCTCCGACAACCAACGCACGCACGTGTGGCTCGTCGACGTCGAGCGGCCGCTGCCGCAACCCCAGCAACTGACTTCCGGTCCGTTTTACGATCACGCCGTCAGCTTCAGTCCGCGCGGCGACGAGATTTCTTTTCTCTCGAACCACGAGCCGGATCCCGACGCGAACAACAACTCCGACATCTTCGCCGTCGATTTCAACGGGCAGACGCGGCAAATCACGCAGACGAAGGGTTGCGAATACGATCCGGTCTGGTCGCCGGACGGCAAGATGATCGCTTACACCGCCACGCGACGCGACGTTACGACGATCGACAGCGTCGCCGAAGACGCGCACGTTTGGGTCATCAACGCCGCGGGCGGTGCCGGCCGCGAGCTCACGAACGAACAAGACCGACGCGCGCGCGATCCGCACTGGTCGCCCGACGGCCGTTCGATTCTGTATCTCGCAGGCGATCGCGGCTACACCACGATTTTCAAGATCGGCGTTGATGGTGGCCGCGTGAGTCGTTTTTCGACCTTCGTGCTCGACGACCAAATCGCGGGCGGGTTCGCTGACGAGACTGCGAGGTTCCGGGGCGAGTCGAGCGTACAGCCCGCTTTGGCGCAGCCGTTTCAAATCACCAGCTTCAGCATTGCGAATCGGTCGGTGACCGTCACGCGCGAAGGTGCGGTGGAAACGGCGTATCCGCTGGCGATCACCCTCGGTCATGCGCTGCGGCCGGCGGAAGTTTGGGTTGGCGTCAGCGGGATCGTGCCGATGCGCCGGTTGAGTGCGCACAACGACTCGTTGGTGCACGCGATGCGGCTCGTGCCGCCGGACGAGATCACGTTCGCGAGTTTTGACGGCACGCAGATTCAGGGCTGGCTAATGAGGCCGCCCGGGTGCAGCAGCGATCGCAAGTGTCCACTGATTCTGAGCGTTCACGGCGGACCGCACGGGATGTATGGCTGGTCGTTCAATGCGTCGTTTCAGGTTTACGCGGCGCGTGGCTACGGCGTGCTGTATTTGAATCCGCGCGGTTCGAGTGGTTACGGGCAGAGGTTCTCCGACGGCACCTTGAACGAGTGGGGCGGCGGCGATTATCGCGACCTGATGCTCGGCGTCGATGAAGTCTTGAAGAAGAACTCATGGATCGACGCCGACCGGCTCGGCGTCACCGGCGGCAGTTACGGCGGGTTTATGACCAACTGGATCGTCACGCAGACGCCGCGCTTTCGCGGCGCAGTCGCCTCGGCGAGCGTCAGTAATCTGATCAGCTTCTACTCGACGTCGCTTTACCAGGACCTGATTCACGCGGAGTTTGGGGCGTTTCCGTGGGACAACTTCGACGCACTGTGGCAATGGTCGCCTTTGCGTTACGTGCGGCAGGTGCAGACGCCGACGATGTTCATTCACGGTGAGAACGACAACGACGTGCACATCACGCAGGCTGAGGAGATGTACATGGCCTTGAAGCGTCGCGGCGTGGACACCGTCTTCGTCCGTTACCCCCGCGAAGGTCACGGCCTGCGCGAACCCCGCCACCGCGTCGACGCCCTCGAGCGCACCCTCGCCTGGTTTGATCGCTACGTGAAAGGCAGTTAGAGCCACGAAGAAGCACAAAAGGCACAAGACAGTTAGTTAATACTGTTTTCGTTTGTGCTTCTTGTGCCTCTTTGTGGCTAAGTGACGACAGAGCGCCTATCGCGCTGGTTCTTCTCGGTTTAGGGGCGTAAGATGTCTTTGCGTTGTGAAAAAAGATTTCGAACAGATCAAGCGGGTCCTGGGTCGTTGTTTGCGACTGTTGTGTCCGGTGTGCGGCGAGTCAAAGATCGCGGCACACCCGTTTCGGATCCGGCATCACTGCCCGGTCTGCATGTCGCTGTTCAAGCGTGAAGACGGCTTTTTCGTCGGGGCGATCCTCGCGAACGTGGTCACGACCGAGTTTGCCATCCTGCTCGTCTGCTTCTTCTGTTTATTGATTCTCGGCGCCAATTACGAGGGTGTGCTGGTGGTTCTTTTCATCATGGCGCTGGTTTTTCCCGTCGCGTTTTATCACCACAGCTGGAGTTTGTGGCTCGGTTTCGACTTCATCGTCGAATCGCTGCCGAAGTACACGCCCTTCTCCCGTTACGACGGCGAGAAGGACCGCTAAGCCCCCCGAAACAACAACGATTCGCGTATTTTCGCTGATTTGGGTTATACTCGCGCCAACCAGGTTCCGAGCACACGCTCCGAGTACTGATTGCTCGTTTTAGCTGCATGCGCTCCCTGTAACAGATTCTCCGGCCTCAAGCGGCGCCCCAAGGCACCCAGCGGCTAGTCAGGTTTTCTGTTGAGAAAAAGAAATTGTTGTCGCGTTCCGGACGTTTGTGATCCGGGCGCGACCCGAGTTGCGCCAACCGTGGCGCACCGCTTCCAATCCATCCGCATTCGGCCCCGCGGAAACTGGTCTCTACCCCGGTTTCGCGGCGCGCTGACCAATCTAGAAAAGGCAAGAAATGTCAAAACAACTAATCGTTAGCGTCAACGGACGCGAGAAGAAGATTGCGATCATTGAAGACGATAAGGTCGCAGAGTTCTACATCGAACGTGGAGAACAACACCAGGGAATCGTCGGCAACATCTACAAAGGACGCGTCATGCGCGTGCTTCCGGGAATGCAGTCGGCTTTTGTCGACATCGGTCTCGAACGCGACGCCTTCCTTTATGTCTCCGACTTCTTCGATGAAGAAGAAGAGTTTGAAAGAATCGTCATCGACAAGTCCAAAAAGGGCACGCCCGACGCGGAACACGCCGCGGCCGAAGAGATCGCCATGAATCGCGTCGAACGCGAGCAACACATCGAGGCGACCCAGGAGCGCGCCGAACCTTTGCGACACGAAGCTCCGGCACACGCCGAAGCAACGGAAACGACGGAATCGGGCCGCCGCCGGGGCCGTCGTGGCCGGCGTCGTGGACGTCCTGAACGCGGCGAAGAGATTTCCCCCACCAGTCACGAACAGAGAGAACCGCAATTCGAAGTTCCCGAGACGCCGTTCGTCGCCGGCGATCCGTCAATCGAACGCATCGTCGATGAAGAAGAAACCGCCGCTAACGGCGCGATGTTCAAGGACGCGCGACTCCAGGAACGCATCTTCGATCAGATTCATGCGGTCGAGTTCAACATTGAGGACGACGATTTTCGTACCGCGGAAGTCGGTTCGTTACTCCAGAGCGGTTTCGGCGCCGACACGTTCGAGCGTGTCGACGATGGCGCCGATGCCGGCGTCGAGCCGGTCCGGGCCGAACGCCGTCCGCTCGAAGCGCACGTCTCGAGTTTCGTCGATGACATCAATGACAACACTCCGCGCAGTTTCGAGTTTCAACGCGTGAGCGACGACGAGGAAGAAGGGGCGGCGGAAACGGGCGCTGAACCAGCCACCACCAAGCGCTCGCGCAAAGCCGCGGCCACCAAAAAACGCGCGCCGAAAGCCGCAACCAAGACCGCTTCCAAAAAGAAAGCGTCAACGAAGAAAGCTTCGAAGAAGCGAGCTGCTGCCGCCGCGAATGAAGAGGAAGGTGCGAGCGGCGGGACGTACGCCGACTCAGAAGCGAGCATAGTTGAGACCCAGTCGCGCAGCGAGTTCGCGACTCGCCGCGGCGGGCGCCGGCGACGCCGTTCCAGCAAAAACAAACCGGGTGCGAGTGGGCCGGCCGAACAGGAAACCGCAGCTCCGGGTGATGGTCTCGACGACGACGCCGAGCAATCGCAGGTTGTCGAAGCAGCGGACGAAGTCGAGGCGGCGCCCGCACCGCCGGCGCCGGCCGAATCGTATCAACGACGCGGACGCGATCAGCGCCGCGAGCAACGCGGTCATCGCAGCCAGCGACGCGAACGTCACCAGCCGGCGATCACGGATCTGCTGAGCGAAGGCCAGGAGATCCTGGTCCAGATCGCCAAAGAGCCGATCGCGAAGAAGGGCGCGCGCATCACGTCGCACATCGCCCTGCCGGGACGGTTTTTGGTTTACATGCCGACGGTCGAACACGTCGGCGTTTCGCGCAAGATCGAGTCGGACAACGAACGCCACCGGTTGCGCAAGTTGATCCAGACGATTCGCGCCGAGGAGGACGTGCCCTCGGGTGGTTTTATCGTGCGCACGGCGGGCGTGGGTATCAGCGAGAGAGAGTTGCGCGAAGACGTTCGCTACCTGGTTCGCACGTGGCTCGACATTCGTTCGTCGGCCGAGAAATCGAAAGCGCCGGCGCTGGTGCATCGCGATCTCGATCTGGTGCAGCGCCTGTTGCGCGATCAGTTGTCGGACGATTTCGAATTCATCCGGGTGGATTCCGAAGAGGAATACCAGGCGATCGTTGAGTTCGTGAACCGGATTCAGCCGCGGCTGGTGAAGCGAGTGAGGCTCCACACGAAGGAGCGTCCGATCCTGGAAGAGTACGGCGTGCAGGTGGAGATCGATAAAGCGATCAAGCCGCGTGTGTGGCTCAAGTCCGGCGGCTATCTGGTCATCAACCAGACCGAAGCGCTGGTCGCCATCGACGTGAACACCGGCAAGTTCGTGGGCCGTGGTAGCGGGCGTCTCGAAGACACGATCACGCGCACGAACCTCGAAGCAGTTGACGAGATCGTCAGGCAGATTCGCTTGCGCGATTTGGGCGGCATCATCGTGCTCGACCTGATCGACATGGAAGAGCGACGCAATCGCCAGCGGGTGATGCAGGCGTTGCAGGAAGCGTTGCGCAATGACAAGTCACCGACGAAGGTGCTTTCCTTCAACGATTTCGGACTCGTGATCATGACGCGCAAGCGCGTGAAGCAATCGCTCGAGCGAACGCTCTGTTCGCCGTGTCCGTACTGCCAGGGCGCGGGTCTGGTGAAGTCGCCGCAGACGATCTGTTACGAGCTGTTGGAAGACGCGCGGCGACTGGCGAAGGAATTGAATGGCGACGCGGATAATAAGCAAGTGACGCTGCGGATCAATCCCGACGTCGCGAAGGCGCTCCGTTCAAGCGAGCGCGACGTGATGACGGAGATCGAGGATTATCTCGGACCCATCGATATCACGAGCGATCCCACAATCCACCAGGAGCAGTTTGATTTCGCGCTGGTTTAAGCCACCGGTTGCAGGGCTGGTTGGGCCTCGCGGTTGACGTGTTCGTAGAGGATGTCGCGCTGTTGCGGGATGAAGCCGGCCTCAGTGATGAGGTAACGCAGCATCTTCTCGTCGGCGCGGTTGTGAGCGCCGGCGGCGGAGACGACGTTCTCTTCGATCATGATCGAGCCCATGTCATTCGCGCCGAAGCGCAACGCCACCTGCCCGAGACGCAAGCCCTGCGTCAGCCACGACGATTGAAAGTTTTCGATGTTGTCGAGGAACAGGCGCGACACCGCCAGCATCTTCAGATAATCCATGCCGGTAGGTTCATCCTTGATCTTGCGGCCGAGCGCCGTGTTCTCGCGTTGAAAAGTCCATGGGATGAAAGCGGTGAAGCCGCCGGTTTCGTCCTGTAGATCGCGAATGCGTTGCAGGTGGCGCACGCGATGTTCTACGCGATCGCCAATGCCAAACATCATCGTCGCCGTCGAACGCAGCCCGACGCGATGGACCGCGCGCATCACCGCGAGCCATTCATCCGTCGTACACTTCGTCGCGACTCGCTTGCGTACTTCATCGTCGAGAATCTCCGCGCCGCCGCCGGGCAGGCTGTAGAGTCCGGCTTCTTTGAGCCGCCGCATGATCGTTTCGTAGTCGAGCTTCGAGATGAGATGAAGGTTGTGGATCTCGGGCGGCGAAAAGCAGTGCAACTGAAAGCCCGGATACTTCGCGCGCAGCGAGCGCAGCAAGTCTTCGTACCACTCAAGGCCGAAGTCTGGATGCAGCCCGCCCTGCATCAACACGCCGGTGCCGCCGAGCGCGATCGTCTCGTCGATCTTTTCGCAGATCTCGTCGAAGGTGCGCACGTAAGTGTCGGGCGCGCCGGGGCGGCGATAGAAGGCGCAGAAGGTGCAGACGACGTTGCAGACGTTCGTGTAGTTGATGTTGCGATCGATGATGTAGGTGACGATATTGTCGGGGTGACGGCGCGCGCGAATCTCGTCGGCGGCGGCGCCCAGGCGGGCGATGTCGTGCGACTCGAGCAGCGTGCGGCACTCGTCGACGGACATCCGCTGGCCGTTGAGCACGCGATCCAAAATCCGCTGTATTTCAGTTCCGTTCGTCATTCGCTTGGTAGCTTATCAAAAACGCTAAACAAACCGCAGTGGTTTCACTGAGTCGATAAGCCGGTGTTTGGCGGCCAGCTCAAAATAAAGCCGTAGCCCGCGTTCCATCGATTCGTCTACGTGAAAGACAATGTTTTCGGTCAGGTATTTCCGGAGTTCGTCGACGGACAGCGGAATCTTGTTTTGATACTCGGCGATGATGTCTTCAACGTGAGCGACGCCTTCATCGCGCGCGCCGGCAAAACCGACGTCGCGAGCTTTTTCCACCGCGTCATCGCTGACCATCCACATCGCAAACACGAAGCCGAGCCCGGTGTACTTGCGCCAGAGACTGGCCATGTCCCACACCTTCAAACCCGCGCGCGGAAACGTCATGCCCGGATCGCCGATGATCAGCGCGGCGTCGTTGCGTTCGAGCATCTGTTCGAGGTTTGGGGTACGTACTTTCCATTCCGGTTCGTGGTCCAGAAACTCGCGAAAGATGATTTTCACGAGCGTGGCCGACGTGCGTGACGATTCGTCGAGCGCGACGCTGCGGACGTGTTCGAGTTCCGTGTCTTTCGAGACCAGCACGACGCTCAGCACTTCTTTTTGCGAACCGACGCAAACGTCTTTGACGAGCGCGCCGCCGGCGATGCGTTGGTACTCGATCACCGGCACGAGCGCGCCTTCGACCGCGTGGTCTGCGAGCAGTTCAGCGCAGCGTGCGGGCACGGCTTCGACGAAATCGACGCGGCCTCGTTTCGGACCGTAAAGAAAACTCCAAATGAGCGGGGCTGAGTTCAGGTAACTGGACGCGGCGAGTCTGAAGCGGATCGTCATCAATTCGATCATAAGGTAGGCCACAAAGAAGCACAAAAGGCACAAAGCAGTAGAATCCTGGTTTGTGCTTTTTGTGCTTCTTTGTGGCACTATTCGGCGGTGCCAATTTACGACCTCAGCGTTCCGATCGGCAGCGGCTTGCCGACTTATCCAGGCGATCCCGGAATTAAAATCGACGACTGGTCGAAGCTGGCGAACGGCGACGGCGCGAATGTGACGGCGTTGCATCTCGGCGCGCACACCGGAACGCACGTCGATGCGCCGGCGCATTTTATTGAAGGAGCGAAGAAGGTTGAGTCGTTGGCCCTCGAGGTGTTGATTGGCGAGGCGGAAGTGATCCAGGTTCCGGACGACAGACTAACGATTGATGAAGCGTTCGTAGTTGCGAACTGCGGAACAGGGACGAAGCGCGTTCTTTTCAAGACCCGCAATTCGGCGTTCTGGACCGGGGATAATACGGATTTTAGAACGGATTTCACGCACCTGGACGTGGCGGCCGCACAGTGGTTGGTGGAGAATGGAGTGAAACTGGTCGGGATCGATTACCTTTCGATCGAGAAGTTTCGTTCGCCGGACCACGCGGTGCATCGCGCGCTGCTGTCGCACGACGTCATCATTCTCGAAGGGTTGAATCTCGCCGCAGTGCCGGCCGGAAAGTATGAACTGATCTGTCTGCCGCTGCGTTTGCGCACCAATCTCGGCGACGGCGCTCCAGCTCGCGCCGTGTTACGAACTCTCGACTGAACCATTCTTCAACGAACGATGAACCAGGGAAACCCAAAGTACCGCGAGCGCGTTTACTCAATCGTGCGACGCATTCCGCGCGGGCGTGTGATGACTTACGGACAAATCGCCGAGCTGCTGGGCGAAGGATACACGCCGCGCACCGTCGGCTTTTGCATGCACTCTTCGCCCGACGGCACGCCGTGGCATCGCGTGCTCAACGCGCAGGGAGCGACTTCGACCGGACGCGTCGTGCTGCCGCACGACAAGCAACAACGCCTGCTCGAACAGGAAGGCGTCATCTTCAACCAGAACAATCGCTGCGACCTGCAAACTTATCTCTATATCCCGAAGACGAAAGCTGCTTCGCAGCGTGCGAGTCTGTATAAAAGCGCCGAGCGCTCCAAAAAGAGCTCTCGCAAAGGAGGAGAAAGTCGATGAGTGATGCCGTGCAACGCGTGCCTTACGCCGTCAGCCCGCCGCGTTATTCCGTTTCTCACCAGATGGTGACGACGGCTTTCGACCTGCCAAATTATCGCGTCGTGCAGAACCTCGGCGTCGTGCGCGGCATCGTCGTGCGTTCGCGCAACGTCTTCGCCACCATCGGCGCAACCCTGCAAACAATCGTCGGCGGCAACATCACCGTCTGGACCAATCTTTGTGAGCAGACGCGCGTGGACGCCTTCGACATCATGATTCAACACGCAACTGAGATCGGCGCCAACGCGGTGATCGGCGCGCGCTACGACACCACCGAGCTGGCGCAAGGCGTCACGGAAGTGCTGGCGTACGGCACCGCGGTGATTGTCGAGCCGCTGAATCCGGGAGAGAGTTATCGCTCATGATGACGCCGGAACTGACTGACGAGCAGCGGCGCCGCGTCGAACGCGCGCGCGATGCGGTTCCGTTTCTGAAATTCCTCGGGATCGAAGTTGAATCAGTTGGCCCCGGAACGGCAACGCTGCTGATTCCCGTGAGCGAGGAGTTGATGCGCAACGACAGCATCGTGCACGGCGGCGTGGTGGCCTCGCTGATCGACTCCGCGTTTGCTTTTGCGATCATTCCGATACTCAGCGACGGCGAGCGTACGGTGACCG
>Ga0081539_10000587_pt1 | contig 74473 bp, 81 predicted proteins | sample TabmetS4T2R2_FD_71023 | JGI IMG/M metagenome (GOLD analysis project Ga0081539, IMG submission 71023) | Tabebuia heterophylla rhizosphere microbial communities from the University of Puerto Rico - S4T2R2 | ecosystem: Host-associated > Plants > Roots > Rhizosphere ...
AACTTCGGCGTACGCCGCCGAAATCTTCTGTCGATCGCCAGCCCTGCGTGCGCCGAATTCTATTAAGCGTTCGACCGCCGATTGTTCAAAATGCGGTAAGCCTTCATCACGGCAAACCTGAGCGGCCCAGTTGCCGTACGCCAGGAGGTGTTGCGCGTCGAGTTCCATCGCGCGCCGAAAGTCGGCGTGGACTTTGAAAATCTCGCGAAACTCCTCGTCCAAACTATACAATAAGTGATAAAGAGACGGACTTCCTACGGTGACCACTTTGACTTTCACCTGGATCGGTTCCGGCTTTAAGCCGGACGTCGAGAACAGCGCGAAGGGTTCATAGGTTTCCATTTCAATGCAGCCACTTTTCAGCGTTCGCTTGAGCATCTTCCACACTGCCGGTTCGGTAAGGGCATCCTCCAGGTTGAAGATGAGATACCCACCATGCGCGCGGAGGAAGGAGCCGGCTTTAATCCGCGTGAAATTTGTGACGAGACGGCCACCACGATCGACCACCCGTTCGATCGAACCAAAGAGATTAGGATAAGTGGGAGAACTCTCGACTAAGACGGGGACTCCTTCGGTCGCGCTGTTATCAACAATGACGTTCACTTCGTACTCGAGGAAGAGATCTTGTGGCGGAACAGGAGGCAGGAGTGGCATCACCGAGCTTTGGCGCTCGGGCTCTTTGAAGTTGTCGAGATTGTCGATGATGTGCGTTTTCACTTCAGCGAGATATTCATCCACCTCAGGGCTTTTCACCTCGCGACTGATTGTGGCAAGTATCGGAGTGAGGAGCGCCTCACAAAACCGTCGTTCGATCAAGCGTACATCTTCAACCATGGCGCGCATGATTTCCTGCTGTCTACTGGGAAAAGCGGACATCTCTGCAGCAAATTCGCGCTGGTTTTTTTCGATCTCCTGTTGTTGCTCGGGGCTTAAGCGAGCAAACTCTTCCGGGCTTTCGAGTGGTTTGCCATTGACAACAGGGATAAGAATAATGCCGCCTCCCTGACTTGGTTGCAGGGCAAACCCTTTTTCACGAGCACGAGTCTCGAGCGCTTCATTAAGAATTTGGGCTTGGGCAGCGTACTTTTCTTTGAGTTGACTTTTCTCTTTGTCGAAAGCTTCTTGGCGAAACGCCTTGGGCAGTTCCTCACGGAGGGTCTTGACCATCTCAGTCATGAAGTGTTTCAGACGGTTGCCTTGTCCCGCGGCGAGCGCAATGGCTCGTGGCGCATCGGGATGAGCGAAGTTTTGTACGTACACCCAATCCTGGGGAGCCGGTGACTGAACGGCTTGTTGGGCGACCCAGCCACGCAGCGCTTCGAGTTTCTCCGCGCCAGTGAGGCCCGAGACAAAAATATTAAACCCACTACTTGTGATCCCCAGTCCGAGTTCGAGGGCCGACCGCGCGCGTTCTTGGCCGATGAAATCGTGTCCTGAGGTCAGTTCTGCGGTCGTGCGGAATTGCAGTGGCAGTGTCACACGAAAACGGAGTTGCTCAGCACTAAGTTCCACTGGAAGCGATGCCGGCTGGAGCCCAGCCCGCGGTTCCTGAGGAGTAGAGAGGTCGGTACTCATGCGTTCCTCCGTTCTCGCTGAAGTTTTGGCAGTGTGACACGAAGAACGCCACTTATGAACTCTACACGAATATTGGTCTGGTCAACCGAGGCGGGCACGCGTACACGACGAAAAAAATTGCCGGAGCGACGTTCGCTATAATGAAAACTACCGTGAGACACACTACGAGTGACAGTGCGTTGCCCCTGAAGAAGCAGGTCGCCGTCGTCTATCGTTACTGACACCTCGTGCTCGTGTACCCCGGGTAGATCTGCTTCCAGAATAAAGGCAGTAGCAGTTTCATAGAGATCAATCTGCGGACTCCATTCCTCGGCGGCGGTCCGGACAGACCCCCAGGGTCGGTGGATCAATTCATCGAACAAGCGGTCGACTTCTTGTGAAAGCTGGGTTGGGAGGGGCAACCTCCATTCGTTTTTTGCCATAAGCGATTCCCTTTCTCTTAGCGTACAGGTTCGGTGATGCAGTGCTAGGGGGGAGGAAACTCCGTCCCAGAACCGCGGTGGGGACCGAGCCATGTGGAGTTTCCCTCGGGGAACGTGTGATGTAAACAGGGTTTCTCAGCAAAAGGGTGAGGAACGCCGCTCGCTTTCGCTGTAAATCTCGGGTACATTTCGCTGTACGAGAATCCTCGGGAATAATGAGTGAAGAGGAAGAGTGGGGGGAGACAGTGGAAGAGAAGGATGGGTGGTTGGGGGAAGCGAGTGAAGGTATGGAAACTATTACTACGATACTGCGGCAGGCGCGTGAACAAAAGGGCGTCTCACTGAAAGATGTCGAAGGACAAACGCGAATCCCGTTGAAGTATCTTCAGGCGCTTGAGGGAGGAGGAGAGAACGGCCTCCTCGCCGACGAGATGTACCTCATTCCATTTCTGCGCTCTTACGCCAACTTCCTTGGGGTTGACGCAAATCAGGCAGTCACGCGGTTTCTCACAGAATTGCAGAGCCAAGACGCCGCAACGGTAGCGCCTCCTGAGCATCGTCCGCCAGTGGTTCGGCCTCGTTCTGGTCCTTCACGCCTTGCCTCTTGGGTTGTCCCCTTTTTGTTCTTGTTAGGTGCGCTGTTAGTCGGCTCGTACCTCTGGCAACAAGGCTACCTGCAAACGCTCGCGTTGTGGTGGCAAGCGGGAAAAGCTAAAGAAGAACTTATCTCTCGACCTTCAGTAGCAACACCATCGTCACCGCCGGCGGTTGCTGTTGTTCCCCAGTCGCCCGTTGCTGTTGTCCCGCCGCCTTCTGCTATGCCTGATGCTCCGGCGTCCGGCGCCTCTTCATCTGCAGCTGTCGCCGTTGTTCCTCAACCTGAGTCATCAACGGCAGGCACCTCTCTATCGCGAATGCCAACCAGTCAGGGATCACCAACAGGTGATTCTTCAGCTCCAACCGTAACAGGTGCAATAGTTCCACAATCAGAGACGCCAGCCGTAGCTGTCGTTTCCCCACCCGCAGTAGGAGCCTCTACTAGTAGACATCGCCTTAGCATACGAGCGAATTCACCAACATGGATGCGGGTCGTTGTCGACAATCAGCCAGGAAAAGACCTGACCCTCAAACCCGGAGAGGCACGGGAATGGGATGCGCAGAACAGCTTTATGATTTCACTGGGCAATGCCGGTGGCGTCTCACTTAATCTTGACGGACAAGATCTGCCGCCGCCTGGCAAGTCCGGACAAGTTGTGAAGAATATGCGTCTTCCTGCGCCTACTACAGGGCAGTAGGAAACAGGCTACGGAGAAGAACAGAAAAGGAGAAAAGGCGAAACGGACGAATAAAGGCCGGGAATCTTTTTGTTGTCTTCCCATTTCGCCTCGTAAAAGACTACAGCCTGAAGCCTATAGCCTTTCTTCATTACTGTTCTGGCGTTCGTGCCTTTGCCACACCGATCATACTGTCGCGAGTAACGAGTGTAGCGAGTTCAGTCTCACTCAGATTCTTCGTTCCTGGTGGACGAGCAGGAATCACCAAGTACCGCATATCCGCCGTACTATCGTACACGCGAACTTCAACATCTAAAGGAAGATCTAAGCCAAACTCATGCAGGACGTCACGAGGAGCTTTCACAACCCGTGAGCGATAACTGAGGCTTTTGTACCAATCCGGTGGGAGTCCGAGAATTGACCGTGGATAGCAGGAACAAAGCGTGCACACGACAACGTTATGAACAGTATCTGTGTTCTCGAGCGCCACGATGTGGGCCAATGTTCCAGCATCAACTCCTACTTCTGTGCATGCGGACTTTGCATCGGTAAGAAGTCGTGCCTTAAATGCTGGATCAACCCACGCGCGTGCGACAACTTTCGCCCCTAATGCGGGTGTACGTTCGTCCATTTGCTCAATGGCGCGCCGGACTTCATCCGCAGTGACCAGCCCTTTCTCGATCAACAAAGCAATAATTGCAGTCGCACGCTTTTCGTAGTGTGAATCTCCATGCGTGTCGGCAATTGATGCATGCGCATTATCTTGCCTATGGTCATGCTCGTGGTCATGCATATCCTGTTCCCTCTGTTTCGTTTGTCTCAATCTACCATCATCAATTTGCAATCTTCATTCGATAGGTTCCAGCCAATGCTCGTAAATATCGATAAAAAGCCGGTCTCGCAGTGAGGCCGTATACGACTTCCATAGCTGAGTTTGGTCGAGCGAAACAAGATAGAGAATTTGTTTGGGTAATCCATCCTTGCCATACGCCAGTGTTTCAGGATTACGAAACTCACCGTGAATTGCCTCTACACGCCCGACTTTTCCCTGAACGTAACTTGGAGTGCGGAAATGGCCGGGTGGAGAACCGACGCGAATGCGAACGTTATCGCCGGGTTTGAATTTTGCTGACATGGAAGCCTCTAAAAACATAATGCGTAAAATGTGATACGTGAAACGTGGCACGTAAAAAGGCTGTAGGCTACAGGGAAAAGCAAAAAGTGAAAAGAGAAGCGGCGACAAGAAAAACCTGGACAATACTTTTTTCCTTAGCGTCCTTTCCCTTTTTCTTTCTTTCCTTCAGCGTGAAGCCTATAGCCTATCGCCTTCTTCTATTCGTCTCTCAATCTCCTCTCGCGTCAGAACGCCCTTCTCAATCAGTAGTACTTCAATCGCCGAGATCCACCGCTCGTAGTAACTCATTTTCTCATATGCTTCGGGCGGAAGCGATTCGATGGCGCGGCGGAGTTCGTCAACACGCAAAACCTTCTTAGCCGGGCTGACCAACAACGTGAGCAACGCATCGGTACGTTTCTCCCACAAGGCATAATTATGTTCTGCTTTATTGATCGGACCTACATCAGGCCAACCTCCACGATCGTGAACGCGTGGCATTCGAGGCTCTCCTTTTCTCTCTCATTACCCATTACTCTGCGTTAGCGTAGCTTTGGCACGACTGTCTCGGCAAACCGCTGCAACATCTCTTTATCCTGCGTGTACGGAAACATAGCAATGAAGTAATCAAAGCCCAATTCCTGATAGCGACGGAGGACCTCTGCAACCTGCTCTGCAGTTCCAATGGTGCCGGCATCGCGAGCGAGTTTGAAAATACGCCCGGTGCCCAACGCCGTCGCGGTATTAGCCTCCCGTCTTTTCATCTCTTCCTCAGTTTCCGCAATACTAGTGACGATAAAGAGCGACTTATCAATGGTGGTGAAGTCACGTTTGACTGCATCGCAGTGTCGCTTCAGCACTTCTAGTTTCTTTTTTACTGCCGGAAGTTGGTAGCCGAAGATCATGTTCCAGCCATCGGCGTATTGCGCGACCGTGCGCAGCAGCTTTTTCTCGCCCGCACCGCCGATCCACATTTTGAGTGGTTGCTGCACAGGCTTCGGAGCACAGGTCGCGTCATCGAGTTGATAATGGTTGCCCTTGAAGGAAGCCCTCTCCTCCGTCCATAACAGCTTGATAAGTTGGGCAGCTTCTTCCAACTGAGCTAGACGAGTGGCGACTGGTAGAAACGGAATGCCATAGGCTTTGTATTCGATATCTTTCCAGCCCGCACCTAAGCCAAACTCTAAGCGCCCGTTGCTGATATGGTCGACACTGGCTGCCGTCTTCGCCAGCACGCTAGGTAGACGATACGAGTTGCACGTTACTAGTGTTCCGAGACGTAACTTCGTTGTGACCGTTGCTAACGCCGGTATCAAGGCCCAGACGTCAAGGCAGTTCCGTCGCTCGGATTTCGCATCCCACAATAAGTGATCCGACGCCCACAGCGCGGTGAATCCCAAACGTTCTGCTTCTTTAGCGAGCTCGGCAATGTCAGAAAAAGTAAAACCAAATTGTGGCTCGATCTGAATGCCGAAACGCATAGGTAACTCCTCCAAGACTTCATAAAACGTAATACGTAACGGCTGACCACCCCATTCCCTATTACGTATGACGCATCGCGTTTTACGAGAAAGCTTCATCAAGCTGTTTGACGTGTTCAGACGATAACCGCCAACCCGAGGCGCCACAATTCTCTTCTGTGCGGGCGACGCTATCAGACTTAGGGATCGCAATCACATTCGGTCGCGAAGTGCACCAGTTCAGTGCGACCTGAGCTAAAGTTTTCTGGGTCTGAGCCGCAATCTCTTCTAACACCTTCATTCCTTGACTGCGCCCGCGCCAGAATTTTGGCTTCTTTGCGAGCCGGCCGTCGTCGAGCGGCGTGTACGCCAGAATTGTCACATGTTGTTCCTGGCAGTACGGTAGCAGATCACGTTCGATGTCACGCTCGTTCAAGTTGTACAAGACTTGGTTGGCAACAATCGGGTGATTACGCATTACAGCTTGGGCTTCTTGCAACTCGCGCACCGAGAAATTGCTTACCCCAATGTAGTTGACCAGCCCACGATCGACTAACGTTTCCATTGCCCGCATTGTTTCCTTGATGGGAACCGAGGAGTTTGGCCAATGGATTTGATAGAGGTCGATGTGGTCGGTCTCCAACTCGCGCAGACTGGCGTCTGCGGCTTTGAGAACGTCATCGTGCCGTAAATGGCTGCCAGACACTTTAGAGGCGATGAACACTTTGTCACGGATGCCTTTGACGGCTTGGCCAGTGACATCTTCAGTGCGGTACATTTCTGCTGTGTCGAGCAGAAACGCCCCGAGTTCAATACCACGACGTAACGGCTCAATGCCGCCTCGATACTTCCAGAGGCCCAAGCCAATTTCAGGGACCATCGTATTGGTGTTGCCGAGTTGTTTGAGTTCCATACCAGTACTCCAGTGTGATGCTGACCATTAGAAGTAGAGACACTCTGTTGGTGTTTCTCTACGGCCAAAGCCTTCTCGATTTTCACACTTTCTGCCCTCGCTCGACGATTGGCGCCAGACTCTTTACTGCCTCGACGCCGCTACCAGAAGCAGCAGCCCATGCTAATGTGATCATTCGAGTCACACCAGCATCTTGATACTGCTTCATCAAGTCAGCACTCGGCCCTTCTCCTTGCGCCATCAGGAGCACAGAGAACTCGATGTTCTCCGGATTGCGTCCAGCCTCTTTAGCCATTTGGCGAATTTGTGGAATTGCTTCTTTGAACTTTTCTGGCGGTAGATTGGCAGGAAACCAACCGTCAGCGTACTGCGCGACACGTTTGAGCGCATATTTGGGATCATGCGCGCCGAGATAGATAGGTACGGATTTCTGTATCGGCTTCGGACCAATTTTTACTGCCGGAAAGTTGACGAATTCGCCAGTGTAACTGGCTTCCTCTTTGTTCCACAGCGCGCGAACGGCTTCCACCCCTTCGCGTACATATTTCCACCGGTGCTTGAATTGGACACCAAACAGTTCAGCCTCTTCAGCAAACCAACCAGCACCGACGCCAAGAATCAGCCGCCCGTTAGAGTAGAGATCAAGTGTAGCGGTAGTCTTTGCAATAGTAATGGCATGGTGCTGTGGTAGCAAAGAAATTGCTGTACCGATGCGAATCTTTTTCGTTGTCTGTGCTGCGGCCATCAAGGCAATGAACGGATCGACCAGTTCCGCATAGAATGCCGGGACTTTGCCATCTGCCGAGCGTGGATAATGGGTTTTGTATTGAGTTGGAACTGCGATGTGTTCTGCGACCCAAAAAGAGTCGAAGCCCAGGTTCTCTGCGACCTGAGCGATTTCGCCAGGATTGCCAGATTTGCCAGTCAGAAATACCGATACGCCAATTTTCATGATCGCCACCCTCCTTCGCAGGCGAACTGTAGAACGGGTGGCGAGAAGTTGCAAGTTCGAAGCGTGGCGTTTATCGCCAGTGGCTTACGCGGCCATCCGTTCATGCCAGTGGTCGAATGCAGCAGATAATTCAGTCAGCGGGCGCAATTCCTTACGATCGCTCTCTTCGAGCGCACGAAAGTCGATATCTCCAACCTTCGTGGCAACCTCGAACTCGCCGAGTAAGCTGTCGAGAAAGATAAATCCGACTTCGCCAAACACCTGAAAAAGATGAGGATCAAACTCGGCAAAGAATAAGTGAATACCAATCTTCCCCCCGTCGGCAAACATGCGAAAAAAGACATTATCATCACTAAAAGTTAATCCGTGGATCTGAATGATTCCGGCTCGTCCTTTCCGTTGCTTAAATTTCACAATGTTCCAACGAGTAAATTGTGGCGCGGTTGCGTATAACGCTTCTACCCAAGGAAATCCTTCTTCGATGCCACCAGCACTGAGGAAAAAGTCTCGTTTTGGTCCTGGGCGCAGCGAAATCTCACACCCCAGATGGGAGTCGATTGATTGCAGCTTTTCATGAATGCGATCGACCCAGCTGCGCACCTCTGGCGACTCGGGTGAGAGTTGGAACAGTAGTTCTTCGTTTTGGCCAAACCACTGCCAAAAATTTTCGATCGCTGTTGTCTTTGTCATGATCTCTGGTGACATCAGGAGGTCCTCCCATACTGAAGATTCGACTTACTGAGACAGCATATCGGCACGCATGCGATTTTTTGCAGCATGGCAAACTTCAACCCTTGAACTTGCAATTTGAGACTTTTTCCAGTGGCCGTCGCTTTTCCCACTTCCCTATTTCCCTTTTCTTCGCTCCCTTTCAGCTTACAGCCTTTATCCCTTATCCTTTATCCATTTCCCGTTTATCCTCCCCCTACTGACTACTGACTACTTTCCCCGTCTCAGTTATAGTTCGCCCCATGTTACGAGCAGGCGATATTACGATTCATTTTCTCAATGCAGGTTTCTGGTGGGACGATGGTGGCGCGCAGTTCGGCATCGTACCCCGCGAGTTGTGGGAAAAAGAAAAGCCGGCGAACGCGCGTCATCGCATTCGTATGAGTTTAACCTGTCCGTTGATTGTCACTGGTAGAGAGGTTATCCTCGTCGACACGGGGATTGGTAACCGACTGAGTGAACGCGAACAGCAGATTTACACGCCTGAGCTAGGTGAGGGTCTTGCGGGTGGTCTGCGTCGTTTGGGATTGACGGCCGATAGCGTGACGCATGTGATTCTTTCGCACTTACATTTTGATCATGTCGGTGGGGTAATTGATAAGTCACCGACTGGCGAGATTCGTTCGCTCTTTTCTAAAGCGCATTTCTATATCCAGAAGCAGGAGTGGGATATCGCACTCGCGCCGACTGACGAGCGTCTCGCCGCAGCCTATCGCCATGCACCGGAATGTTTGCAAGCGTTGCAGAACGTCGAGTTGTTAAATGGTGACTCGCAAATCTTTCCGTATCTTCGTACAGCGGTCTCTGGGGGGCACGCAGATTTCCATCAATGTGTGATTGTTGAAAGTGGCGGAACCGGGCTGATTCATCTGGCTGATATTGTGCCGACAACGTCGCATCTACGGCTGGCGTGGAATGCAGCGTACGACACCAATCCACTGGCAACGATTGCAGCGAAGAAGCGCTTCTTTGCTGAGGCTCGCGCAAAGAATTTATGGGTGTCCTTTTCCCATGATGACAAAGTCGCGGCTGGATTGCTCGATCAAGAGACCGGCAAAGCGCCGCAGTTAGTGGAGACAGTTAGTGTTCCTCTTGATTAACAGCAAAACAACCATCGGTTAGGCTTTCAGGAATGGCCAAATTGCCGAAAGGTGAATAAGCGGTTATCCAAATGGAAAAATTGGTGGACTATTGTCTTAACCCAACTCATTCGCGAGGAAAGCCCGTGTTTTGCGTCAGTCCTCGGTATCACTCAAGACAATGCTCATGAGCTTGTTCACCTGATTCGTCAGGTAGCCGTTGCTGGAGAAGTGACAAAGGAAGACAATACTGTTTTGGGACGATACTATCGAGTAGATTGGCTTGTTCCCACAGGACGTGATGTGATGCTACAAACGATATAGGAAGTTGCTGTAGGTGAGGAAATTCCGCGTTTGGTTTCTGCATTCATCCGCTGATAATAGGGATATAATATAGAGCCTTTCGATGTAGTTGCGTTGTTGGAACCTCTTTCTTTAGAGACGTTTGAGTTAACCGATGAACGCTACGATCTTTCTACTGGCCTTCCCGCTGGAACGGTAGGAACTGTCGTGGAAATGCTTCCTCACAACGCTACTCCACCAGTAGCGTGCTTAGTCGAATTCAGCGATCCACAGGGGCGTGGGTATGCCTTTGCTACTGTTCCCATCAAGTTGCTCCTGCCACTCATTATGTTCCCTTAGAACCGATGGTGGCGGCGGAGAATCCGTAAGATTCTTGCGGGAATCTTTATGAACGTTACCCACTTGTCGTGCTCAGCGTGTAACAGGCAGTTTGAGCCAGGCAGACTCTATAATCTCTGTCAGTACTGCAATAAGCCATTACTCGTCCACTACGATGTCGAACGCATAGCGAAGACTATGACTCGAGCTGCACTCGCAAGGCGCGTGGCGAGCCTGTGGCGTTACCGTGAGATCCTGCCGGTTGAGCGTGAGGAGAATATTGTCTCTCTTGGTGAAGGCTGGACACCGTTGCTCCATACGCAACGATTGGGTGCGCAGTACGGGATGCGACACTTGTACATCAAGGACGAGTCGTTGAACCCGACTGGCTCGTTTAAGGCGCGGGGGATGGCAGTAGCGGTGTCGATGGCAAAAGAGTTGGGCGTCCGTAAACTTGCGGTACCGACGGCGGGCAATGCAGGAGGTGCATTAGCTGCCTATACCGCGAGTGCTGGACTGGAGGCGTTCATCTTTATGCCAAAAGATGTGCCTCAAGCGAACCTGATCGAGTGCCAACAGTGTGAAGCCCGGGTGACCCTGGTGGACGGAGTGATCACGGATTGTGGGCGGCTTGTGGCCGAACGTAAAGAGTATGAAGGCTGGTTTGATGTTTCGACCTTGAAGGAGCCGTACCGCATCGAGGGGAAAAAGACAATGGGATATGAGCTGTTCGAGCAGCTACACGGTGAGTTGCCGGACGTGATCATTTACCCGACCGGTGGAGGCACTGGGTTAATCGGCATGTGGAAAGCCTTTGACGAGATGGAGCGCTTAGGTTGGATCGGGACGAAGCGGCCGCGTATGGTGACTGTCCAGGCAGAAGGCTGTGCCCCGATTGTGCAAGGCTTTGCTGCGGATGCGGACGTGGGCAGTGAGATTACCAACCCACAAACTATCGCCGCTGGCCTGCGCGTGCCCAAAGCCATCGGTGATTTCATCATCCTTGACATCCTGCGTCGCAGTCATGGCACGGCCGTGAGCGTCAATGATGCCGAGATTCTACAAGCTGTGAGTGAGATTGGCGCAACGACGGGGATCTTTGCCGCACCAGAAGGGGCAGCGTGTCTGCCGGCATTGCACAGACTGCTTGAAGACGGACAGGTAGACAAAGCGGAACGCGTTGTGCTGTTTAATACTGGTTCCGGGGTAAAATATCTGGATCTGTTCCAACATAGAAGCTAAACACAAGTAGTCAGTAGGTCAAAAACAATGAACGCGGAACGCAAAACGATGAACGGCAACCCGAGCACGTCTTTCATTCATCGTTCATCCTTCTGCATTCTTCACCAGGCTGGCTACTGACTCCTAAAGTGAGCTTCGAGTCCGCGATTCCACAACAAAGGATAATGAAGCCCTTGTTCATATGCTCTCATTGCGTCATTATATCTCCTCGTCAGGTAATAGGAATTCCCGATCACGGCGAAGCAGAAATACGGGGAAAATATAGCAGTTTTGCAATCGACCTGCTTCATCCTTTCCAGGGCTTCTGATTGACCATCCGATAAAATTCAGTACTTTCCCTAGAGTCGCTTGATTCTGAGCCTCCGTAGGATTAAGTGTCACGGCTCGCTCAGCCATCGTTAATGCTTCGTCATACTGCTTCTGCCATAAGTAGGTTCCACTCAGTCCGGCAAGAGTCAAATCTGTAGAGCCACTCAAGCTCACTCCACGTCGAGCAGCTTCGATAGCACGCGTGAGTATATGCGGATCATGACTCCGTTGCTCAAGCCATCCCAGGAATAGCTTCCTGCTAACAAATTGTGGATATTGGGATCATTCGGATTTAGTTGCAAGGCTTCCTGTAAGGTAGCCGACGCTTTGTCATACTTTCCAACGAGCAAGTAAGCCTAACCAGTTGGGAGTCAACTTTCCAATTCCACTCTAACCAATAGGTCCAACCCAGCCACGCATAGGCATTGGCATACTGCGGGTCGAGTGTAATAGCCCGCGCAAACAGTTGCCGCGCTTGTTGATTGTCGTCTTTCGTCCAGCGCCACCAGTGTTCCACCCCACGTAACTGTTGCCTACACTCAGGCCTTGGTTACCGATGCGCAGAGCGGTATTGCTCTCACCGGTTATTAAGACGAAGAAAGTGCTGGTCACCGTTTCCTAGAGCTGGCAGAGGACTCTACAGATACTGTTGGCTCGGGCACTAGAAGGAGTACTCGACCCCACCGGAAGGAATAAAGTCAGCCCGGAACCCGTCATTGTTCAGTGGGACCACCCCACCGAAGAACACTGAGCCAGTTGTTCCAAGGGCATAGCGTAAACCAAAGGTGAAATTGATAATGTCATTGCGCTGAATCTTGATGGGAAAGGCAGGAAACAATACGATTCCTCTGCTATCCAATGTGCATGGCTGCGCGGGGGTACAAGTGTTTACAGGCCGGTTCAGGAAGCCACTGGGGGTGACTGCTTCTGGAGGAGTACGCACCTGTACTTTGTTAAACTCACTCCGTCCAATGAGGTCGATGGCGAACCCGAGCTGTTGCCAGACCAAGACACTCGCTCCAACCGCATACTGAAAACTACTGCGCTTCACATCGTCGGTTTTGAAATTCACGCCGAGGTTGAGATGTGGCTCAAACCGCTCAGCGATAATCTGCGAGAGATACAGAAAGGGACTCACATAGGCGGTATTCGCGCCCTGAAAGTTGCGGTCTTCCCCACTGGGTAAATGTAGGTTAAGGCCCAGCGCGGCTCCGCCTCCATCAGTTCGCCACAGATGGTACTTGGTACGGAGAACAATATCGCCTACGCCCGTGGCACTGCCTGCTTTTCGTGAGACAGTCCGGGGGGAAGAATTCTGCGCTTTAATCAACTGAAGCTGTGCGAGACTAGTGATCGGATTGCCCGCAAGATCAACAAAATTGCCCGCAATCTCTCGGGTAGCGGGACGTATGGCAACACCTTGGGCATTAACAACATAGGTAAAACGTAAGTTAGGAGCGTCCACTACAGGGGTTGTCACAGTGCGAAAGCGTAGGAAAGTGTTTATCAGAGGAATGGAAAGACCCACGTCCCATCGATCCGTCAACCCATACCGAAAGGTTGGTACCACTACATGTGCTTGTAGGTCGAGCTTGAACGTTGTGATAATCCCAGTAAATGGAGCGGCAAACACTGACTCTTCCGTGTCTGGCAATTGGCGAAGCGGGACGGCGTCCTGGAAGCTAAGAGCAGCAGTCAAGCCCGGGTTTCTGATGTTGTGTAGATCCGTGCCATTCACTTGACTAAAATCAAGAAACGAGTAGCCCACTCCGAAGTTCAGCTGCCCTTTTCCCAAGGTGAGGGCTCGTTCGCTGAAGAGAGGGCCGGGCACGCTTGAGGATCGTTCAAAAACAGACAGCGCGGGATTGTACCGATAGGTAAACGCTGGGGCGACGGAAGCAAGTGGAAACTCTTGGGTTATAGCTTGAGCCATAGCACCGGTAAAAGCAGGAGCAACAGAATTGCCCAGAGCTGAGCCCCGAAAGAGGAAAGTGATATCGAGTCCTTCTCCCAAGACATCAGTCAAATCTCGCGCAGAGCTCACTGCGATAAACTTAGGACAGACCACTTGCACTATAGTGGTTAGGATAAGGATATTCAGAACGCATAACAGTGGCTTCTTCATTATTCCCGCCCCCACTATGACTGTCCTACTTCTCACAAATAAGTAGTGACAGATTTTTTAACAAATAACGGAACGTGAGATTTCACAGTAGTACGCTGCAAAGGGCCCGTTTCTGACCTCTGCAGGATCAATTCGTAAGAAAATTGATGTCCTACTACGTCTACTCCCTTCTGATTGGCGACGGTACTATTTCTACATCAAAGCGAATCGAACTGTCAAACAGCAGGTTAGGACAGGTCCCGACATGGGGGCCGGTTCGCACGCTTGTAACGTGTTCCCCCTATGGTAAAGTTTTGCTGATGAGCAACACAAAGACCCGGCAGAACAGAAAATTCTAGATGTCAAACGGTGATGAAACATGTACATTGCCGCTGAGGAAATCATCTATGGTTGAACTAAGTCCAACTATCGCTGGTGTCCGCTTCCCATTCTGTTTGATGAACGCCGCCGGAGCACTGTCGACCAGTCGAGAAGAGTTACTTGCCCTCGCGTACTCCGCGGCTGGCGCGGTAGTCACCAAATCGATCACGCCAGAGTCGTTTCTTGATCCAGGTGCGAGTTGTGGGATCGAGAATCCCGGCGTTGCGTATTACGTTAGTTTGTTACCCGAGTTGCGCCGAGCCGGGAAGCCGATCATTGCCAGTGTGGCGGGACTGACTATCGAAGAATTCATCACGACGGCACAGACACTGGCTGATGCTGGTGCTGATCTTATCGAAGTCAACCTAAACGAGCCGCATGTGCATGAACATCTCGCGCCGTTCGCCTCGGCAGAAAGTCTGAGTAAGATTGTCAGCTCGATTCGTCAAGCAGTGAAAGCCCCACTGATTGTGAAGTTACCACCGAGAGTCGCCCTGCCGCTTGTGGTTGTTACCTCTGTTCTTGTTGACGCAGGAATTCCTGTTGCCTTGTGTCACAATGCTGCGACCGCTGGTGGATCTACTCAAGCTGAGACGATACTGTACGCCGCAAAAGGACGCTTTGAAGTCATTGCGGTCGGTGGCGTATCGCATGGTCATGACGCGCTGGCTGTATTACAGAATGGCATCAAAGCTATCCAGGTTGCTTCGGCCGTGGTGAAGGAAGGCGTCGGTGCGTTCGCGCGATTAAAGCAGGAACTCATAGAACAGCCCGAGCGGCAGGCGCAGGCTGCGTTATGAGCGGGGCGCAGAACCGTCGTGTAGTGGTGTTCTTGTCGGCGGCTTGAATCGGTAAGCCATATTTTGAAGGATGGGGTGAACGCGGCTATTCACACTATGAGCGGACAACGATTAGACCAGCGTTGAGTGTCACTGGGATTACCGGAGGATATCAAGGCCCTGGAGTCAAAGCGGTGGTTCCCGCTCGTGCGATCGCCAAACTCAACTTCCACTTGAGTACCGGATCAAGATCCACAAGACATCGAACGACTCTTTCGTGAGCACCTTGCCCGTCTCACTCCCCCAACCGTCCGCACTACGGTCCGTTCATTCTTACACGCCAAACCTGTGCTGATTGACCGTACCCATCCCGCCATGCGGGCCGCAGCCCGCGCGTATCAGCGAGGTTTTGGTGTGCCACCGGTGTTTCTCCGTTCTAGTGGGACCATTCCCGTAGTGAATACGTTTCAGCACGTGCTCGGTATTCCCACTGTGTTGATGGGATTTGCCTTACCAGATGACCGCATGCATGCGCCTAACGAGAAGTTCCATCTGCCAAACTTTTATCGTGGAATCACAACCTGTATCGCTTTCTTAGACGAGATTAGAAGGCGCCAGTCATGTTGATCATTGATGCTTATTGTCATGCTGGCAGAGGCGATGTACTGAATGCGCCGTGGAACACTGATGCGCCGTTGGACAAATACTTTCGCCGTGCTCGCGTAGCTGGCATTAGCAAAACCGTTGTCGTCCTGGCTGGTCACAGTGACTATGCGACTGCGAATGCCGAACTGGCGCGTATCGTTGCACGTCACCCAAACCGATTGATCGGGTTTACCTCGCTGCACGCTACGCGCGACGCCGGGTGCGTTCGTGAGCTGGTCAAACAGGCGGTGACGCAGTGGGGACTACGTGGCCTGAAAGTCTATGGGTATGACGCTCTGCCGACTCGTGAGGTCTGCGAAGCCGTGCGTGAGTTTTGCATCCCGATGCTTCTGGAGGTCGTTGGACGAGCATATGTCATTGATCTGCTAGCTCCACAATTCCGCGACATCAACTTTATCATTCCGCATTTAGGGAGTTTCATAGATGATTGGCGAGCGCAGCAACAAGTCGTGGATCAACTAGTGCGCCATCCGAACGTTTATGCCAATACCGCCGGAGTGCGACGCTTTGATTATTTGGTGCAGGCGGTGAAACGCGCCGGAGCACGGAAACTCATTTTTGGCTCTGATGGTCCTTGGCTTCATCCTGGCGTTGAGCTAGCCAAGATCCGCGCGTTAGGTTTGTCACTAGCAGACGAACGCCTGGTGCTGGGTGGCAATATCCTACGACTCATCAACCGTGTGCGGACATAAACCGAAGCGGATCAGAGCCGTTCGCGTGCGGCGCGGGCTCCTCATGCTACTCCCCGAGCGAGTCAGCTCAGCTACGAGATGTTGTAAATCCTGCGCGTCGTCCACATCGTACCACTGTGGCACCAATACTATGTTGAGATTGTGCCTTCGGGCCTGTGCAAGGGTTTCGCTCATCACTGTCGGTGTACTCCAGGTAATATCCTTGAAGAGTGCTGGGTGCGCTTCGCCCATCCCAACTAAATAATATCCGCCGTCATTACTCGGGCCGAAAACGGCATCACAGTGAGTGTCTTCTAATTGAGCAAAAGCTTCTTGCAGATGGGCTGTCGGCAGTGTCGGGATATCGCTGCCGATCAGCACAATCCGTGAAGCTTCATTTTGCTGGAGATCGAGGAAGATATTCAACTCGCGCTCACCCAACGAGTTCCCTCGTTGAGCAATGTATTTCACTGGAAACGGGAGTAATGCACGAAATACTGCTTCGCTGTCAGCCGGGATGATGGCCATGTAGACCTGTACTTCAGGAAGTGCACACGCCCGCTCGACCGTATCAACCAGAAAGCAACGTGCTAACTCGGTTGCCTGCGCCAGGGTCAGTGGTGGACAGAGCCGCGTTTTTACCTGACCTTCAATCGGCGCTTTGGCGAAGATGACGAGAAGGTTGGGCATAAATAGCGATCAGCTTTCAGCAGTTAGCACTCAGCAAGCCCTAGAAGTGTAGGGTGCGCTGTGCGCACCATTCCTCTCTCTCCGTAGTGATAAAGTGTAATACGTATTACGTAAAGAAAAGGGGGGGTAGTTACGTTTTATGTTTTACGCTTTACACTCATCCCTCATTACTCGTTGCTCATTACTGACTATGAACCCAGCCGACGAAATCGTTGCCATCGTTGACGAGCAGAACAATGTCGTGGGTGCCGTGCCGCGACGCGAGATGCGGGCCAAGCGACTTTTGCATCGCAGCACGTACATCCTCGTGTTCAACGCCAAGGGTGAAATTTACGTGCAGAAGCGTACGATGACCAAAGATGTCTTCCCTGGCTATTTCGATCCGGCTACCGGTGGTGTCGTGCTTGCCGGCGAGAGCTACGAAGAAAGTGCTGTGCGCGAGCTTGAAGAAGAGATGGGTATTCGTGACGTACCACTGACCACCTTGTTCGATTTCTACTTTGAAGATGACCGCTCGCGTGTGTGGGGGCGAGCGTTTTCTTGTATGTATGACGGCAAAATCGTTCCGCAAGTGGAAGAAGTTGAGTACGTGGAAATGATGACAACTGACGACATCCTGCGCCGAGCTGAAACTGAACAATTCACGCCAGACGGCTTACTGGTTGTGCAGCGATACTTGGCGGAGCGATAACAGTCATGAAAATTGGCCTTTTTTTCTTGTTACAAGATCCTCCAAACGGGGAGAATCTCCCGCGCTTGTATGATGAAGTCTTCGAGCAAGCTGAGCTCGCCGAGAAATTAGGTTTTGACGCCTTCTTCGTGCCAGAGCATCACCAAATGCCTGATGGCTATATGCCAGCGCCGCTCACGTTTCTAGCAGCCCTAGCAGTGCGTACCAAACGCGCAGAACTTGGCACCGGCATCATGCAGTTGCCTTTGTTTCACCCACTGCAAATTGCCGAACAAGGTGCAGTGATCGATAACCTTTCTCGGGGTCGGTTTATTCTTGGCGCCGGACTTGGGCTGATTCAAAAAGAATTCGATGCGTTCCAGATTCCGCTGACAGAGGCCGCGTCTCGCTTCACGGAATCAGTCGAGATTCTTAAACACGCCTGGGCTGGCGAAACCTTTTCGCATCACGGACGTCACTATCAGTTTAGCGATGTGACCATTACCCCTCGCCCGGTGCGTCGCCCGCGTCCGCCGATTTGGGTTGGGGCGATGTCGGAGATTACGCTGAAGCGAGCCGGTCGCATTGGCGATGGCTGGATTTCTGATCCGCTGCATAATTTTGCGGTGATGAAATCCTGGGGGCAGATCTACCGTGATGCAGCGGCGACAGTTGGAAACCCGCAGGCTGAACTTGCACTCCTTCGTGACACCTGGGTTGCCGAAAGCCGTGCAGAAGTAGAGCGCGTGTGGTGGCCACACATTCAGGCCTATCATCTTTTCTATCTGCACTTGGGATTTTTTTCTTCCGGTCGCTTTAACTCACAATGGGAGCCTTGGGTACAGGAGGTGAAGTCAGAGGCAGAGTGGAGCTTTGATCGCGTCGCACCGAACCGTCTTATCTGTGGAACACCGGATGATGTGGTTGCAGAAATCAAGCGCTACGAGCGAGAGATTGGTTGCCAGTATCTGATCCTGATGTTGCGGCATCCGACCGGCCCGAGCCACCAAGAGACAATAAAGTGCATTGAATTGCTTGGGACGAGAGTTTTGCCAAAATGTAGATAGGATCTACTTCTATAAAATGTGGAGTCCTAGGTACAGGTTCCTATGAGCACTCTGACTGAACTCTTCGATCAACACCATGCCCAACTGCGACGCCGTTTGGGTGACGAACTTCCGCCCGAGCAACTTGTGCAAGAGGTAAGAAGTTGGCTTGGTTCTCTTCTTACCTTGGCAGGCCAGGAAAAGGACCGCAGTCTGACAGGGCGGCGTATGTTGGGATTTTTTCTTGATGTTGTCAATGCCGGTGTAACTACACTTACTAGCTGTGAGGCGAGAACTGCGAAGCACCGACAACCTCTGCGGAGCTCGTCGACGGCGAGCCGTGGGGATTGGTTCCTCCGTGTCGTGCAGGTCGCTGTCGCCGCGGCATTAGGAAGTGCGCTCTATCAGAGCGAGAACTTTTTTGGCCTGATCCTTCTTACAGCGCTGGTGTTACTCGATGCGCGTGAATGGTTTGTGAAATCCCCCTCGTCGACTGCACCAGTAACCTTGTCAGAACCAACCCCCGATATCCGCATCAACGTCAACGCGTTTCTCTCTCGCCTGCGCGAAATGTTGAGAACCATGGATGTTGCGCTCGGTGAAGTGGCCCGAGCGCCATCAACCCCTACAAGTTCCCTTGGAGAAGACACGGCGTTCTTGGAACTTTTTCAAGAGTTGCTGTACGCAGAATCGGTGGGGGATGGCACCTTTGCGCTCAAACAATTGAAACCACTGATCTTCTTACTGGAGAAGCATGGTATCAGAGTCGAGCGTTTTTCCGCTGAACGTGCGTTTCTGTTTGATGCGGTGCCGAGTCTTGATCCTAAGAGTCGTGGATGGCTAACGCTCAAGCCAGCGTTAGTGAACAAAGAGGGCAAGCCGCTCAGACGTGGACTTGTGACTGAACCGGCAAACAAAGAGAGAGGCCATTAACGTGAAGCCGGACGTGGAGATTGTCGGTTTCGATCTTGGACACGGTGAAACGGCAGTGGCCTTGGCGATGTTCGTGGCAACGACTGAACCGCAAATTCTCGATATTCACGGCAGTAAGAGTATTATCACCGCAGTTGCCCAACACCCGAGTCGTGGTACGTTGATTGGTGATGATGCGTTCATGGCGCGTAATGTCAGCAGTTTACGCATCGCCTTCAAAAGCCCGGAAGTCGAACGCTACGAAGTTCGTGAGCCAATCAAACTGTTTGTGGGGAAAGTTCTTGAGATTCTGCTAAAGGATCGTGAGGTTACAGGGGGTGACAAGACCTTGTTTTTTGTTGGTTGCCCCTCTGGTTGGAGCGTCACTGTCCGCGAGCGCTACGCCGAATTGCTCCGTGATGCCGGTATGCGACACGTCACAGTCTGGCCGGAGTCCCGCGCCGCATTAGTCTATGCTCGTGAGTCAGGCTACATCTCGCAAGACCTTGCTGAAGGGGCAATTCTCATTATCGATATTGGCTCTTCGACTACTGACTTTACCGCGATTCAAAATCTGGAAATCCGTATCAGCGATTTTGGCCAGAATGCGTTGGGTGGTGGATTGCTCGATAAAGCCCTTCTTGAACGCACCGTTACCGAGCACCCGCGTGCTGCTGAGCTGCGTGAGATTTTTGCCGAATATCCGGTATACGCAGCAATCTGTGAGTTAGAATGCCGCAAGGTGAAGGAGATGTTTTTCTCCAATCCAGAGATGTGGCTTGATCAACCTGCGAGTAAAACCGTGCGCCTCGAGACCAACCCACCGTTGTATTTCGATATTGAAATCACTCCTGCGATTATGGAGGAGGTGTTGGAACAGCCACTCTCTCCCTTGCAAAATCGCAGTTGGAGGGGGGCGTTCCATGACGCGTTAGTGCATGCCAAAGAGCGCATGCAGGAATACTCGCCACGACTCGTGTTATTGACCGGTGGCGCGTCACGTATGGGGTTTACGTCATCACTGTGTGACACAGTGTTTCCCGATACGCGTGTCGTGCGGGGCGCTGAGCCTGAGTTTGCTATTGCCCGCGGGTTAGCCGGAGCTGGTCGCATCGAGTTAAAGACGACCGCATTCCGCGAAGAAATTGGCAGTCTGATTGCCTCGGGAAAGACGCGTAAGACGATTGAAGAAAGCCTGCCTGCGTTACTCGATTCTGTGTCGGCGTTTCTTGCGCGATCACTGCCAGAAGCAGTCATTGTGCCTGCGTTTCACGAATGGCAACAAGGGCGACTGCGTACGCTCGCGGACCTCGAACGGGCCGTACAGCCGCGTGCGATCAAGTGGTTGGCAAGTGCAGAAGGCAAGCGTCAACTCGGTGAGATCATCCGTATCTGGTTTACACGCATGCTGCCCGAGGTTGAGCGCTTAACCAATCCGATCTGTGATCGTTATCACGTGCCGCAAACGTCGATGCATTTACCGACGATGCTCGGAATGGAAGGGGTGGCGGGGATGCCGAGAAACATGGTCGATACCGAGTCCGTGCTTGGTGGTGTGAGTAATTTTGTCTCGGTTCTCGGCGCGATTCTGGTGACGTCGGTGCTCGGCGGTGGCGGTGGGATTGCGCTGCTCACTCACGGACCGGTTGGCGCACTGATGCTAATCATTATTGGCGGAGTGGCGTGGTATGTCGGCAAGGTCGGCATGGAAAACTTGCTCAAGAACATGGATATGCCGGGTTTTCTGCGAACGTTTGTGAGCGAGAGTCGGGTACGGAGCGAATTACGGGGCAAGGAGCATGAATTTGCCAAGAGTATTCGCGATTCACTTACGGTGAACATTTCGGCATTCACCAAGCTCCTAGACGCAATTCACGACTCGATTACCGATGGCCTCTACCGTGCGGCTGACCGCGCGGCGTTGCTTATTCGATAAGTGCCGGACTTTTCCGTCGCACCCGCAATACAGCAATCTTGGTGGGGTGATTGAACGGGGCTGGATCTGTGGGGGGCACACTGACAATTGTCTGCGGGTAGCCTGTGCAATCCGGTGGTACAGGAACCAACTCCTCAATAGCAAGATACCCGTCGGCGCAAAGTTCCTCCAACACTTGTAGATAAGCTGTCCCAGACACAAACAGCGCGTTATTGATCGTGACGAGATAGCCGCCGTCGTTAATCAGTGGCCGGACTTTATTGATCACACGATGACTTCGCGTGAGGAGATCAACCGTTCCTTTGCTTGTCGCTGAGAAAAACGGCGGATCGAGAAACACGCAATCGAATCGCTCACCTTGTCGTTTGAGAACGTTGATCTGCGTCCAGAAATCACCCACCTGGAAATCGGCTTTGCGAATCGGAAATCCATTTAACGAGTAGGAATCCTTTGCAAGGTTCAGAAATAAGCGGTTGTGATCGAGATGCACGACACGACTCGCTCTAGCGGCGGTTGCCGCCACCCCAAGACTGCCAGTGTAAGCAAAGGCATTGAGTACAGACTTGCCGGCGAGGTGCTGGAGTGCCCAGGTGCGGAGATTACGCGTATCGAGATAGAAACTGGCGTCTCCGTGCATTTGCAGGTCGATAGTATAGCGCACGCCGTGCTCGCGGAGGTGCCGATCTAATCGCTCGCCGTACAGAATGATTCCCTGCTGATCACTGAGTGCGAAGGACCGATGTCGTTTCCACAAGACCGCTCGTATCCACCGCAACTGGTCACGTACAAACTCGTGAATAGCCGTCACGAAATGTATCCTGTCTGATGACGCTACGGTTGCACTAGCATAATCATGCAGCACAAGCGTACGCGCGTAGAGCTCGACAACCAACTTAGGGAAACCTTCATAAAAACCGTTGAAGAGTCGAAATGCAGTCTCGTGTTTCGACTCGAACAACGCCAATGCCGCGCGGGCGGTGAGAGCTACGCCGAGTACAGGAACGATGTCTGCGTCTGAGTGCAGTGACATAGCGATGATTCTTATTTTGCATTATGCCGAAAAAAATTGACTTTGCCTCACTGTCTGTGGTAAAGCCGCAAGGCTGTTGAAGAGGTGGCTAGGAGCCATCTCAAACCTTCTTGGGTTAGAAAATCTGGATTCCCGCTGAAGTTTATCCTGAGCTTGTCGAAGGGCGGGAATGACCCCGTGCAGCTTTCTTAGTCATGTCCGCGCAGCATGTCTCAGGTTTTACCGGGAGCGGGCATCCAGGGGCGGAGTTTTGGGATGAGTTGTAGCAAACATTTCGAGGTTCGAGCAAAGGGGATGTATATGTACCGCGACTGTTCTGGGGCGAGAGTTCATAGTGGTTGCTGGGTGAAAATCTGCCGAAGGACGTCACTACTTCTCTTTGTTTTCTTAATAAGCTTGTTCGTCTCCCTTGCCATTCCTGGAGAAACAGCAGCCAAAAGTACGAGCACGCTCTTCGATATTACCACGCCGGCCAGTAGTCCGTTCCCAAGCAATCTGTTTACGGTTGCAGACACAACTCAGAACACCGGGCTGCGTGTGAATCTTCCCCTCCCGAATTGTCAGCAACGGCCATCTGACTGTGCCGATCTCACCGTTATCAATACCCTGGACGGGTTTAATCTGCAGCCGCGACTATCGGTTCCGTTCAACGGCCCTGTTAGTTTGGCTACGGTGAACAGTGATAGTGTTTTTCTCATTCGCCTCGGCGATACACTCCCTGGCGGAGCGACTGGGGCAAAAAAAGTCGGCATCAATCAGATTGTTTTTGATCCAACCAGCAACATTCTTTCCGTTGAATCTGACGAACTGCTTGAGCAACATACGCGCTACGCACTGATTGTGACTGATGACGTGCGGGGCGGGAATGGAGGCCGAGTTAAGGCAGCGACAAGCTTCAAGCGGTTCCGCGATAAAGCCAATGCCAGTCAAGGGCAGTCAACCGCCGTCCAGGATTATCATCAAGCGCTGCGTGGTGCGCTTGATTCGGCCCAAGCTTTCAACATCAAACGCAAAAAGGTTATTGCTGCCAGCGTTTTTACCACGCAAAGCGCGACTGCGGTGTTGGAGAAGATACGGGCACAGCTTGATGCCGCTACCCCGGCACCGGCTGATTTTCGCTTGGGACCGGGCGGGGCACTTTCAGTGTTTCCGTTGAGCAGCGTGACAGGGATTACTTTTAATCGGCAAACCGGCACTGCTCCGACGTTTCAATCTGTCCCAGTGCCAGTTGTTGCCCTTGGCCTTGCCCCCGGTGCGGTCGGACAGGTCGCATTTGGCAAGTATCTCTCACCTGATTACGAAACGCCAGAGAAATTCATCCCAGCCGTAGGCACCCTTTCTGGTACTCCCACCGCGCAAGGCACGAATGAAATTTTCTTCACCCTTATTCTTCCGGCGAGCCCGAAGCCCGCGAATGGCTGGCCAGTCGCAATTTTCGGCCACGGCTTTACTGATTACAATAATAATAGTCCGTTTGCTGTGGCGGCGAGTATGGCTGCGGCTGGCATTGCCACGGTTGCGATCAACGTTGTCGGCCACGGTGGTGGGCCGCTTGGCACACTCACGGTGAATCTTTCTGGGGCGAACGCAGTGACGGTACCTGCGGGTGGCCGGGGCATTGACCAAGACGGGGACGGGACAATTGATTCCACTGAGGGGGTGAACGCCACACCCCCTCAAGGGATCATTACTAACCGTGATGGTTTACGACAGACCGTAGTGGATCTGATGCAACTGGTCCGCGTGATCAAGCGAGGGGTTGATATCGATGCTGATGGACTCGCCGATCTTGATGCGGGGCGCATTTATTATTTTGGCCAGTCGTTCGGGGGTATTTATGGCACAATGTTCCTGGCAGTCGAGCCAAATGTACGCGTGGGGGTGCCGAACGTCTCTGGTGGAGCGATCGTCGAGATCGCGCGACTCTCGCCAGTTTTTCGACCGCTAGTTGGTTTGGCGCTTGCCTTCCGTCAACCCCCACTCATTAATGTTGGCGGGGTAAGCAAAATCGAGTTCAACGAGAATATCCCGCTGAGGAACCAACCGGCGATCATTAACAACGTCGCCGGGGCTACCGCAATCCAGGAAGTCCTGGAGAACACGGAATGGGTTTCTCAATCGGGCAATCCGGTTGCGTACGCTGTTCACCTCAAGAAGAAACCGCTGTCGGGTGTGCCGGCAAAGTTGGTGATCTTTCAATTTGCCCGTGGGGATCAAACCGTTCCTAATCCTACGACCACAGCGATCTTGCGCGCGGGTGACCTCGCAGGAAACGCGACCTTCTTCCGCAATGATTTGGCCTTCGGGGCGAATCCCACTGTGCCAAAGAACCCACATACATTCCTCACGAATCTTGCGGTCGTTAGTGTAGCTCCGTTTGCTATTGCCGGCCAGCGTCAGATCGCCACCTTCTTCGCGTCAGATGGGACTGTGGTCATCGACCCAGACGAAAATGCTCCCTTCTTCGAGGTGCCGATCACGTTACCCTTGCCAGAGGATTTGGGATTTATCCCATGACAAAGAGCTGACTTGTCTCGCGGGACCCTCCGGAGTAGAAAAGAAGAGTAAGGGGGGTCTTATGAAAAAGCTGAGCCAGCAGTCCATCTTTTTCATTTCTGCACTACTGGTGACCTTCTCTGCTTCTCAGAACCAAGCTGAGGTGAAGCTCGGGGACGTCATTACTCGGGAAAACGCCGTGCAGGCCGAAGCATTACTGACTCCTGCCACGCAGTGGATGGTCGAGCGTGGTATGCGTATGTCTATCGTTGACAGCAAGAAAATTTCCTGGCCGCGTGCCTACCGCGAGGCCACCGATAAATACGCGGCGCAAGTAAAACTGGCTGCCGATGGCGGGCAGCTCTTCGATTATGTGGCAGGCTGTCCGTTTCCGCAGATCGACGTGCGCGATCCGCTGGCCGGATTTAAGGTCCTGTGGAACTACCAACAAAATCCCTTCTCGATTGACAACATTGGAACAGAAATGCTGATAGAGCTGATCGGCAGCGAAGGTCGAGTCGATCGCACCTATGAGTCACTCTGGCGGCGCATGATGTGGCTCGGACGTTTGTACACAGATCCAAAGCCTATTGTTCCGCATAACCCTGCACTCCACTACTCTGAACTGTGGGGGCCGCTAACACGTCCAATGGATAAAGCAGGAATGGCGACGTTATTCTACCGCTATGCTGCTCCAGATTCGCCTGATGACACTTATGTCTACATTCCCATCACTCGTCGCGTGCATCGCACGACCAACGGAGGGCGCGGAGACGTGACCTGGGGGACAGATATTGATACGGACTCACTTTGGGGGTTTAACGCCAAACTCAATTACTGGAGTTTCCGCGTTCTGGCTGAGAAAGAAATTCTGGCGGTCGTGCATAGCGGCAAGTATGGCGATCGCTCGGCGTGGTGTGCACCCCGCGATGGGCAACATGGATTGCTGGCAGCGTTTCCGTGTGTGCAATGGGAGAAACGGCGCGTGTGGATGGTCGAGGGAACCCCTGTGCCTGCAGTGCTCGGGCAATATCCGTACTCAAAACGGATTCTGTACATTGATCAAGAATTCTTTGCTCCGCTAGTGGAAGAGATGTACGACAGGAGTGGCGAGCTTTGGCGCTATTTCCTACCCTGCTACTTCTATTATCCCAAACAATATGTGCACTATCCGCCGATTCCTCCAACGAGCGGGAAAGATACCGGCGTTGACGAATGGGCCTATATGCCGAATGGACTATGGGGAGACGTACAACAGTCGCGTGCGACCACGTTTGAATCACCGCCAGGGACGAAATCCTTCGAGCAATGGCAAGCCGCGTGGTACTTTAGCGAGGATGTCAAGCACAACAGGGCGGAGATCTATACGCAGCAGTTTCTGCAACGTGGGGCACGGTAACGAAAATATTCATGTTAAGTGTCCCAGCTTAACGAAAATCACGCACCCATCGGGACTGAATGGATGATGACGGCTTCCTGGTGGGTTACGGAGATAGGTACCAGCAGGGTAGGTGCCGTTCTCATCAGCGAAGGTACCTTCGAGAACAAAAATTTCCTCTCCGGCTGAATGAGTATGTGCGGGGAATGATGCGCCTGAAGCATAGCGGACGATGCTCGTTACCAGCCCTTTCTCTTCATCCCGAGACAAATAACGCCGCTCGATGCCCGGCGCAGGCGAGGGCTCCCACGGCAACTCGTTCGTTTGTAAGACGATCGTCTCGCTGGAGTCGGCACGAATACGCATCGCCATGTTCCTACTTAAACGCATGAAAGGTAAGAATGGTGAATGTCTCACGTATATGCGGAATCTTTTGAATCTGGTCAGTAACAAGATGTGAAAGATCGTCGAAGTTCTCAACGTACAACTTTACCAACAGATCGTATTCTCCTGAAATCGAGAACGCTTCCGAGAAACTCTCCAGCTCGGTGATGCGATCAGCAACTTCGGCCAGTGTTCCCGGGTCGGTTTTCAGCATAATAAAGACGGCACGCATAGGGTTCCTCCTCGGAAATAAGTAACGAGTAATGAGTAAAAAATAAGGCTCTACTCGGTGCTCATTACTCATTACTGCTATCGCATATCCCCCATCAAATCAAAATGCACTTTGCGGCTCTTGAAGAGCCACTGATCACCCTGTTTGATGAGTTGGTCTTCATAGCGTCCGGCTAGGCCATTTACCAACGCGCCTTCGCCTTTTGACCGTACGACTACGATATAGCTTTTGGCGGTTGCCTCGTTGCCATTGACCTTGATGATCTCATTCATCACGCAGTGTTTCATCATCGGGCTGCCGCCCGTGAGGGGAATGTTCTTGACGAATTTCCGTAACGCTTCTTTGCCTTTGTGTGTTCCTCGGGCACCAGCTTCAAAGACACCGTCCTCTGCAAAGAGATCGACCCATTTGTCGAACTCCGCACCATCGAAATGAAAACAATAGTTCGCGATCGTTTCGTGGATGGCATCTTTTTCTTCAAGTACGTTTGTCATACGATCCTCCTTTATGGTGATGAGTTGTTTCCTACCATTTCTTAAAGACAAAGAACACCGCGCCAATAATGAACAAGAAGCCAACGATGTAATTCCACTTCAACTCTTCTTTCAAATAGATGACCGAGAAAATACAAAAGACGAGAAGGGTAATGACTTCTTGGATGGTTTTGAGCTGTGCCGTTGAAAACTGATACGAGCCGAAACGATTCGCCGGGACTTGAAAGCAATATTCAGCGAACGTGATCAACCAACTAATGAAGATCACTTTCCACAGGGCAGTTTCCTTGAATCTCAAATGCCCATACCAGGCAGCAGTCATAAAGACATTAGAGATAGTTAACAGAATGATAGTTTTCATGACACGAAATTGTAACGAAAGCGGAGTAGTGGGCAAAGGGATTCGCCGAAGGCCAGGTTTGACGTCTGAGCGTTTCTGCGCCAAGATGCCTTCATGAATCCGGAGCTTGAAACGATTCTCAACCGCTTGCTGGAGGCTGAGCGAGCCGGCCATCAGCTTCTTGACACTATGGTGCAAGAGACCTCGAACCCTCAACTCAAGGCCCTCTTTACTAATTTCACTGATGTTGAAGTCAGTGACGTTTCTGTTCTCGAAGGATTGATTCGTCTGCATGGAGGTGCGCCCTCGACCAAGACCGGAGACTTTGTTGATCGTGTCTTGAGTCTCGACAATCTGAACGATCAGATTTCCCTTTTGTCGCGTGGACAAGCGTGGGTCGCGCGTAAAGTCGAGCAGGCCCTGGCTTTGAATCCGCCGCCAGATATTGCTGCCTTCCTCAAAGAAATGGCCAATCGCCATCGCCACAACATGGAATGGGCGCGCGCCGAAGCGATACACGCCTTTGATAAATAACCGTTCGCAATTCTTTGCCCTGCTCTTTTTTCTCCTTGCTCTGGTTGAGCTAGGCTGCCTTTCTTTTTTAATACCGCTCGACAATACGATGTATGACTGGATCGAAGTCCATCGTTCATGCACTGTCACTCACTTTTTTCTGTCTGAATGGCCGTTGCGCTCGCTCATCGCGCTCGGAGTATTCATGCTTTTGTGGCTATGTCACCAACGGCGCTGGACCGAAGGGGCATATGGGGGAGCGGTCGTCATTGTTGGCAGTTTGTTGGGAGAACTGATCAAAACAGCCCTTGAACGAGCACGACCGGCCGCACTTCCTCCATTGTTGACCGGTAATAGTTTCCCGAGTGGGCATGTCATCGGAGCGGTGTTGCTGGCGGGGGTGCTCGGCTCCTTGCTTCTTCAACAACGCATAGCAGCATGGCAGAAGAGACTCGGAGTGAGCATACTTTTGGTCTGGGTGACGACGGTGATGTGGCAACGACTCTATCTTATGCACCACTGGCTGAGTGATATTGTCGGCAGTGCCCTGCTTGCAAGTGCGTGGCTTTGCTTTGCTCTTCCTCGCCCGGAGAGCCGCAGCCTGATCCGACACTTTGCACCTTCCTGTGTTGGGCTCTTACTCGGGTATCCTATTTTTTACTACTTCCCGAGCACTCGTATCCCCTTGCCTTCAGCCGTGATGAGTACACGAGAGCCACTGTTGGCATTCTCCTTTGGCGACGCCAACTCAGCCGGTGCTTTCCAGGGGGCATGGGGAGAGCCGATTCATAATTCGACAGAGCCAGGAGCATGGATGCTCTTTGGCGAGGCTAGTCTTGAGGTCCAGCTTCCCCATCGCCAGGCGTACACCGTTCAATTTGCCGCGCGCCCGCCGGCTGTGCCCAAGGAAATTCGCTGTTTTCTGCTAGAAATCTCCATAAACCAACAGTTTGTGCAGCGGTTTCTTCTGCAAGGAGGATGGCGTCATTACGAATTCCACCTTGATCCCTCCCTCCTCCAAGTCGGCTTGAATACCTTCACGTTCCGCACTGAAAAATCTCCTTCTCTTCCCGTTTCTTCTCCCCGAGAGGCCGTGGCCTTTCAATCATTAGCCTTGTTCGCGGAAGGGCACTGAAGACGCTGATCAGTTGTCAGACAGAACATTGAATCATTGAGCCGTTGACACTCACTCCCACTTAGCTGGTTCTTCTTTCTTCTGTTTCCCCATTTCCCCGTTTCGCCTTTTCTCCCAAATCCTCAAGTAGCGCCTTGGCCTATTTCAGAGCCACTGTATCAAACCCTTGGGTAAACTAACCAAAGGATAACCTACAGTGGCAGAAATCGTACTTGTCCTTCCCACTCATCTTCCATGCTACACTCCGCTAGCAACAATACCTCCTCTATTGCTTGAGCAATGGGAAGAGATTGTGGCACAACAAACACTCCCGGCATCGACAATCCTGCCACCAAACGTGCATAGGCATGGTGTCTCATCGTGCGGACATCATGAGTCAGCACGATCCGCGTTTCTCGTGCCGCCCATTCCAACACCACCGGGTCATTCTTCCCCAGCAGGCCGACATCTTGAACGCGGACAATATCGAGGGCCGGAAACCGGAACAGAACCCCACGGAGAATATCGTTGTCGAAATCTTCGTCGGTTACGAAACGAATCACAGACTCAGGACCCTTGCATGCGCCGCGCTAGCAAACGTTCGCGCACGCCAGCTGGGGGAAAGCGTTCCTCCACTTCCCGTCGTACGTCTTTGGTCTCTTGGTGTTGTTGAGTCAAATAAGCTTCGACCTCTTGTCGATGACGAAGGTAATAGGCGATCACTGCATAGACATCTGCCAAGTTGAGCGTGGGGTATTTATAAGCAATCTGTTCCGCAGTACAGCCGTTCTGAAAGGCGCCAATCACAGTATCGAGACTGACGCGAGTGCCGGCCACACGCACCACGCCCTCGTCAGTCACGTACAGCGGTGGTGGTTCAGCAATCAGGGTTTCCGCAATCGTCATGGGGCGCTCCTTTCACCTATGTCATTGTTCCACACAAACCCCGTTCTCACCACATCACCATACATGTCACCTGTCAGTGGTTCGATTATTCAATCGCCCGATGGCTCAATGTTTCAATGGCTCAATTCGTCGAGCAGCGCCTTCGCCTCTTGCAAATCCTTAGTGTCAAACCCTTCGGTAAACCAGTTGTAGACGTCGGATAACATCTTGTGTGCTGCATTCAGTGTGTTACGTGTTGTGTGTTGCGTAGTGCGAGCTCCTTGCTCCGAGCTCCCTGCTCCATGCCGCAAAGCTTGTTGTTGCCACAGCCGGGCCAAGCTCACCGTGGCTCGTAACTCCAACGACTTTGCCTGTTGTTTCTGGGCAATTTCGATCGCTTTGAGAAAACACTCCTCTGCCTCCCGTTCCACTTCCCTTGAGTCTTGAGGCTGGAGGCTGAGGGCTCGTGGGGACGTAGAACCAGTTGCTAGCCCCCAGTCCCTAGCTCCTCTTTGCAGTGTCAGCGCTCCCTTGAGGCGATACAGTTCTGCCTCATAGAAACGCTCTCCAGTTCTGTTTACCAGCGTCAGCGCTTCGGATAAGGTGCTCAATCCCTCTTCAGCCTGTCCCACTTTCTCATATGCTTCGGCCAGTAGAATAAGAAAGTACAGCAGAGACATCTTTGCCCTCGTGGCCGACCAGGTGGCTAATCCCTGGCATATCTGCACAAGGCGCTCCTCCTGTCCCTGCTCGACCAGCGCCCAGCCTCGGAGCCTGGTTCCCTCTGCCGAGGCGAGTATAAACCCCTGCTCGGTACAGAACGTAATCTCTGCTTCTGCCCATTCCTGGGTTGCCTGCCCCTCCTGGCGGAACTGATGGATCCAGGCAGTAACGTCTAGGGCAAGACCCACGATAAAGGAGTAAGACAACTCCCGAGCCAGGGTGAGCGCCTCATGGACTCTCTTAAGGGCCTGATCCGGATAGCCAAGCAACCACAAGGACAATGCCACAAAGAGCCGGCAATACCCCCATAGGTCAATCACCTCAAGGTTCAGTTTTTGCGCTGCCTCTCGGATGGCCTTAGCGTCGTAAAGAGCAATGCCCTGTTCACAGTGCTTTTGGGCAGAAGCAAACTCCCCCAAGTGCCATAAAGTCATCCCCAGCGTCCGATGGGCCTCCACGAGGAATGTTGGGTCCTGTACGTTCTGGGCCAGGCTGAGGAGTTGCTCTGCAAGCCCGAGAAAATCATTCTCTTTGGTTCACAAGCGTATGGGCATCCGACATCCGACTCGGATATTGATCTCATGGTTGTCATGCCGTACTCCGGCAGTCCCCTGCACAAAGCCGGTGAGATTCTCCGCCGGCTTCAAGTCTGGATGCCAGTGGACATAATTGTTCGTAGTGCAGAAGATATTGAGCGACGCTTGCAGCTTGGTGATCGGTTCATCCAAGAGATTCTGGCACGCGGCGAGGTTATGTATGACGCCGCAAACGGTTGAGTAGGTGGACAAAGCTGCGGGCGACTGGAATGCTGCACGGCAACTCAATCGTGTCCGCAAAGATCCGAACTACGATGGTGTCTGTTTTCACTGCCAGCAGTGTGTTGAGAAATATCTCAAAGCCAGACTTGAGGAGGGAGGAATACACTTTCCCAAAACTCACGACCTCATTGCCCTGCTCTCGTTAGCTGTGAAACTAGAGCCACACGGGGTGGCCTTACAGCCCGTACTGGTTGTGCTCAACCCTTACGCCATAGCCTATCGTTATCCGGGATTTGACGCCACGAAATCGGATGCCACAGACTCTCTCAAATCCTGCCGACGAATACGGCGCACGATCAGAGTTTCACTTGGTTTGGCGGTCTGACGTGAACAGAGCAGTATTGGGCCATTGAGTGATCGAGTTATTGATTCATCGGAAGAGCGACAAAGGTTGAGCAACGAGTTCCAAGCGAACAGGAGAAAATGTTTTCCTCCCACTCAATACTCGGAACTCGGCGCTGTTCTAGTACCCCCCAAACCCCATGTCAGTAGTCGCTTGCGCGTCAGGGTCGGTGCACACATTGACGAGAGCAGGCTTGCCACTCGTCATCGCCCGCTTAATCGCTGCCGCAATATCATCCGGCTTCTCGACGAACTCGCCATAGCCACCCAGTGCTTCAACCATCTTGTCGTAACGCTGATAACCAAGCTCACGGCCAACATTTTCCAGGCCCATGTTGCTGGCGGTCATTCGTCCAGTCTGGCGTGAGGTGAACCCAGCATTATTCGAGACTACAACCACGATGTTCAACTTGTGACGAATCGCAGTGTCCATTTCCATGCCGTTCCAGCCGAACGCACCATCCCCGCTAAGTACGACGACCGGCTTGTCTGGTCGGGCAGCTTTGGCACCGATACCGAATGGCACCCCAATTCCCATACACCCATGCGGACCTGCGTTGAGGCTGCCACCCACTTCATAGATCGGAATCGACTGACGACCGAAGTTAAGAATCTCATGTCCATCAACGACAAGGATTGTGTCACGACTAATGATTTCTCGTACTTCATTGCACAAGCGCAACGGGTGAATGGGCACATTATTAGAGTGAAGGAGGGGGCTGTTACGCTCTTCATTCGACCGTTGCTTCGCTGCCAACTGTGCAACCCAGGCGGTTTCTTGCTTGCCGTTGATCCTTCCAGCTGCTTCAGCGGTCAGTTGCTGAAGCACAAGTTTCGCATCACCAATGATCCCCACTTCTACACTTCGATTATGGCCAATTTCTTTGCCATCGAGATTGACGTTGATGAACTTTGCATCGGGCGAAAAACGTGGGGCGCGAAGAAATGATAACATCGAGTTAGCACGAGCGCCGATGACTAACACGACATCGGCTTCGCGGAACGCAGTCGAGCGCGCAGCGGGGAAAGCGCGAGGATGATCTTCCGGCACAACGCCTCGTCCTTGTGGTGTCGTAAAGAAAGGAATGCCGGTAGCCTCAACAAACTGGCGCATTTCTGCCGCAGCGCCGGCCCACAACACACCACTGCCAGTGACGAGAAGTGGACGCTGGGCTTTCGCCAGCAAGTCAATCGCCTTACGAATCAATGCCGGGTCACCCGCCGGACGGCTATCGACGCGATAATTGGTCGGCCAATAGAGTTTGTCATCCTCGACTTTGGCGGACAGAATATCGCCAGGGAGGTCGAGATAGACTGGACCTTTCTTCCCATCCATCGCCTCACGAAACGCAAGACTGATATATTCGGGGATGCGCGAGGCGATATCGACACGATAGGCGGCCTTCACAACTGGTTTCGTCATCGCGACTTGATCCATCTCTTGAAAAGAATCGAGTGTCGTCGCTCGCATCGGTGCCGAGCCACCGATGGCAATAATCGGCGCAGAATCAGCCCAGGCGTTTGCCAGCCCAGTAACCGCGTTCGCCGTGCCAGGGCCTGACGGAGTGATACAAATCCCCGGCTTGCCAGTGACGCGGGCATAGGCGTGCGCCATCATAGCCGCCGCCTGCTCATGGCGGACATAAATTCCTTGCATGCCCAGCCGTAGGCACGAACCTGCTGCTCCACTCGTCGGTCCACCCATCATGAAAAAAATCGTATCAACTCCTTCGTTCTTAAAGGCCTGTCCAATTAGTTCTTCACCACGAACGATACCCATAGCTACTGACCCTCCTTGTTAGATTTCTAAAATAAGGCGCTGACCACGATCAAAAGTCATGCGTAATCGATCGACGATTCCGCGACCCAGCAAATACTTTTCCCCTAGATACGTACTACGAGCCGGAATGAGGAGAGAAAGACCAGAAACTTCAATTTCTCCACGGTATTCCTGAGCCTGGACGCCTGATCCATCCCCGAGTTCCCAACTCGTAGAAAATTGCGATGGACCAAGCAATGTTGCCTCAGCAGCAGGCGCGAGGAGATAGCCATCAAATCCACTATCGACATAAGCCAAGATCGGTGGAGAACGAAACGCGCCGATAGTAAATATCACTTCCACGTATGGATACGCAGGAGTTACAAGCCTTGTCGCCTGCGCCACTTTCCCACTCCCTTGCTGCCCACTTTTAACAAGACGAACGTTCCCAGACCGAATTGTTTCAACGCCCGGTCCACTACATTGATGTCGTTCTTATCAAAAATGGTCTGCCTGTCAGCGTTAACGGCAACGAATTCTCCTTGGTGTTGCGCTTCTATCGGCTTTACGAAGCGTTCATAGAGCGTACTGTGATTTACTTCGCTCATCGTTGGCCTCACTCTCGTAGAGCTATGGTCCAGCTCTACCACTGTTCGAGGAGATGTCCAAGCTGAGCAAAGGTAGCTGAGTTGTGGCTGTAGAGAAAGGCAGAGTGCGTTGCCCACCTATCTTCACTCATAGCCTTGCGGTAGTACGAGAAACGAAAGTTGTCAGAAGGAGGCGTGCCATGAAGGCAATTCAATTTCACGAACTCGGCGGCCCAGAAGTTTTGAAGTATGAAGATATTGACGTCCCTGAGCCCCGCAAAGGCTGGGTGCGGATCAAAGCACACGCGATCGGCATTAACTTCGCCGACACCTTTTTCCGCCAAGGGCAGTATCTGATTAAACCGAAGCTACCGGATATCCCAGGAATGGAAGCATCAGGAGTCATTGACGCAGTTGGTCCTGAGGTCACCCACCTCAAGCCAGGGATGCGCGTCACGTCCATCGGTGTCAAAACCTACGCTGAGTATTGCACCGTCTCTGCAGCACAAGTGATCCCATTGCCGGACTTCGTCAGCTATGAAGATGGGGTTGCATTTCCTATTCAGACGCTCACGGCGTATCACATGCTCCATACCTCACATCAAACCACGCCAGGGCAAACCGTACTTGTCCATTCAGCTGCTGGCGGTGTTGGTATCGTTGCCGTGCAGATCGCCAAAGCTGCTGGTGCGCGTGTGATCGGAACAGTATCGAGCGATAGTAAGATTGACCTGGTGAAACAATACGGTGCAGACGCGGTGATTAACTACGCTAAGCAAGACTTTGCCGAGGAAGCAAAAAAACTTACTGATGGAAAGGGAGTCGATCTTATTCTCGATGCGGTTGGCAAGCCAACGTTAGAGAAGGGTATCCAGTGCCTCAGTCCCTTTGGCCATCTGATCCTCTACGGACGCGCGGGCGGCATTCCTGATCCACTCAACTTGATGGGGCTCTTTCAGAACTCACTCAAAGTGAGTGGCTTTGTGTTGTATACTGTCTCGTCGATGCCGGATAAACACAAAGAAGGGATCGATAAATCGTTCCAACTCATGGGACAAGGGAAACTCAAAATGCTCATCGGTAAGAAGTTCCCGCTCGCTGATGCGCCGGAAGCCCATCGTCACATGGAGTCACGTGGGTCGGTTGGAAAGCTGGTGTTGATTCCGTAAGGCTTCTATTCGACTCTGAGGCTTCACCCGGAGCTTGAGCTCCGGGTGGTAGTCGTACCAATCGTGTGGTTCGATTTAAAGCTTTGCTCTCCACTTCACCGTCTTTACCTTCTTCGGCCCTGGCCAACAGTATTTTTTCAGGTTGACCTTACCAGAGCGATCAAACCTAATGCCTTCATGCTCTAACAGCCAACGTTGTTCCTCGACGCGGATGACATCACCACGAATGCTGATTCCGCCCGAGGCATTGATCACACGTTGCCAGGGAACTTGTTGTGACAACTCCCGAGGAAGATAGCGCAGCGCCGTACCGACTGCTCGGGCAGCGCCTGGTGCACCAAGCAAGGCTGCTACCTGACCGTAAGTAACAACCTTACCTTTCGGCACCTGCGCGACAAGGCGATAGACGTGAGTGTAGAAACGCGGGCGACGTTCGGCCATCGGCAGTACAGTAACAGTTAGATGACAGCTTCGTCTTCGTCGGCTGCTTTTTCTTGCTGTGGGCCAGGAATAAACTTCGACACAGTCGTTGCGCCGACAAAGTTCTCGCCTTGATCTTCAACGATCACTGTGATGCGTACCATTTCACTGCGGCCTTTCGGATTGCGCACCAGATTAGCGGTCAAGACGCCGTTTTCAGGAAGTTCGGTGACAACGTCAGGAGGCGGAAGAAACTCGGGATCTTCCGGGTAGTTTCCCACCATGACTTGGTAGTTCTTGTCTGTATCTCGCTGAACCGAAACCGTCACCTCATAACTGGGGTCCGTTGGTAATCTGGCAGGAACCTCGACCCGGATATTGGGCGACTGTTCGCCAAAGCGTCCTTCCCGATAGGTGGCAATCCGCTCGTCTGTGTAAATTTTCCAATGCCCTTCTTCTTTGCGCAGGAAATGGCGGAGTGTGTCGGTAACAATCACTTCACCTTCGGCCATGTCACGAAAAGTGTCTTTGTACCGAAGACGCAACTGCGTTTTGAGTTTTGCTTTGTCTGCAGCAGCTTCCTCAATTTCGGTCTTTTCTACGGTGATGTTGACATGGCCCTCTTGCAGTTTCGTTAAGACTTCACGCACTCCATCCTTCGAGCGACCGGTACCGCTGGTGTAATCTTCCGCATACCCTGCGAGCGCCTTTGGGATATCGAGGGTCTCCACAGCGTGGACAAGTGCATCGACATCTTTTTGCAGATCTGCTGGAACAGCTCCAGCTTCTGGCGAATGAGCTGGAGCTTCCTTGTTGATCGTCGGCGCTTGTGTTGAAGGCGAAGGCTTGGCGGGTTTGGAACGGTTACAACTGATTGAGGTGAGACTCAGGGCAGCAATACACAATACAACCCCGACGACAATCACTCGTTTCATGGTTGGGCTGTGTATACCAAAGGACACGTTTGCACAAGCACGAAAAAGGGATGATAGATGATACAGGCACTGTTAATGAGTTTTGACAAGCAAGTTCAGTAATGCCTTCTTTGTAGAGACGCGACATGTCGCGTCTCTACACACAATTCTGGTTACCGATTTTGATCGTCAAAATCCATAAGGGGGCTTTTAGATTCCCTCCTTTTTCCCAGGAGGGAGAGGGAGGATTTTACGTGCACAGTACTCTATGGAATATGCACCACTTCCAACTTGATCCCATCCGGGTCGGTGAAGAACACTGCGTAATAACCAGGTGTGTAATCGTACTCCTTGGGAGGGTCGAGAATTTTTCCTCCGTTCGCTTCGATGTCTTTTGCTAATGCGTCGATCTGCGCTCGATTGTCCCCCTTGAACGCAATCTCGCACAGGCCGACACGATCCTTGTTAAACGAGTCACTAGCAAAGCGTGCATCGGCTTTTTTGACCCAAAAACTCATATCCTTGCCCATCCAGCCCTTCATAGTTCCGTAGTCCTGTTCCCCGCCGTTGTAACCTATCTTCGGCATAAGCCAACCATAGAAGCGACTTGCCTGTTCGTAGTTATTGACGGTAACAATGGTGTGATCAATGCCTGCCATAATACCTCCTTTGATGTATCACAATGAGTTAATTTCCGGATGACAGACGTCACAGGGCATATAGCCCGTTGCTTCGGCTCGCGTACGCGAGGGAATAAACGCCCGATCTCCAGCCGATTGGTTTTTGAGCGACGGGCAACGTGGAAGACAGAAACAGCGGTCATGTCGCCATCCGACGTACATCTGTTGCTTGGCAATTGCGAGTCCCTTTGCATTCTCAATCACGGGAATACCTTCGACTGTGAGAATCTGCTTTTTAACGTCGGTCAGATTCCCCGCATAGCCAGTAAGTGCACCATCGCTGCCGATCACCCGATGACACGGAATGTGAATAGGAATGGGATTAAAACGGAGAGCTTGGGCAACTGCCCGGACAGCTTTAGGCTGACCAATCGTGTCGGCGATGCTCTGATAGGTCACAACCGTTCCGTAAGGAACCTCGGCGGTAGCTCGCAGAACCTCGCGCTGAAAGTCGCTGCGCATAAGCGTGTCATCAACGGTCCAGTCCAAATTGTGTCGCTTGCCGTTGAAGTAGTCCTGCAACTTTTTGGCGAAGCCGGCAACAGCCGCGCTGTTATGCTCGACCGTGAACGTTTCCTGTAAATAGTCGCCTGGTGATTTCTTCTCGTCTGAGCGGATAAATTCCACCAGTGCGATACCTTTGTCGGTCTTCCCGATGCGAATATCACCGACAGGAGAGTGCCACACATCAAACAGCAAGCGCGGGCGAGTATGGCTTGTTAAACGAGCGTCAAGAGTGTGACGCGCTTCTAGTAAACCCTGCATAGTGTCTCCTTGATTCGATAGGGTAGTCAATTGTCGACACAGAGAACGGTATTGTTCCACCAGCACAGTGCACGAGTTGCACCCAAACAAGTGTGTACGAACGCGAAGACGTATATGAGAGGGTGCCTCGCCAAGGGCTTCGGCAATCAGGTCATTTTCCGTAAAGCCACAGGGAAGGTGAGAAGTAGTTGTCTTACGCATAACGTTACTCCGATTAACGAATACGGCCTGTCGATTGCCGATTGTCGATTGCCGATTGCCGATTCTCTGCAGAGAGCGAAAGCCGGAGTTTGCGCAGTGCTTGATAGACATGCGCCCGCGCGCTTTCAGGCGAGCAGTCGAGATTATTGGCAATCGTGTCGTAATCGAGTCCTTCAAATTGCCGCTGGATCAACGCTGCCCGTTGATGAAATGGGAGGGTTTCAATCGTTGCGGCGAGAGTGCGAGCCGTTTCACGTGCGATCATGGTTTGTTCCATATTGGTCGTGTTTGCTGTAAATGCTGCATCATCATGATCTTGTCCTTGTTCTTCAGCAACTAGCACTCTCGTGCGCCGTTGACGGTCACGCACGTAATTCTTTGAGGCATTAACCGCGATGCGCAGGAGCCACGCACGAAGATCAACCTCAGTCGGGAGCGCAGCGTAGGCACGATGTGCCCGCAGGAAGGTGTCCTGAAACAAGTCTTGTGCATCATGGACATTACGAGTGAAGCGTAACAAATATCTGTACACTACCTCCTGGTGAAGGGAGACGACCTCTGCAAAAGGCAGCTTCTGTTCTGGTTGGTGTCGAGCGCTCATTGCTCCCATCACATATACACAAGACCCTACTGGGGGCAATTTGTGAAAGCGTATTTCACTATTTTCTCTGTTGCTGCATCTCAGCTGGCACAGTATAGTGATTCTATGCTCAAGACGTTTCTCTCCATCTCCACTCTCTTGCTCATCGCGGCTGCGCTTGCCTTCACAATGACGCCAAAATTACCCGAAGTCACGGAGTTCTTTCCCTTGGCAAAAAACAACCGCTGGAAGCATTTGGTCGTCTTTTCTGGCGGTGACTATATTTACTATATGACCGAGACTGTCATTGATGATGGGTTACAACTTTCCGATCGGAAGTCGTTTGTCGTGGCAGAAAAGTATGAACCACTCACCGAGACCGCACCGGAAGCGACGAGTACAGTCGCGTACTTTCGCAAGGACGGGTTTCTGCATCGATACCCGTGGCTCGATTCCGACGGGACAAGGGTGTGGGATACCAAACTTGGCGAAGGCGCTGAGCAAATCCTGCCGAGCCCGTATGTGAATGAAATTACCTGGCCAGTGATGCTGAAGGCTGACGTGTGGCCGCTGAGTGGCCGGCAGCATTCAAGTTCCGTGGCCAACGCTCGCATTGATCCGGAAGAAGTCCGCGTTGTCGGCGGCGTGTTTCGTAACTGTTTGCGGGTCGAGACTCTGACAGCAAACCAACTGCCTGATCCAAAGACACGAAAGTTGACGTCGTTCGACTTGCATCATACCGAATGGTACGCCCCCGGAATTGGGCTCGTCCGTGCGATCACTGATGAAGGCGAAGGAACACCGATCAAGAGCGTGACTGAGTTGGTCGAGTATAACGTTCAATAACTCGCTATGAGCACGGCGCGCCTCAGTACAGCTCACCATAGGAAACCCTCGGTGATAGACTAATGGGTTGTCCCGCTCCCTCCAAGCTGCAGTAAGATCTGATTGCTTTACTCCATCACCCACGTGGTGATTGCCCGCATCTCTCGGAGCATCTGGGCGATGTTTTCTTGGCTCTTCGCGATATTTTCCTGACTCTTCGCGATGTTTTCTTGACTCTGGTGCGGCTTTTCGGCTAGGGAAGGGCAGCCACAAAGGGGGAAACATGTATCCAAAGGCGATCGAGTTTTATTTTGCTCCCACTGACGTTGGTGAAGTGCTCACCTTGCTGAGGCAGCACGGACCACAGGCGAAACTGCTTGCCGGTGGACAGAGTCTCATGCCATTGATGAAATTGCGACTTGTAGAACCACGAACAGTGATCGATCTCAATCGTGTTCGTGGTTTGAATGAGATTCGAGAGAGCGGAGACGTTGTATCGATCGGAGCAATGGTACGACATACCGAGATTGCGGCGCATCTGCGCGTTCGGCAACTCCTTCCGATCTTTGCGGATGCTGCAAGTAACATCGGTGACCCACAGATTCGCAATCGTGGGACGCTGGCTGGTAGTCTGGTCCATGCTGATCCAGCAGCCAATTATCCGGCGGCGGTCATGTCGCTACGGGGACGAGTGTTGCTGACGAAAGCTGGAGGAAGCACACGATCAGTGAGTGTTGATGATTTCTTTGTCGGTCCTCTGACGACAGTGACTGCTGAAGATGAATTGGTGACTGCGATCGAAATCCCTGTCCCTCTTCCCCATTCGGGTGGTGCCTATACGAAGAATTGCCAGGTCGCGGGCGACTTCGCCATCGTCGGTGTTGCCACTCAGGTGACACTCGATGCGCAGGGGAAGTGTCAGCAGGCTGCGATTGTAATCGGCGGCATCATGCCGAAACCAGGGCGTGCGCTGCAAGCAGCGGCCTTGCTCCGTGGAACGACACTTGATGAAACAACCCTTGCCAAGGCTGGTGACGCTGCGGCTGCTGAGGTTGAGACGCATGATGATGTCCGGGCATCAGCAGCATATCGAACGCAACTGATTCGTGTCACGGTTCCGGCGATGCTTCGACAAGCCATCGAACGAGCAAGAAAGGCGACCATCAATACATTTCCTCATACCTCGGCTGTCGGGGTCAGTGTCGACTCGGGTGATTTTGCTGGGTCTGTTGCCAAGGTTTGTCAGGCACTCAACTATGACCAGTTCCGTGTCGAACAGGCAGAGGCCTGGAAGCAGGGACGCTATCTTGGTGTTGGTTTCTGCATGGGCGTAGAAATATCGGGTGTACCGTCGGAAGTACTGGTGCCGATGGAACGACAGCCGGGGTTTGGCGTTGCGACGGTACAATTTGATGCGCACGGCAAAGTGCAAGTGGCAGAAGGTGATTCACCACACGGTCAAGGACATGAAACGACGATTGCTCAGGCAGTTGCCGGCGAATTGGGCATCTCGCCGGAAGATGTATATATCACCTATGGTGATACACGCTCCGGGCCATTTTCCGCGGGAACGATTGGCTCACGCGGAGCATCGTATACGCTGAGTGCCGCAGTGCTAGCTGCGCGCGCATTGCGACCAAAGATGGCACAAATTGCGGCCTACCTGTTGAAGATCGAAGCGGCTGAGGAAGAGTTCGAGTTTCGCGACGGTGCAATCACCTTGCGGAAAGACCGCAGTAAATCTGTTCCAATCAAGCAAGTGGCCGAGGTCGCGTTGCTTTCGCCCACGTCGCTTCCACCAGGAATGGAAGCGGGATTAGAACATACGTCTCATTTTGAGGCACAGGCGGCGGGGATGCATAGTTGTAATGTCCATGCAGCGATTGTCGAAGTCTTTCCTGACACCGGCGCCTTCAAGATTCTGCGTTATGTTGCTGTCGATGACGCTGGTGTGCCGATCAACCCGATGGTGGTGCGCGGACAGATTCATGGTGGTGTGGCGATGGGGATTGGCAATACCTGCTTTGAAGAATTTCTTTATGACGAGAACGGCCAACAACTCACCACTACCTTGTTAGATTACCATATCCCTTCGGCACTTGATCTGCCACATATCGAAGTAATCGAGCATAACGTTCCGTCACCGCACACACCGTTGGGATCAAAAGGCAAAGGCGAAGGGACGCCAGGGATGGTACCCGCCGCGCTTGCTAATGCCGTCGAAGATGCGCTGAAGCCGTTTGACGTGAAGATCACCCACCTTCCGTTGACGGCGGAGCGGATTTGGAAGTTGATTCAGGAGGCGAAAACAAAGCAACCGTGAAGAAGGCCGGTTACTTCAACTCAATCAGAATGTTTCGATATCGTCCTTTGCCATTGTTGATTGCGCGGTGAACCTCGCCTTTTTTGCGAAATGCGACATCACCAGGCCTCATACCGCGACCGAGGTGCTGACCGTCTTTTTCTTCGGCTACGAGGCCACCGTCTGATTCGAGAATAACGATCATGTAGTCGTTTTCATGGTGATGCCAATCACTGGCTTCGCCTGGGGCTAGGTCAAGGCTCCAGACTTTCACCCGGTCGTTCTCGAATAAGAACTTGTTGGCGATGTTGCCCCATTGTTGATCTGAGTTGGCCATCAGTTCCTCCAGGTCACCTCACAGATTAGAGTTTCACCTCTAGTGTCACACCCGTCCGCTTGACGAGGTTCTTCTTGTCGAGATCTGGTCCGTGCCCCTCTCCGTCAACGACTTGGTTTTTCATTAGACTCCGTGTCGCCTCTGCGCGCAGAATGACAATCACATTTGAGTGATCAACCAGCGCAAAGGGAAACTCGTGCCAGGTGCCAATCTTCATAGTAAAACCACTCGTTCCATCGAATAGAAAAGCCCGTACTTGGTCGAGGTCCGGTATCTCTTTCTCGTTTGGCGGTGCGAGAACAACGACAAAAGGTTTCCCTTCGAGCGGAATGAATGTCTGCGTGTGTTTGAAATGCCGCTCCATCCACTGCACGCGCATGTCGCGGCGGTCGACCGTAGCAAGCGTGAGTTGTGTATCAGCATCTGAGTTGAATTCAACCGGCGCGTAGACCGTTACTTTGCCATTGTAGAACCCGACGGGTAGTGGTTTGGTGGTTTCATTCACACCAAGGAGTTGACCAAACGGTGCGATTGCTTCTGGTGTAGCGAGTTCGACCTTGAGCTCACGTAGCACGAGTTGCGCCATATTTGTCATTCCTTTAGCTGATGATTGTGCCACCTCTACTCTTTCTCGTCGAGAATGGCTATGGTTTGCGCACCTCAAAAAAGGAGTCGGTAATAATCATGACAGAGACGAACAGTGATCTTTTTCACATTATGTATACCTGCCGCAGCATGCGACGCCTCAAACCCGATCCGGTTCCTGATGAAGTGATTTATCAACTGCTCGATGCGGCGGTACGTGCGCCAAGCGGCGGTGGAGTGCAAGCCTGGCGTTTTGTGGTAGTGACCGACCCTGAGATCCGCGGTGAGATTGCGAAGATTTATCAACGTGGTTGGGACATTGCCGAAAAGAACTATCTCGAAGCCGGAGCCAAGATGGACGGAAATATGCGAGCAGCCAGGTATCTTGCTGATCATATGGCTGAGGTGCCGGTGATGCTGTTTGCTTGTCTGCGTACGCGGAAGATTCATGCACAACGGCTCGCCGGTCCCAATGCGGTCAACTTTGCCCGTCTTCTTGGTGGGAGCATTTTCCCGGCAATACAAAATATTTTGTTGGCCTGTCGTGCGCTTGGCCTCGGTGCAACCTTAACAGGTGTCACGTGCCAGTATGAAACAGAGGTCAGGCAGATCCTCGGCTTGCCTGACTCGATCACAACCTATGGCATGATCACTATCGGTTATCCTATGGGGAAATTCGGCCCGGTTTCTCGAGAACCTGTGGAACAGGTCACGTGGAAAGATCGCTATGGAACGGCATTTACCCGACCGGCTGGCTATGTCGCCCCTGCACCGGTGGGGGAAGGAAAATAAACGTCCGCCGTTACAGCAGCAGCCGAAGCCTGTGGAATCCCGAAAAGGGTTTGTGAATTAAGCGATTGGGTTATTGAGCAATTGAGTCGTCGAGCCATTGAAGAATTGTTTTCCTCAATGATTCAATGACTCAATGTCCCGATGATTCAATGCCATATTGGCCCGATGACCCAGATTCTTTACTTCTGCTGTACTTTGGGCGTCGGGAACAAATCCCGATTTGGTGCGTGGGCTTTTTTCCATACCATCACATTGCGTGAGTATTCGCAGATCAGCGTTCCATCCTGTTTGTAACCGCGGGTGCGAACTTTGACGATGCCCCACTGCGGCTTTGACTTTGACTCGCGCCTCTCTAACACCTCGGATTCCGAATAAAGGGTGTCTCCGGCGAACACTGGATTCGGCAGGATCACGTTATCCCAACCTAGATTAAAGCCATTTTCACTGACATCGGCCACCCCGAGTCCGGCAATAATCGATAATGTGAGCGCGCTGTTGATCAAACATTTACCAAACTCGGTCTGTCGTCCATATTCGTTGTTGAAGTGAATTTGGTTGGTATTACACGTCAGCAATGTAAACCAAATGTTATCGTTCTCTGTGACGGTTCGTCCCAAACGACAGCGATAAATATCGCCGATTTCAAAGTCCTCGTAAAAGCGTCCTTCCCACCCTGGTTTGACTGCCATAAGCTAACCTCCTTTCCTGATTTTTGCGCGGCACTGTAGCACAAAATAATGAAGAGTTAAGAATGAGCAAGAATGAGGAAAGAAGGCTGTCCGGAGAATGCTGAACAGGCGCAATTGATTTCCTTCACTTTTTATTCATGGTCGAGTCAGCTATAGTTGCAGAGTTCTGTGCAGCACTTTTCGTAGCAAAGAGAGAGGAAGGGGCAGCTTGACGCGGTTGCGTATCCGCTCAAACTAAACCTGCATGTCGGTTTTGAGATCAATCCATCCTACGGGCGATTGAGATCAAGACGCCGTCTCCAGTTGGGAAAATTGACGTTGATGTGCGTGGTCCAGGAATATTCGGGACGTTAGGAATTTTGTACTCGCCAACACCAGGTCTTAATATCGGCTTTTCGTACAAAACGCCGGGCTCGATTTTTATGCTCGGCAATGCTCGCGTTGCGGGACGTGGGGATGATGCATTTGTGAAGTTTCAACTACCGCAGAGCATCAATTTAGGAGCGGCGTATCATGCTACTCAGCGACTCACCGTAGTGGTTCAAGGCCGCTGGGCGGAGTTTTCCGTGTTTGAGGACACCCGCTTGGAGTTCGATCAGCACACGTTCCTTAATCGACCGGCTGCAAACGATGTGCGCGACCGGTTGCGGCTCGGTGCCGGTCTCCAGTATCTCCTGCTTCCTGACGTCCATTTCCGTATCGGCTTTTCTTGGGAAAAGTGGGCGATTAAGGCGCACTCACTGTCGCCAACGTTACCTGATCTTACTGAGTATTACTTACCGGCCGTTGGCCTTTCCATTGAGCGTGGATTGTGGAGATTTAGCTTTCTTGGTGGGTACGGCTATATTGAAGGCCGGCGGATAAAGGCTCGGCAAAATCCCTTCTTCCCCGGCCATTATGCGCTTGATCAGGCGATATTTGGTCTACAAGTCATACGGATGTTTGATGGTGAACCTAGCCAGACTCTGTGAATCGAATTCCTCATTCACCTTCAACGTGCGCTTCCGCAATCCACAAGAGACCAGCAGTTTGGTAGAAAAAACCGTTGATAGCGACTTTCTTCCCGCGAAATGTTTCTTCATTCAATAAGGGGATGAGTGCGTCGCTGTTAATCACTCGTACCGCAGGTTTGTGTTTCTGCATGTCTGCGAAAACCATAAGCTCACTTCGTGTTTTGCTGGCGGTATGAAATTTCTCAACTTGAAGATACACGATATGCTCAGGACCAATGCTTAAGGGAAGAAGGTCGTTGTGGCGACCCTTTTCTCCCGTTGGGGCCAAGAACATCTTCCCAGAGAAACGAACGGAAATTGGCCATCCGGCTGTTGCTGTTGCTTGTCCTCGCAAAGGAAGGGCGACCAAGACTTCTAGGGCGGAGATACATAGAATGAAAGTGAGATGATGTTGAAGGAGAAACCAAGGCGTCGTCGTTCTGCGAACGCTGCTCTTTTGGTGGAGCATGACGATGGCCCTTTCTCATGGTTCTCGTGGGTTTAGACAAGGGGCTTAGAACCCCTTGTCCTCGAACAGAACAAACACATGATCCGTTGCTAAATCCTAAAACTCTCAGTTACTTTGTAGCTAGTGAAGCATAACGGTTACTGTTCTCTCGACGAAGGAGGAGCAGCAACGGTTTATCACCTTCAACTTTTCCCGCTTCTTTTTTGAGAGCGGCAACAGAACCAACCGGGACTTTGTTCACTTCGACGATGACGTCGCCGGGCTGCACCGAAGCTTCAGCGGCAGGGCTATCAGGCAGCACATTGGTGACCATGACCCCTTCGCCTTCTTTCAGCTTCAGCTCCTCCCGTTCCTCAGGTCGTAACTCGCGCAACGCGAGTCCCCATTTACTTTTCTGGGCTGCCTCTGGAGAGCTTTCTGCCGCAGCGGTTTCTTCTGCCATGCGGGCAATAGTCACTTCTAGTGTCTTGGTCTTCCCATTATGCATGACTTCGACGGGGACTGTCTTGCCGACCGTAGTTTCAGCGACAAGTTTAGGCAACACGGAAGACTCATCGACTTTCTTGCCATTGAACCCAACGATCACATCTCCACGTTCTAGCCCACCCTTCGCTGCCGGACTTCCACCGGTGACTTCTGCAACCAACGCTCCGTGTGGTTCCGTGAGGCCCAGGGAGTTTGCTAGTTCAGGAGTAACCCTCTGAATCGACACACCAAGCCAGCCGCGCGTAATACTACCATGCTGCTCTAACTCCGGCACCAGTTTTTTCGCTAAGTTAATAGGAATCGCAAAACCGATCCCGATATTGCCACCATTCTGACTAAAGATGGCACTGTTGATACCAACGACTTCACCGTGTTCGTTGAACAGTGGACCGCCAGAATTGCCAGGATTAATCGATGCATCGGTCTGAATAAAATCGTCGTACGGGCCGCTACCAATTGACCTTCCCTTGGCGCTGACGATGCCAGCCGTAACCGTATTACTCAGGCCAAACGGGTTACCGATCGCCATGACCCAATCCCCAACTTGTAGTGAGTCAGAGTCTCCCAGGTTTGCAGTTGGAAGATTACCCTTAGGTTCGATTTTAATTACTGCGAGGTCAGTTTTGGGATCACGTCCAAGCACTTTTGCTTTGTACTCACTCTTATCGGTTAGGGTGACCATGATGTCTTTGGCGTCTTCGACGACATGGTTGTTGGTGATAATGATCCCGTCTTTACCGATGATGAAACCTGAGCCCGACCCCTGACGTCGGCCACCTCCTTGAGGTGGCATAGGAAACGGCGGGCGACCGAAAAATGGCGGACCGCCTGGTCCGAATGGATTTGGGAACCCTTGTCCTTCCTCCATGGTTTTTTCGACAGCGGTCACCTTAATGTACACAACCGATGGTGAGGCTTGCGCGGCAAGCGCGGCAAACGATGGCAACGCTCGCCCTGACTGGGTCGCCACCGCTGGTGGATTACTCTCCGCAGGTTGTGCGAGGACGTGCTCGGGCTGGGTAAAACGTCCGAGAGCGAATCCTCCCAGGGCAAGTGTTGCTGATACGGTTCCAATAACAGTTGTTTTTCTCATGGACATAGCGATCTCCTCTCGTACTATCTTTACGCTATCTCTAGATACGAACGAAATAGCGCAAAGATATGAGAAGAAAGTGAGAAGAAGATTAGAAGTTTCTCATACTCCAAGAAGTGGTATGATTCTCTCATGCGTGCGAGAACGGCAATATCATTGCTAATCCTCGCAATCTGCTTTCCTGCCTTCTCTGGCATGAATTTCCAATAGGTTGGCATCAGATCTATGTTTCTATGTTCTCTTGTGATAGTAAAGGGAAACGATTTTCTTACGTCGTTTGCAGAAATGCCAGTATCTCGTTCTGTGACTTTTCTGGTTGCTCTCCCCAGAAAATATGCCCTGCCGGTTCGAGGACGACAAGCTTCGCTCCGGGAATCTGTTCGCTCAGAATTCGCGAATTCTCCCACGAAATCAGCACATCGTCCTTGCCGGTGATCACCAAGGTCGGACAGGTAATCTGCGACAATCGATCGTAGGTGTCATGCGCATGCGCTGCCTTCATGCGATGTCCAAGTGCGGTGGGATCGATTGGTCGTCGCCGACGTGCTTCGATCATTGCTGGAATGATTTCCGGATGCTTCTCGATGTAGCCCTGTGTAAAGCAAGCTTCGGCAAGTAAGCGCCCACGTTCTTCGGCTGGCATTGGTTTAGTCGAGTAGGCTTGCGCTAACGGACCTCCGCCCAATGCGACCGACTTCGGTCCACCTGGGGTTGTACAACCCAGTACCAACCGTCTCACTTTTTGTGGGTGACGTAAGGCAAACTCTTGCGCAATCATTCCACCCATCGAGACGCCGATGACGTGTGCCGAAGAAAAGCCGACGTGATTCATCAGCGCAGCAGTATCATCCGCCAGCATCGCGATGCTGTATTCCATGTCAGGTTTCTCGCTGAGCCCTGACCCTCGCTGATCAAAGGTTAAGACGCGATACTGGGCGGCGAAATTTGGCGCGATGCCTGAAAACATCGTGCGGTCGCCTTGAGCCCCATGAATGAGAACGAGTGGATCACCAGTTCCTTGCAAATCATATTCAAGCTCTACGCCATTAATGCGCGCTCGTTGTGTTTGCATATATGCCTCCTTGTGAGTAGCCGGGGTACTGCACCCCTTACTAGACGTTACTACACTTCCATAGATGGGGTTGGATTAGCAAGGGGAATAGTGTGTACTGGAACTGAAAACGCCGAAGGAACAGAGGCAGCTGATGTAGAGAAGGGGAAGGAGGAGATAACGATGCGAACGATCATAAGCGTAGCGCTCATGCTGATAGTATGCAGTAGTGTTGCGACTGCGCAGTCAGTCTATCCCGACCGTCCGATGCAACTCCGTGTGACAGGAACCTTGCTTTCGGCTGAAGAGCAGAAGCGAGAAGATATTGTTACAGTTCCTGTTTTTGTTCAAGATAAAGCCTGGACACTGCGACTAGGGAAAGTTGAAGACCTCAATCCGTCCGGGCGTGGAGACCCTATCAAAGAGGATGTCCTTATGCGTCAAGTGCGGTTTTACGGACCTGATGAGCTGCTCACACGGTTGCAAAGCGGGAAGGTGCTGACGATCGAGGGACAACTTGATCCAAAGGAACGACGATTTCGTGTCACTCGGGTGCGAGAGGAGAATAGAAAACGATGAACATAGGGAAAGTGACGATACTCCTCGCTTCTGTTTTTGTCCTGTTAGAAACAAGCTTGTCGTGGAGCGTAGAGAACCATGAGGATCATCTTCAGGAACAGCAAGTGATAGGGGCTCTGCTTCTCATACCCACGAACGTATGGCGGCTCACATGAAATGGACGTCTCTCCGTCCGTCCACAGCCGCTGATCAGCAACGAGCAGAGGGGATCGTGAAAACGCTCCGAGCAACATTAGAGAAGTACAAAGATGTTCGTGTGGCAGAACAGGACGGATTTCGTCCGTTTCACCCTAAGTTTCCCCAGCAGGAGTATCACTTTACCAACTATTGGGAAGGATTAAAGGCAGCATTTCGTTTCGACCCCGCACAGTCGACATCCTTGCTCTATAAAAAAACAACTAACGGCTACGAACTCGTTGGTGCGATGTACACTGCGCCCAAGCGAGTATCAGAGGAGCGCCTCAATCAACACGTCCCATTGAGCATTACGCGCTAGCATGCTCACGTCAATCTCTGTTTCCCTCCACGTGGAACTAATCCCAAGACGGTAGATTGGACGCGCTTTGGCACGCGTGGTGCAATTACTACACAAGAGGAATGCAACCAAGCCGGCGGTCGTTTCTGGTCGCAACTTTTCGGCTGGATGGTCCACGTCTATCCGTTTGAGGACACGCCGGAGAAGGTGTAGACCCATCATTAGACGGGGAGATAGTGAAGAATAGAGAATAAAAGACTGAAAAAGGACCTATGCTTTCATTCTCCATTCTTCATTGGTTTACTCCCCAAATCCCACTTCCTCCATCCTAGAGCCCAAATCCTCGTCACGCTGCTTTGGGGAAACCCCGATGAGGGACCACCTCCTGTTCAGCATGATACTGACCTTCACGCGTATCATGAACGCCAATTGCAAAAGCAAACGCAAGAACACAGAAGCTCATGAGCAAAACCATTCCAATAAACAACGGTGTGAAATCCGCTGTCATATCGAGTACTACCGCCGGAACAACAGAAAATAATGCGTGCGGAAACATCTGTTCACCCCCCTATAAGAGATTGAGCGATAAGCACGCCCTACTAACTGTGCTAGCAAGAGATAGGCCAACTCAGGCTGCTACAATACACCGCGAAATTGTCGAACTTTCGTGTCACGTTTCTCTACGGAGAGGGTTTCCCTGTTACATTATGTGCAAGTCGTGCGTCTTATTATGCAACATTGCACTTGCGCTCTCTTCCCCGGCCAGCTGCGACTGTGCTATGGCACTTCGCCATGAAGACTTACAACATTGTGGTATTGAAGGGAGATGGTATAGGTCCAGAGATTATTGATGCGGCACTGCAGGTACTCGCGGCGGTCGAGAAGAAGCTAGAACGTTTTCACCTCGACTTGCAATTTTGTCCTGCCGGTGCTGGGTGCTATCGTCAAACCGGCACGAATCTTTCGCAAGAAGCGTTTGCCGCGTGCAAGGCGGCAGACGCCGTCCTGAAAGGGCCAATGGGACTCCCTGACGTGCGCAAACCTGATGGCACCGAGGCCGGTATTCTCGGTGGCATATTGCGAACTGGGTTGGATCTATATGCTAATGTTCGACCGATTCGTCTATTCCCTGAAGTCGCTACAGCGCTTGCGGGGAAGGTCGCTGGTGACATCGACTACGTGATCGTGCGTGAAAACACTGAGGGAATTTACTTCTCGCGCGGAGCAGGCGAAGTTACACCCAAGGGTGTAAAAGATACGATCGTCACAACTCGTGCGGGAACTGAGCGCATCGTTCGTTTTGCTTTTGAACTAGCACGTAAACGTTCTGGTGCGCCGCAAGACGGCGTGAAACGCGTTACCTGCATTGATAAAAGTAACGTGCTACGGAGCTACGTATTATTCCGGCAGATTTTCGAGGAAGTCGGGAAACAATATCCTGACGTTGAGAAAAATTGTTTGTATGCGGATGCTGCGGCTCAGGCATTGATACTCTGGCCTGAACGTTTCTCTGTCATTGTCTGTGAGAATTTTCTTGGTGACATTTTGAGCGACTTAGGAGCGGCAACTGCCGGTGGACTCGGGTTTTGTGGTGCGGCGAATCTCGGCACCAAGCACGCAGTGTTTGAAACGACACACGGTTCCGCGCCAGCATTGGCTGGAACAAACAAAGCGAATCCTGTCTCAGCTATTCTCGCTGCCGCGATGATGATGGAACACCTCGGCGAAGTTATTGCAAGTGCGGTGATCCGCAATGCGGTTGAGACGACGTGCAAAGACAGACGTGTATGGATTGATCCGGATGGTTGCCCTGTGGAGGGAACACAAGCGGTGACAGCGGCGATCGTGCAATGCGTGAACGACCAGTGACGGCGTTTAAGAGTCCGGGAGTCTTAGTGTCTGGGAGTCCTAGGGTGGCCACTGCCCACCAGCGCACTTATCGAAGGAGCTAGAGGAGGGCATCATGGAAATAGGTGCTCCAAATTTGGAGAATACAGGTGCGTGTTTTCTCTGTGGTCGCGGCTGCACTTGCAGCACCCCCCCCATGCGTTTGCTCGTCAGGCTCGACAACGCGAGCAACTACCGCATCGTGATTGCATCATCGAAGCCTCGTGGGCGCTGGCTTACGCAGATGACAAACTGACATTGATTCCCGATGCTTCAGTGCGAGTACGCGGTGGTCGCATCGCAGCGGTCAAGTCTGGCCGCACGAAACGTGTTCAGGCACACGGACAATTACTACTGCCAGGTTTCATTTCCGGTCACACGCACGCGTGTTGAGGGACACCGACTCGTGGCCTCATCGAAAGTGGACGCTCATATGCACGGCCACTAGAGATCGTCGAAACTCTCAGTGATGAAGAGCTGGACGCTCTGACTGCATATAACGTTGCTGAGCTGCTTCGGTCAGGGTGTACGACCCATGTTGAAATGAGTCTCAGCCTGCGTCAGGGCGATCATCTGTCCGTATCGCTAAACGCTGGGGCGTACGTGGCTATCCTGGAGGGATGATTCCTGGTAGCGCACGGCTCTTTCCGATTTGGTTTCGCAAAGATGACCAGGGGTTACGCGACTCTGTACAAGACACTCTCAAAGAGATCGAAGCTAACCGCCAGTTTGCTGTGGCGAACAATAATACCGAAGAGAGTCGCATCCGCCCACAAAGCTCTCCGCACGCAACCAATACGCATACGCCCGAAACAATGACTGCGGTTCTCGCTGCGGCGAAAGAACTAGGTAACGGTATCCACATTCATTTGTCGCAACGAGCAGCCGAGAACGAAGCCATCAAACGCCTCTGGGGGAAGCGCCCGGTGGAATGGCTGGAAGAACTTGGCATTTATTCACAATCGGTGTTTGCTGCGCACTTAATAGCTGCGGACCCCATGGTGGACTTAAAGGACCAGCGACGTTGTTGGAGTTCCAAGGCCTATGGAGATGGAATTCGCTATTGGTACGCGTCATGTTGACGCCGCCGTTTGCTGATGTTTTCCTCAACCGTGCCGGCGGTGATCACTTCATACAAAATCGCTTGCTTTCCTTCGCGTTTGCGTAAGACGCGACCCAAACGCTGCACATGTTCACGGGTGGAACCTGACCCAGAGAGAATAATGGCAACGCTCGCTTCAGGAACATTCACGCCTTCATTCAGCACCTTTGACGTTGCGAGCGCGAGGTAATCCCCACGATTGAAACTTTCGAGAATCGTTTTGCGTTCTTTGGTTGGTGTTTGGTGCGTAATGGCGGGAATCAGGAACGCAGCGGAGATTGCATACACCGTATCATTATCACTGGTGAAGATGATCGTGCGTTCGCGAGCGTGTTTCTTCAATAGGAAATCGAGGGTGCGCAGTTTGGCCGAAGTCCCAAGCGCGAGTTTCTTTGAACGTTGATGCGCAAGCATCGCCTGGCGGCCTTTCTGACTGATTGCACTCTCACGCACGAAGCGATGCCACCCCGCCAAGCCATCCAAGACGATACCGTGGTCGATAAGAAAATTAGAAAACGTACTGCGTGCGCGACGGTACTCTTCTTCTTCTTGTGGCGTGAGCGTGACTTTAATCCGTTCAACCACATAATCCGCGAGATAGTCACCAGCTAACTCCTTGATACCTTTGCTGTACACTTGTGGACCAATGAGTGTATCGAGGAGCGCATGGCGACCATCGCTCCGTTCTGGAGTTGCCGTTAATCCAAGACGATACGGCGCCAGACACATCTCAGCCGCGTGGCTGTACATCTCACCGGGTAAGTGATGACATTCGTCAAAGATTACCAATCCCCAGCGGTTGCCGAGGCGGTCCATATGACTGTAGGCGCTGTCATAGGTTGTGACGGTGAGATCTTGGATCTCATAATAACCCCCGCCGATTAACCCTGTCTGCTCACCAAAAGCTGCACACAGTAAGTCGTACCATTGATTCATCAGATCGATGGTCGGAGCGACGACGAGGGTACCACGTTGCACGGTCTCGATAACCATTTGTCCGACGTAACTTTTGCCGGCACCAGTTGGCAACACAACGACCCCACGTCGTCCAGCGTCTTTCCACGCTGCGAGTGCTTCGGTTTGAAAGGGATGTGGGGATTGGGTTAAACGGCTAGACAGTTTGAGGGTGCGGTAGGCTGGAGCTGTGTTGTCATACGCAACTTTATTCTGCTTGAACTGCTCGATGGTTGTACGATAGTGATACGCCTGCGCACGCCAACGGTCGACGCGGCCATCCCACTGAAAGTGAGACGGTGGTTGGAAGCCAGGAGAAGGATCGTGCAGGACGAGGGTACCAAGGTCAAAACTTAAACGCATGAAACCTTAAGGAGGGCGAAAGGGGAAAATGGGTAAAAGGGAAAATGGACAAAATAAGAAGAGGAAAAGGAGAGACTCTCGAAAACCTCATTTTTAATCCCTTTACCCGTTTCCCCTCTCCTAAACTACTCGCTTTTCTCGTAGTTCAGCAATCTTCACCGCACTATAGCCTAAGCCACGTAAAACTTCGTCCGAGTGCTCGCCGATCGACGGAGCAAAGGAACGAATCGAGCCAGGAGTATCAGAGAGTTTTACTGCGATGCCAGCCTGTGTTACTTTTCCAGCAACCGGATGATCAAGTTCGACTGCCATTTGGCGATGGCGAATCTGTGGATCATTAAATGCTTCAGGAACGCTGTAGACTTTGCCGACACAGACATCGGCTTTAGTCAGAAACTCAAACCACTCTTCTCGTGTCTTGGTGAGGAAAATCTTCTGTAACTCAGCGCGAGCATGAGCATGGCGTTCATGCGGCGGGCCGGAAAAATCCCCTGCTTTCATTGCACAATCTTTGAGGTCTGGCCGATTCAGGGCATCACATAGGTTCTCGAACAACCACGGTTCGGTGCAACCGATGGTAATCATCTTGCCATCTTTGGTGTTATAGAAGCTGTAGTACGCGTGACCACCACCAAACACACCGTTGCCACGACCTGGCATCACATCATCAGCAAAATAGTCTCTCACATTTGGTGTTGCTGCCAACAGCGAAAGCGTCGTATCGAGATAAGAAATATCAACAAATTGCCCTTTGCCAGTACGTTCACGGGCGAAGAGCGCGAACATGATTCCAGTGACGCCGTGCATCGATGCGCCAGCATAATCGGCAATGATATTAAGTGGAATTGACGGAGGACCTTCTGTCGGACCGATTAAGTCTGCTACTCCTGCAAGTGATAAATAATTCAAGTCATGAGCAGGATAATCACGGTATGGGCCGTCTTGGCCAAACCCACTAAGCGCACAGTAAATCAGACGCGGATTGAGTTTCTTTAGCGTCTCGTAATCGCCACCGAGTCGTTTCATCACACCCGGACGATAGCCTTCGACTAATACATCATAACCCTTGGCAAGGTCCTGGAGTACGGCTTGCCCGGCTGGATCTTTCAGATTGAGGGTGAGGCTCTTTTTATTACGGTTGGTAAAACTTGTGGCGAGTTTCTTTGCATCCTTTGGTCCGGGAGATGCGCCTGAACCTGCGAGTTTATCAGACGGTGGAGCTTCAATCTTCAGGACTTCAGCGCCCATGTCTGCCAACATCATCGTGCAGAACGCGCCTGGTCCGACACGGGTGAGTTCAAGAACTTTGATTCCGTCGAGTGCTCCGGCCATGGTGCCCTCCTCCTTTATCTTATTGTTGCTGCTGTTTTTATAAACTACTCAGCCACCTAGAGGCTAGAGGCGTCAACGAAAAGGGCGAAATAGGGAAGCGGGAAAAAGGGTAACTGGATAAAAAATAGAAAACATCTTCCCTTCTTGCCCATTTTACCTTTGACCCTTTTCGCCTTTTCCCCCTTCATTGCCCTCGGTTGATCTGCTAAGCCAAAGCAGCATGACTTCACACGACAAACTGCGCAAAATTCGTGACGAATTGCAGCAGCTGTTCCTCGAACGAGCTGAGCTGATCGATGGTGCTCTGGCGGCGCTGCTGTCTGCCCAACATGTAATGATCGTTGGCCCGCCAGGTACAGCAAAGTCGATGCTTGCTGATGAATTGTGTCGGCGGATTGAGGGTGCATCGTACTTCCAATGGCTGCTGACGAAATTCACCACGCCGGAAGAGTTGTTTGGCGCGGTGAGTTTGAAAGCGTTAGAGGCCGACGATTACCGTCGTGTGACCTCGCATAAGCTACCTGAGGCACACATCGCATTTCTTGATGAAGTCTTCAAAGCCAGCTCATCGATTCTCAATGCGATTCTGACCATTATCAACGAGCGCCTTTTTCATAACGGTCGCCAAGTCGCCCCCGTGCCGTTGCTCACGCTGTTTGGTGCCAGCAACGAATTACCGGAAGATGACGAATTGCTCGCATTATACGACCGCTTCCTCGTTCGGTTTGTCGTGGGCTATATCAACGAAGATTTTCGTTTCCTCAAAATGCTGCAAACGAAAGAGCCCGCCGAGCGAACGACGCTGACTCTGGCAGAATTGCAACAGATACAAACTGAAACCAAGGCAGTAACGGTACCCGCGCGAGTTCTTCAGGGAATGGCGGATGTCCGCCGTGAATTACAAAAAAAGAATATTGTCGCGTCCGACCGCCGCTATCGTCAGAGTCTCAGCTTGCTGCAGGCGTTGGCGTATTTGGGTGGTCGTACGAATGTTGCGGAGTCCGACTTGTTCTTTCTGGAACATGTACTGTGGAAAGATCCTGGTGAACAAGGAGAAGTGCACAATGTTATTCATGGCCTGATTCATGGTTATGAAGATGAAGTGCAGGAATTGTTGTTCCAAACGCGTGAGCTGAGAGATTACGCTGAGCGCACGTGGGACAGCAAAGAACAACAAGCTCGCGCTGTCATCGAGGCGCACACCAAGATTCGTCACATCTTGGCAAAAGTGAATGAGATCAGCGAGAAAGTGAGCGAAATCGGTCGACCGCTCGATAAAGTGGAAACTATCAAAACCGAGATTCAAACGATTCAGCAGCAGTTGTTGGCGAAGTTTTAAAAAAGTTTCCAGTAATCAGTTCTTAGCTCCTAAAAGGAGTCGTTAGTGATACACCTGGAGCTACATTTTTCTGTGAATACTTTTTGACTGAAAACTAACTACTGATAACTGAAAGCTAAAAAAAATGCCCCGTCACGCACTGGTAAAGAAAAAATCACAGTTCATTTTGCCGCCACCACAGCCGATTCCGCAGAACACCTGTTGGATCGAGAGTGATTCGTATGATCGAGCGGTGTATAAAAAATTGCGCGACGAATCACCATCGCTTCGTGCGTTGGAAGAGAGCGGCAATACGTTGACCCCGCGCTTCGATGCGCTGCTCCAAGATGTGTTTAGTGCATTGTTCAAGCTCAATGTGCTCTTTTTGAAAGAAGCAGAAGTGCTGCCAAGTGCGTCGTTGAATCGTGTCCTACTATCAGCCTTGCAGCAGGGGAATCTTGCCCAACTCCTCCGCGAGGCCACAGTTCTCGACGAAGGCAAAGCTGGTCTCGCAACAGTGCTATTGGGAGAAGGAGCCTTGAAACTCTTGAGAGCGGAGAAACCACTCACCCGTCGTGATCTGCTCGATCTCTGGAATATGCAAAAACAAGAAGAGATCGTGCAAGAGAAGATCGACGAGGCCAACAATGCCAAAGAATTGAGCAAAGACCTGGCAAAACAGGGAGAGCTGTCGAAAGAGGTCAAGGAGCTACTCGAACAGGCCGCCAACAAGCTAGCAAGCGAAGCCCGCGGCGAGGAGGCACGCTTACGCCAACAAGCTAAACAACTGCAAGAGGACCTGTCGCGAGTGCAGCAAGAAGCAGAGGCGCGATTCCGTAAAGAAGCGATCAAGGTGACTCAAGATCTTGATGATGCAGCTCAGGAAGCTGAATCCTGGGGAGTGGCTTTGGGGGGGGGGCACAAATCCTCTCCTGGTCGGCAAATCGAACTCGGAAAACATCTTGCCGGTAACGAGAAACTTAAAAAGCTGGCGAAAATGGTCGGCCGCATGAAAGAGCATGCGCTTGCACTGCGACGCAAGATTTTTGAACGCACCGATGAGGAACTCTTCGAGGTTGGGATCGGTGCAGAGGTGAGTCGGTTACTGCCGACAGAGTTAATCACGTTACAGCATCCGATCTTACGTAAAGATTTCACACGCCGGTTTGTCGATAACGAACTCCTCTTGTACTCGTTGCGTGGCATTGAAGAGAAAGGCAAGGGACCGGTCGTTGTCTGCCTTGATGGCAGCTCGTCGATGGCGGGAGACAAAGAAGTGTGGGCTAAGGCGCTTACACTAACGTTGCTGGAAATTGCTCGCCGTCAACGCCGCTTGTTTCGCACCATCTGTTTTTCTTCGGCAGAGACGCCACTACAAGTTTTCGACCTCAACCCCCGCGAACGTTATGGAGTTGAAATGGGTACAGTCATGGAACTGGCCGAATACTTCCCTGGTGGCGGAACTGACTTTGAGACGCCACTCAACGCTGCCCGCGAGTGTGTTCGCCAGTCGCGGTTCAAACGTGGTGATATTGTTTTCATCACTGATGGTGAATGTCAAGTGAAGCCTGAGTGGGCGGAGGAGTTTCGTGCGGACAAGGAAGAAATGGGATTCTCGCTGTTCTCTATCCTCATTGACGTTGGTGGTTCAAGCTCGCTCGGAACGCTCCAAGAGTTCAGTGATAAGATTTCTACGGTGTCCCGATTGACGAGCGAAGGCGTGAAGGATTTGTTTGTGAAGTTGTGATGGAGGCCACATGGCAAAACATATTTCCGTCTGCCTATCGTTCGATTTCGACGCGATGTCAGTGTGGCTGACGACCATGCGATCGAGATCGTTAAGTACAGTATCACGCGGTGAATTCGGTAAAGTCGGGACCGAACGGTTGCTTGATACACTTAGTCACTACCAGCTTCCCTCATCGTGGTTCATTCCCGGCCACACGATCGATACTTTCCCTGATCTGGTGAGGTGCGTCGCCGATGCCGGACACGAAATCGGCCATCACGGCTACTGTCACGAGAACCCCGCGTCGCTCAAACCTGACGAGGAACGACAGATCTTAGAGCGTGGAATCGAGTGTATCCGCCGCGCGACGGGTAAGACGCCGGTCGGCTATCGTTCTCCAGCAGCAGACTTGAGCCCACAGTCTGTAAGTTTGCTCGCAGAATTCGGCTTTCTCTATGATTCCAGCATGATGGCGAATGATTTTACACCGTATTACTGCCGTGTCGGTGACGATATACGGACCGACGGGCCGTATGTTTTCGGCAAAGAAGTGAACCTCGTTGAACTGCCGATGGACTGGAGCCTCGACGATTGGCCGTATTTCGGTTTGCATTGGCCCGCACATCATGTTGGATTACGTACACCTGAAGAAGTCGAAACCATCTGGAAGTCCGATTTTGATTTTCTCTACCAGCGTATGGGCGAAGGCGTGTACATTTTGACCATGCATCCGCAGGTCATCGGGCGCGGACATCGGATCCTCATGCTCGAACGAATCATTGACTACCTCAAAGGCCATAAAGGGGTGACATTCAAAACCATGCATCAGGTTGCGACGGAATGGCAACGGTCTCATCCGCTCAAGAGGACTACGTGATCAGTAACGAGCAATGAGATTCCCCTCGCCGCCTGACATAGGTAAGCGTTCAGCCCTCAGCCAGACAGGAAAAGACAGAATGATCTTGTCCATCGTCTGTCCGGAGTCATAACTCCCGGCGAGCGCACTTCCTTGTTTTTGCTGAAAGCTGAGGGCTGCTAGCTGAACGCTTACCTGACACGGTCACCTTCAGTTCCTTGTTTCCTGTGATAAGGTACGCCGCGATGAACGCGGAGCAGTTATGCAGTGGGTTTACGACCTGATTATCCACAAGCCTAAAAGCATCCTCATTGTTATTTTTTTGCTAACGGGGTTTTCTGCGTATCATGCGCAATATATCCGCTTAGACAGCTCGGTAGAGAGTTTGCTTCCCAAGGGCGATGCGGAGAAAGCCTACTACGATGAAGTGCGCAACCTGTTCGGCAGTGATGAAGTGGGGGTCATCGGGGTCCTCGCTGATAACATCTACACTCCCCATGTGCTTGAGAAAATCAAACGACTGACAGAAGAGATCCGTCAAATCCCGGAGGTGAAGAACGTCATTAGCCTTACCAACGCCCCAGACATCATTACCAGTGTTGCCAAAGAGTCTGCTCTGCTTGTCCCGGATGTCCATTTGACGCACGCCGCGGTTGCGGAGCTCAAGAAGAGGTTCCTGGAACAACCTATTTATTTGAAAAACTTAGTTTCAGAGGATGGGCAGGCGGCAGCGATTAATATTTTCTTCGAGAATCTCGGGGATGATGAGTTCTTTCGTCGCGGCATTGATGACACAATCCAAACCCTAGTTACCAAAGAAAACGGCCCAGAGAAGTTCTATTATACAGGGCTTCCTCATTTCAAAGTCTATTCAACTAGAGCTATGTGGGGAGACTTAGCTTTCTTTGTGCCGGTTACATTGTTGCTCATTGTCGTGATGTTGTTCCTGAGCTTCCACTCGTTGCGTGGTGTGCTTCTACCTGTTGTGACGGTGCTCGTGAGTCTGATCTGGACCTTGGGGATCATGGTGTTAATGGAGAGCAGCCTCAGTCTGGGCAACATGGCGTTGCCACCGTTGCTCTTAGTGTTGGGGACTGCGTACTCTCTACATATCGTCGCCGAGTATTATGATCATGTTCGCCCCGATCAGTCTGTCAGCGATATTGTCGGCGCGACGTTGCGAGCCACGACCACTCCGCTGTTCATTGCTGCCCTCACAACGGTCCTAGGATTCCTTTCACTGGTTGTGAATCGTATTGTCAGCATCCGCGAACTCGGTCTCTATGCTTCTATTGGTATTTCTATTGCCTTTGTCTTATCAGTTGTATTTGTACCAGCCTTGCTGATGTGTCTGCCGCTACCGACGCGAAGCGAAGCGGCATCTTCCGGGAGAGTAGCTGCGGTGCTGCGGACGCTTGCGCAATTCTCAAGCCGTTACCGACGGATCGTTATCACTCTTGGTGTCCTCATATCCTTGATCTCGGCGTGGTATGGTTCAACGATACACGTAGGATCTGACTTCCAATCTTTTTTTCGTGAGACTGATCCCATTCGTCAGTCCACCGATGCAATTAACCGCTCCTTGGTTGGCAGTATGACGTTCTACGTTGTGATTGACGGGGCAGAAAAGGATGTCATCAAAAAGTGGGATACCCTCTGGCGGATCAAGAACCTGCAACTCTACATCGATTCCCTACCGGGCGTCGAAAAGACCATCTCCTTTGTCGATTACTGTGAGATGCTCGATCGCGGCATTCAGGAAATTCCCCTTGCCCCTGCTGAAGGAGAGGTGGTTGAAACCCCAGCGCCAGAAGAGAAGACGACCTTCTGGTCTAATCCTGAGCAACTCAAAGGTGTGATGCGACTGGTCTTCTTAAATGCCGAGGGAGTGGGGGGGGTAGTAAATCATCCGAACTATTCGCGCTCGACGATCTTAGTGCGTACTTCACTTTCACGCTCCAGCGATATTGCCTCTCTGGTGGAGCGGATCGAGGCTTTCGCTGGTGAGCATTTTCCGCCCGAACTCTCAGTCCATCCGACCGGAAATTTGGTGCTCCTCACGCGCACGACCGGTGACATTGTCAACGGCCAGATTCAGAGTCTCCTTCTGACAGCGGGTGTCATCTTTGTCCTTATGGCGACGATGTTTCTCTCTGCTCGTGTTGGCCTGATCGCCATGGTCCCGAATGTCTTTCCCCTCTTTGTGTTCTTCGGCCTCATGGGCTTCACAGGTGCCGAGCTCAACTTCGGCACCAACATTATCGCCTCTATTGCCCTTGGGGTTGCCGTGGATGACACCATTCACATTATGATGCGGTTGAGTCGCGCGATACGAACGACCGCTGACCAAGAGCACGCCTTGCTTGAGACCCTGTCGTCAGTGGGTAAACCTGCACTCTATGCTTCACTCGTGCTCTTCCTTGGTTTTCTCACGCTTAGTTTTTCCACGTTTGTACCGATCCGCGAATTTGGTTTCCTGTCTGCGACAACTATTCTGGTTGGGCTGATTGGAGAGATTATGCTCTTGCCTGCTTTGCTAGCGACAACACCGATTATCACCCTGTGGGACTTGTTGTATGTCAAACTTGGCAAGGATCCCCATAAGACGATTGGCCTTTTTGCCAACCTGCGCCCCTCACAAGCTAAGATCGTGGCTTTGATGGGCGAGCTTAAATCGTTCCCTCGCGGACAAGTGATCGTGCGCCCTGGAGAAGAGACCAAGGAAATGTTCGTCATGATTAGCGGTCATGCCGAGGCGCGAGTCAGCGCCGCAGGTCAGTCCCGTACTTTGTGGGAGCTGCGACGGGGAGATGTATTTGGTGTCACTAGTCTGATGCGTCACGGCAATGACGAGCGTGTGTCCGAGGTAGTCGCATTAGAAGACGTAGAGGTCTTGGCGATGGACGAACGATTTCGTACTCGCGTCTGGCGTTATCCGCGTATTGCAGCGCGTATCTTCTTTAATCTTTCCACAACACTCCTTGACCGGCTTCAATCTACTCTGCAACGACCACCGGGAAATCAAAGAGAGGAACAATCGTAATGCGAAAGGTATTCACGCCAGCGATATGGATTATCACAATTAGTTACCTATTAGGTATGTTGTACGCCCAAGCCGCAGCAGAACTCAATCCTGGCGAGACGCTGAATCAGGACAACTGGCAACAAGCTAAAAACCTTCTGCCGCAAGGGATAGTCCCGCGTTTTCAGGATGGCAGCTATCAAGCCAAAATTACCACTCTGCCGGCGGCGATGACGTGGGGTAGCAAATTCAAAGCTGCGACCGAAGCCAATGCCGGAAAGTTCGAAGTTGACGCTGCCGGGTCGTTAACGGCTAAGGCAACCTCAGTCGTTCCCCCTTTCCTGTATGGGTATCCGTTCCCGCAGATCGACGCCAAAGATCCGCAGGCGGCCGCTAAAGTGATCTATAATTTTTCTTACACGCTCATGCAGGCGGACGACGTGGAACGATCTAGCTCTCTTCATTGGGTAGGCCCGAACGCCGCGCAAAATCACATCGAGTTCCAAACACAACTGCTGTTTCAGGGCTCTCGTTTCTCAGGTCCGATTGCCAATCCGGATATGACACTGCGCAAGGGGATTATCGCCGGGATTTCCCCGGCAGAAGTCTACGGCGTCACGATTCTGGAATGGGTGTATCTTGACCCCCAGCGATGGAATTCCTTATGGACGTATGTTCCAGAACTGCGGCGTGTACGACAACTCCCCCCAGCTGACGGCTCGGATAGCCTCTTCGGTTCAGACCTCGCGCATGATGACCCGTATTTGTTTTCTGGCAAGATGCAATATTTTACGTGGAAACTGGTCGGGACACAGGATGCGCTTGTTCCGTATGTGTCAACCAATCCACAACCTCTACGCCGTGAGAATAAAGGCTACGGGTTAGAAGAACAAAAAGATCCTCCCGTTATGGGTTGGGAAAAAGAAGGATGGAAAGGCAAAGCCTGGTGGCCCACCACGCTGCAATTGGTGAAACGACCCGTCTGGGTGATTGAGGCAACCGCCAAAGACCCCAAGTACGCCTATGGGCGTCAGGTGATGTGGATCGATCGTGAGTTGTATATTGCCTATTACAAAGAGACGTATAACCGTGCAGGGCAGCTCTGGCGCGTGTTGCTGAATGCCGTGACGATTGCACGCACTCCAGAAGGGGATCTTTCCCTCGCCCAGCCTGATCTAACTCTGTCCGTGGACGAACTGCTCAGCCGCGCAACCTTAGAATTGCCTATGAAGAAAGGACCACCGATTCGGTTTGGTGTGGGGCTGTTAGACTCTCAGTTTAGTACCGGGGCCTTGATGCAACGCGGGAAGTGACTCACTCACTCTCTTGATCGTTTTTGAGGCCCAGCTCGCGAATCTTCTGTTGTAGCTGCTGCCGCACCATGCCCATTTCGGTGGCGGCTTTGGTGACATTACCCTGATGCCGAGCGAGGGCGCGGGTAATGAAGTCACGCTCAAATGTATCGACAACCCGCTGTTTCGCTCCTTTGAAAGTTGTTGCGTTATGCATCTCTACTGACGTCACTGATTGGTTGAGACGTACATCGGACGCATAGATTTCTGGTCCGGTGGTAAGAACAGCCGACGCCTCAATCACGTTTTTCAACTCGCGTACGTTGCCAGGCCACGGTGCACTCAGCAACAAACTGTATGCATCAGCAGAGAAAGTCGCTGGTCCCTGTCCATAACGGTTAGTGACTTCTTTGAGAAAGTGCGTTGCAAGCAAGGGAATATCCTCGCGCCGTTCCCGGAGAGTTGGGAGTGTAAGAGAAACGACATCCAAGCGAAAAAATAAATCTTCGCGGAATTTCCCGTCTTGTACCATCTGCTGCAGATTCTTATTGGTAGCCGCGATTACTCGAGCATCCACCGTGATAGTTCGATTTCCACCCACACGCTCACATTCTCGTTCTTGCAACACGCGCAGTACTTTTGCCTGGGTCTCAAGTGGCATGTCGCCAATCTCGTCAAGAAAAATGCTTCCCTTGTCAGCAGCTTCAAACTTGCCTTCACGTGACGCAGTCGCACCAGTAAACGCACCTTTCTCATGACCAAAGAGTTCAGATTCAACCAACTCCCGGGCCATGGCTGCACAGTTTACCTTGATAAATGGTCCACCCTTACGCGGACTGTTTTGATGTAATGCATTGGCGATCAACTCTTTCCCAGTTCCGCTCTCGCCGGTGATGAGCACGGTGAGATCAGTTGGGGCCACTTTCTTCACCACGTCAAACACGCGTTGCATGGCTAAGCTAGTACCGAGAATATTTTCGAAGCGGAACGTCGCATCGAGTCGTTCATGCAAATGTCGTACTTGACGTTGTAATGCGCGTTGTTCGAGTGCTTGGCGAACCAGGATTTTTACCTCGTCATTGTCAAACGGCTTGATGAGGTAATCCCGCGCGCCAGCCTTCATCGCTTCGACCGCGATTTTCTCTGACCCGTAGGCAGTCATCAGCATCACGAAGGTCTCGGGATATTGTTCTTTGGTCTTTTTTAACAAACTCAACCCGTCAAGACCGGCCATGCGTAAGTCAGTGAGCACGAGGTCATATTCTTGACTCGCAAGCAGTCGTAACGCTTCGTCACCGTTCTCTGCAATGGTGACCTCGTAGCCTTCCTTGGTTAAGAGTCCCTTCAGGCCGATTCGAATGGAACGCTCATCGTCAACCACAAGGATTGAAGGTTTCATCGAAAGTGCCTCTTCGACAGAGCCTGTCCTGCCTGCGCCAGTGCCGCAGGCACAGGTGAGCTTGACGAAAGGCTCCGGGTAAACAGATGTACAATTTCCTGTGCCGAATCAAACCGCTCGTGCTGAGCTCGTCGAAGTGCGAACGGCAATAGCCCATGTGCCGTGGAAAGGACCTTCATGCGGCTGACCTCGTTTCTGGTCGTTGACGTGGAATTGTCAGAGTGAAGGTCGTGCCTTGTCCTAATTTACTGGTGACTGAAATTCGTCCGCCGTGCCCTTCAATTATTTTCTTGGCGATAGCTAATCCGAGCCCCGTGCCTTTTTCTTTCGTGGTGAAAAATGGTTCAAAGATCCGGTTCTGGTCGTCCGGTGATAAGCCTCGACCATTATCACTCACTTGAATCTCTACATCTGGCCCGATTGCGGCAAGACTGACTGTAATAGCTCCATCGCCATTTACCGCGTCATGCGCATTGGCGAGGAGATTGAGCAATGTTCGACGTACTTTTTCTTCATCGATCGCTGCCCACACTGTAGACTGTTCTTGAAAACTGATAGTGACACTCTTTCCCGACGGGAAAGATTCGAAACGCTGAATTGCTGTACGCACCGATTCACTCACCTCTTGTTCAGTGAATTGAAACTCCTCTTTACGCGCAAAAGTGAGCAGTTGGCTGACACTCTGCTCAACCCGGTCGAGATCTTCGAGTGCAAGGTGCACATACTCTTTCCCCTGTGCATTGCCGTTTAATTCATCACCAACTTGTTGGAGTAGACATTTTGCGCCTGTGATCGGATTACGAATCTCATGGGCGACGGTCGCGGCGAGTTGCCCAATCGCAGCGAGTTTTTCACGATGTTGCATCTCTCGTTCAAGCGCGAGTTTGGACTGTACAAGTAAGAGGTTGTCGATCGCCATTGCCAGCTGTCCACAGGCCGCTTCGAGGAGCACCAGCTCTTGGCTGAAGAATGGTCGACCAGAATGCTTCTCTCCCAACAACAGCCACCCGTGTTGCTCGCGACACGGAAGCATAATCACAACACCGATCTGTGCATCACTGCAGGCAGTCTTGAATGGTCCATCGGGCGCTTCTTCAACAACCACCAAAGGAGCGTTTGTTTGGAGCAGCGTTGGTATAGGGATCGTAGGCTGAGTCTTTGCTGTGTCAGAGTAACCGTACACGGTCCCATCCCCAAACAGGAATGTTGCTGAAGTCAGACCTAAACTACTGGTGATCTTCTCAACCGAGTCACGACACAAACCGTCCAGGCTCGACCAGGAGGAAAGCCTTTGACCAAAATGTTTCAATATCTCCGCACTGCGCAAACGGTGACGGAAGAACGAACGGTCAATTGATCTTTGTAGTCCATCACGAAGCAGGTGAAAGAGGAAATGAAAAGTAAAGAAGATCACGAGCAAGCGAACCGCGAAGACGACTGGACGAAAGCTATGCTCCGGGAAAAGCCACCCTCCGCCATAGTTGGCAACAAGCAGTGCAAAGCCAAGGAACAGGGCACCGAGGGCAGAGTAGAGCAGACTGCGAGTAAACACCATGTCCATAAAACGGTAGCGGAGCACGCTGTATCCGATAGCAAGGGCAGGTGGGAGCGGCGACAGTTTCGGAATGAGGGAAATGAATGACGCTTTGTCTGGATAGAGAGAGCAGAAAACCGAAGAGAGCCCGCACATAACGAGGACACCACCCAGACCAAGATACACAATCAATCGCGCCCCAGGTTTATGAATGTAGCGGGCACGTAGTTCTTTTCTCTTTTTGATTTCGATGATGGTGAGGGGGAGATAGACGAAGAGGAGAATGGAAAAGGCGGGTCCATAATGTTCTGGTAAAGGTTTAGGAGAAGCATGGAGATAATAGAGGACTGGCAGGATACCAAGGTAGTTCAGGGCAAGGGAGAGCCGACGTTGCCACCCACTGAGGGAGAGTCGGTTTAAGACAAGACAGTGTCGGATTAAAGAAGGGACCAGATAGAGAACCGGATAGCCGGTCTGAAAGAGGATTGTACCCAGGGTGTTCGAAGGTTTTTCTAGGATGGTGCCAAAAGAGGAGACGATAGCATTGCTGAGACACCAATATGCACAAGCCACCATGGTAATGAGGAAGACCCAGTCCTGCTCACTTTTTACGCGCTTGTGCCAGACGAGATGGGTAAGTAGTCCATAAATACCGGCAGTGACAAAAAAGGCAAAGGTGGCGATGAGGAAAATAGCGTCCATAGTCCTTTGCTATTCTATGCGCGTGTTCGCTGTGGCGATCAAGATATGGTGGATTTCTCTTGCGCGAGGTTGGGCTTGAGAAATGCCATCGGCCGGGCCGTCAGAAAGACGATCAACATGCCGAGAGCGAACGTGTGGCCAAAGTACATGGGCCAACGGCCACCTTTCGAGGTCACAAGGGCGCTAGTAGCGGTTCCCAGGATGATAACGCCAGCTGTGATGTAGAACAAAAGTAAGAGCTTGTACATACACCACCGTGACGTGGCCGAAAAGTTACGGCAGTGGGACAATAGTGTAGTGCTCAAGCGCGCGGTAGAGACTAAAGAGTAATCCGCCGACCAGAGAAAATGTTGCAGTAGCAAGAACGATCTCCGTCATGGTCTCGGCCAGGCCCGTTTCCTTCATGCGTGTCTGGATTCGTTGCCGTAGTGATGGCTGAACTGTGGTGACTCGGAGAGGAGCGAGAGAAGGGCGTTGCCCAGCCAGCGGTTCGATCTGTTGTACGTGTTGCATTTTGGACCTCCTTCATTTCGTTGTGAATACTGTGAGTAAGGAAGGAGCAAGGGTGATGCCAGCGATACCATGCGATAGAGGTGTGGCTTGACACGGACTTGGCTATACAGGAAGAAGAGAGGCGCAAGGACAGTGTTGCAACACTGCAAGAGCAATGTTGCAGGGAGAGTGATGGGGAAAGCGCTGAAACCTTAAGTGATTGGGCGATTGAGTGATTGCGCCATGGAAGAAAGGAAGCAATGATTGCCTTAATGACCAAATGACTCAATGTCCCGGTGGCATAATAACTCAATCAACAAATAGGGAATCGATCTATGCAAGATCTTGCTGCGATGGGCCAAGCAGTTGGCACATTATTGAAAGAGAAGAAACACACAATAGCTGTCGCTGAGTCTTCGGCTGGTGGATTGATCTCTGCCGCCCTCCTCTCAGTTCCCGGCGCATCGGCATACTTTCTTGCTGGCGGTGTGATCTACACGCACGATGCGCGTCGTGCGCTCTTGGGAGTGCCTGATGAAGCACTCAGCGACATTCGTGCCAGCACCGAGGAATATGCACTGCGATTAGCACGCGCTGTGAGAGAAAGACTAGGGACAACGTGGGGATTGAGCGAGACTGGGGCGACTGGACCAACGGGCAATCGCTACGGTGACGCGGCAGGTCATGCGTGCATCGCAGTAGTAGGTCCAGTCGAGCAATCCCTCACGATCGAAACGCGCCACGGCAATCGCGAGTTGAACATGTGGTCTTTTACTCAGACGGCATTGCAGCTATTGGAGAGCTGCATCAAGAAGAGTGCGTAAGGCAGGAGTCTAATGATGAAGACACGTTATTTTTCGCCGTTTGTTTTTGCCTTCGGGCTGATGCTGTTCATGCCACTTGGGGCAACGGCGCAAATATCATTTGGCGTCGGTGGCGAAAACGTTGAGTCTGAAAGCTCAACGATACCGTTTAAAATAGAGATCAAAGGCATTATTAACGGAGACCACAACGACAACACTTTGGGCCGTGTGCTACTTGAAATCAGCACCTATCATGAGAACTACGATTTTGATGTTACAGAAGCAAAGGCGCTTGATAACGCGCGGATTACACCCTATTCAATCTTGCAGAAATATCAGCATGGTAAACAGAACATTTCCTTGACTGGTTCAGAGTATTGGCTCTCGAAGATTGGTCAAGCCACTCCGGGGACCCCCCTTACCATTATTGGATTTCTGCGGCAACGGTCAGGTACTCTGCAATTGATCAGGGTGGAAGGGCCGGCTGTAAGCAGGGAAGAAAAAGCACCGGCAGAGCACTCGGCTGCGGAATAGTTTTGGTCGGTTCTGTTACGTACTTAACCAGCGGATAGAAATGAAGGATACATTCCCATCCGTCATTCTCCCGAAAAAGGTGAGATGAGGTTGCTGTAAAGATGTCGCATGCTACCGCCCTACCAAGCTTTCGCTGTCATTGCCTACGACTCAATCGGCAATTCCAGATACTCGCGGTAAATGAAATCGCGATGTGCGAATAGAATCGGTTTGGCTGCCGTTTGGATGAGCGGATCGGTATTGGTGTACATCTTACGAAAAGGAGCTGGCATCGGACATTGTTCGTGCGGCAAGGGTTGAATGAGAGCGGCAAACGTTGACGAGTAGATGTCCAAAGCAGACAGCTGATTGCCGATATAAAACTTGCTGCCACTGGCTTGCTGTTGTTCGAGTCGTGTGACGAGAAACTGTACGATGCGAGCGCACCGCGCTGCCGCTCCTTCGGCTTCGGGAGCAGTGTATCCGTATTTGGTCCCAATGTACTGAGAAAACGCGCGGCTTTTTTCATCAACATTCGGATTCGACAACGTCGGATGAACTAACATGAGTCGTTTCGACCAGCCAAAACCGTGCTCACCACACAGTTCGTTACAATAGCCGAACATCAATACACGATCCTCAATCTTCGTAGGAATTAATGCTGGATTCGGTTGCAAACGTTCAGCAAGGAAGAGTTGTTCGATCCAGGTTGATCGTGGTCGCTCATCGTTCCATGCAAAGACTGGAGCGGTTGCTTGCGCTGTCCAGTCGATAAGGGCGCGATTCTCGCCGCCAATATCCTGACGGACGCGCACGTAAGGAATCTTCTTTACATATAGAATGCCTTTTGCCGCTTCGCTCCACGGGCCGGGGACGCCTGGCGATAGTACCACACGAAGTCCGGACAGGTTGCGCGCCTCTTCAACACTGAGATATTCAGCCATACTTGTCTTCCTTCGGGTTATCGCATACCTTCTTGACCGTTGCCTGGAGAGTAGTTGTAAAACACGCTGATTGTTCGCTCCTTAAAGAACCACTGCCCATCTTCTTTGATTAGCGAATCATCGTAACGACCGGTGACAATTTGAATTTGCCCGCTGGGCTCTTTCGACTCGGCGTCGAAGTAGGTTGAGGAGGTTGCGGTGTTGCCACTCACGGTGACTAACGGCTCATAAATTTTATGCCGCATGTGGTAATACTGGTCGGGGCGCTGTTGGAAAAAACGTTCGAAGAAGGAGTGGATTGAGTCCCGGCCGTTATGTTTCTGGCCATTCTCAAACGATACCGAGAAATCGGCCTGACGATGAAATAACGAGCTGAGCTCACTGAGATTGCCACTATCAAGCGCGAAACAGTAGCGACTGAGCACGTTACGCACCGCTTCGTAGTCACTCACTACTGGTGACGGTAAGGTCACTTTTCGTGTAGGAGCACTCCGGCGCGCTTGGTGTATCCGCCGCACTGGTTTCTTTGCTGCGATCGTCCGTTTTGCTGCGAGTTTCACTTTTCTTGCCAGTCGTTGGGTTGCCATTCCGGTGTTCTCCTCTATAGTTGACGGTCTCCGGGTGAGTTATCACAGCACAACAGCAATTCTCAACTGGTAGTGAGGTATTGTCAAGTCAAACTGTGCCAGAAAAGTGCACTATTTGCTAGGGAATGAAGTTCCCTTGTTGTCATGTTCTGGACGATAAGGATGTATTCATGAGACTACCATCACGAACGGGGCTGCGCGAAATTCTCCGCCTGGCGCTACCGATTATCGCGTCGATGGCGTCGGCAACGATTGCCAGCTTTGTTGACACCTGGATTATTGCTCGTATTGGCACCAACGAGGTCGCTGCTGGTATGCCTGCAGGAGTAATAGCGTACACGATGATTGCCCTGCCACTGGGAATTGCGCAATGTGTCAGTACATTTACCGCGCAGTCGGTTGGTCGCGGCAACCCTCGGGAAGGTGCTGCGTATGCATGGCAAGGGCTATATTTGAGCCTTATCGTGGGGATGAGTTGCTTTGTGTTGTGGCCAGTTGCGCCACGCTTCTTCTCTCGATTTGGCCACGAACCAGAAATTGTCGCGCTCGAAGTTGCGTATTTCCAAGTACGGCTATGGGGTATTGGCCTTGGCGTTGCGATTGGCGCATTGAACGGCTTCTTCTACGGCTTGCAGCGCCCTGCGGTGCCGTTGGTGGCGATGATTGCAGACAACATTGTCAATGTTGCCTTGTGTTACATTCTGGTGTTTGGCAAGTTTGGTCTGCCTGCGCTTGGTTTCGTTGGGGCGGCCTGGGCGTTTGTCCTGTCGCTCATCGTCCAGTTTGCCATCTTACTCGGGGCGTTCCTCTCGACTGGATGTCACACAGAGTTGTTCACTCGCGATCTATGGCAGTTGTCGTGGGCACGCTTCCGTCAATTGGTGCAGATCGGCTGGCCTGCGGGTGCACAGCAAGCGCTCGATGTGCTCAGTTGGGGTGTTTTGATTATCCTCATGGTCGGCCGCTTTGGCCGTGAACAACTGGCGGCGAGTAACATTGCCATTCAGTATACGACGCTTGCGTTCTTGCCAGGCATCGGCTTGGGACAAGCATTGACCGCGCTGGTCGGGAAATACATTGGGGAAAAGAATCTTGCAGTGGCAGTGCAACGGGTCTACGAAGGTCTCTTCCTTGCAATGACCTACATGACGTTCATGGGAGTGCTGTATTTTCTCTTCCCGAGTGCGCTGCTGTCGGTGTTTACCAGTGACCCGGAAGTGATTCGTGCGGGGAGTACAATTTTTCTTTGTGTCGCATTCTTTCAGTTGTTTGATGCGATGAATGTGACGTTTGCCGGAGCGCTGCGCGGGGCTGGGGATACGCATGGCGTCGCGTGGATCACTGTCGCACTATTAGTGACAGTTTTTGCGCCGTTGAGCTTGAGTGCAGTGGCGTATACGAACCTGGAGTCCCTCGGCCCGTGGTTGGCAGGAACGATTTACACAGTTTTCCTTGGCCTCTCGTTATGGCGACGCTTTGCGCGGGGGAAGTGGCAGGAGATCGATATCTTTGCCGTAGAAGGCGGCAAAGAGAGTGAAGAGTTAAAAGTGAAGAGTGAAGAATTACCGATCGCCCACTCTTAGCTCTTTTTCAACTCTTAGTTCTTCACTCTTAATTCTTCATTGCCTATGGCTACGCTGCTGCATTTTGTACTGGCTCTGGAGCCCGGATGCCGAGGGTTGCGAGTCGATCGATCGTGCGTGGGTTCAACAGACCAACACGGGTCATGTTGTTCCACAAGGCAGCGTGAAAATCTTTCTTAAAGAATTTGCGGAAGAATTCGTATTCGTTCTTTTTCGCGACTTCGTGACGCAGCATACGAATATCTTCGACCTCGGCTTGGCTAAAGCCGACGGCCTCATAGGCCTCCTTTGGGAATTGTCCGCCCAGAAGCCCAGCGGCGGCATCGCACGCAAAGTCTTCGACTTCTCGACGCTCACGCTCGGACAGTTCAGCGATTTGCTCAGGGAGACTGAGCATGCCGAATCCCATATGACGCGATTCATCAGACAGAATACGCTTACAAATTTGGCTGATCAGCGGGTCTTGGCTATGCTGTTCCAGCATACGAAAGAGTGAAACTGCAAGAGTCTCGGCGACAAGTTGAGTACCGACAGTTTTCAGGTACCACTGCGGCATCTCTAAAATACGGTTAAACAGGTTGCGCAGGCTGGAGGTCAGCGGATAAGTCACGCCGATTTTATCGAGCAGGTAGCGTGTCAGCACTTCGGAGTGCCGCGCTTCATCTACCACTTGCGTAGCCATGAAAAATTTAGCGTCGATCGTGGGAACTGAGTTCACTAATTGACTACACACAAGCATGGCGAACTCTTCACCGTACATAAGTTGACTGATACGCCAGGCTGAGAACTGGCGGTTCAACTCAACGCGTTCCTTCGACGTCATTTTGTTCCAATACTTGGTGCCGTAGATGTCTACTAAGCCATCGGGAAGAATGCCGACATCGGGATTCACTTCGCTTGACCATTCTACATCGACTGAAGCGTTCCATTGGTCTCGCTTGGCTTTTTCGTACAGGCTGCGCATGTCAGGCTCTTGAACCGCGACATCTTGGGTAAACACGGCATCAACTGACGCGCTGATAGTATGAGTGTTCGGTGACAAGGTGGGCATGAAAAGCTCCTCAACCTGGAATTGGAATTTTACTATGAATCGATAAGTACTTACCACTATCCAAGCGTGGTTTCACTGTCAAGTCAAATCCTGCGACAGGGCACAACTTTTAGTAATTGACCTTCTGCTTGCGATTCGCAAGGTTATTAGGCTGTGAGGTGCGTATGAAAAGATCGCTTCTACGGGTCATTCCCTTTTTCCTCTACGGTATGACTGGCGTATTCTTCGGTTGTGACACGCCAAATGAGGAGTCGACACCAGGGGTGCCTACCTTCGATCAGAGCCGTGAGGTACAAGACGACCTGAGCGCCCAAGCGCAACAGGCTCTGGATACTATGAACAAACAGCAGCAAGAAGAGCAGACGGTTGAAGTGCTAGATAGCCACCAACGAAAGCAAGAGTTTCCTTCCCTTGAGCCTTCCGGTGATAAGTGACCTTATGAAGCTCTTGATGGCTTAAGATGGTCGCGGTTTCTTCAACGCTCCTTCACGAGCGAGGGCGTCGAGTACTTCGCGTATAGTCCAGCCGTGTTCTCCACGCTCGGGAAAGCGCTCTGCCAAGCGCAAGCGACCGACGGCCGCGAGTGTATATTGTGTCCCCCGAGCCATGACAGACGAAAACCCGAAATGCTCAAGCGTTTCCGCCAGTTCTGCCATCTCGTCAGCTCGCCGTGCGGCGTGCATAGGATAGGTAGGCACTAACCATTCCAATGCGTCTATGACGCCAGGCAACAGCGCTTTATAACGATGAAGAAGTTCGTCGAGAAAGCCAAACTCCGCACCAGCGGCTGTCAGTTCATAGAGTAATGCGGCGAGCCCTTTATTGAGACCAGAAAACGCCATCTTAAATGCTGAGGCTTGACCGATGCGGTCACCAAGAATATGGGTGCGGAGCGATTTTCCCAGCTGGACTTCAAATGTCGCTGCTTCTGAACCGCTGACATAGAACGTACAGCGTCCACGAACA